>LULJ01000630.1_pt1 | contig 10504 bp, 9 predicted proteins | sample 728171 | NCBI WGS metagenome assembly LULJ01 (sample SAMN03860292, study PRJNA289734) | marine metagenome | biome: seawater column; feature: ocean; material: water; isolation source: Red Sea water column Station 169 - depth 25m | place: Saudi Arabia: Red Sea | collected 2011-10-15 | depth 25 m
CAGCGTTCATTGTTACCAATAGAACCGGTGTGCTCTTACCACACCTTTTCACCCTTGCCATGTTATGGCGGTTTATTTTCTGTGGCACTATCCCTAGGGTTGCCCCTGCCAGGAATTACCTGGCACTGTATTCTTGTAGAGTCCGGACTTTCCTCTTTAAAAAATTAAAGCGATAAATCGTTCATCTGGCTATAATAATCTATAATTATATCAAAAAATTTCAAGTTTAATTTTTTAGTGAGAGACAAGGTTTTTACTTATTATTAAACACTCTTGATCTATTTTACCATTGACTAAATCTTGTCTAAATCTCCTTTGAAAAGCTTTTGTAAGATAGTCTATATTTTTGTCCAATTTTAAACCTTCTATCTTTTTATATCCAATTTTATAAAGATTTTTAAGAAAAATATTTTCCTCAAATTTAGATAAAAGTTTGACTTTTCTTAATTTTTTTATCTTTTTTGAATCTAAATTATGGCACCAAACTAACCCGTTTTTAGCAAGCTTTGCCCAAGGAAATTTTTCACCTGGATCTTTTTTTCGATCAGGAGATATATCAGAATGACCAAGTATATATTTTTTTTTGATTTTAAATTTTTTAATTAAAGATATTAAAAGTTTTTTTAATGAAGAAATTTGTTTCTGGGAAAAATTTTTGTAACCATGTTGATGACCGGGATTGGTAATTTCGATACCTATTGAGTTTTTATTTAAATATTTATGATTTTTCCAATTTGATAAACCAGCATGCCAAGCTTCATAAAGATCAGGAACTAAAGTTAATATTTCGCCATTTTTTTTTATTAAATAATGTGAACTAACTTTGGACCTAGGACTCTGCAGTCTCTTGATTGAGTCAGACTCTTTTTTCATACCTGTGTAATGAATGATTATAAATTTAATTCTTTTTTTTGGCCTTTTTGGCAAGCTAAAATTAGGTGAATAATCATAAATTTTATCCATTATTAATATTAATACAATTTTAGGCCATTTATAAACATTTTATGGACATTTTTTATTGTTAAATGTTAATTTACATAATTAATAATAATATATAAAATAGACTTATATGTTAAAAAAATTACCAATAATTTTAATTTCAATTTTTTTATTAACATTGGAAGCAAATGCCGGTTCTGATGGCGAATTAAAGATAGAAAAAGAACCAAAAAAAGTTAAAGATTGTTTTAAAAATTTAAATAGAGCAACTTTTGCGTTTAACCAAAGTCTCGACAAAGCTATAATAAAACCTCTTGCTGAAAGTTATAGAAGTTTACCAGATCCTATCCAAAAAGGTACTCATAATTTTGTCACAAATTTATCAAGTTTGGTTACAATCCCAAATAATATTTTGCAGGGTGATATTAAGTTAGCAATAATCAATACGGCAAGGCTTGCGGTCAACTCAACTGTTGGGATATTAGGTACTATTGATGTTGCAAATCAAATGGGTTTTCCAAAATACGAAAAGGAGGATTATGGTCAAACTTTAGGTGCATGGGGAGTTGGACCAGGTTGTTACGTAGTTTTGCCAGTTTTGGGACCATCGACATTGAGAGATACAACTGGTTCTTTCATGAATGTATTGGGAGGCGATCCATATTACAACGCTTCAGTGCATGGAAATAACGAATATTTAAGTGAGGGTTTTTATATGGCAACAAAGGCTGTGGAAGGTATTGATTTTAGATCAAATAATATTGAGTCATTTGATAACCTAGAAATAAATTCCATTGATTTTTATGCCTCAGTAAAAAGTTTGTATTTGCAAGACAGAGAAAACAAAATTAGCAATATAAGAAAAGGAAATATCGAGATTTTCTACAAGAATGAGGAAGATTGGGAAGAAATAGATAATAATTAAGACTTTATCTAAATAACATAGAAATGAAAAAATTTTTTTTAATTTTAATATTTTTAAATTTTAACTTTATTCATGTTTTTTCTGTTGAACCAGATGTATTTGTTCAATCAACAGTCAACAGAGCATCTGAAATATTAGCTAAAAATATTTCTCAAGAAGAAAAAATTAATAAATTGAAGATTATAGCTAAAGAAACTGTTGATATTGAGGGTGTGGGTTTTTATTCTCTTGGATCCGCAAGAAAAAACTTGGGTGAAGAGAAAAAAATTGAGTATTTACAGTTATTTGAAGATTATTTTTTAAAAAGTTTTTCTAGTAGGTTGTCAGAATATACTAATCCAGAAATTGATGTTTTATCAAAAAAAGTTTTGAGTGAAAATTATACTATTGTGAATAGTGTTTTAAAAGAAACCTCTGAAAGACCTGAAGTAAAAATTGACTGGAGAATTTATACTAAAAATCAGGATAACCCACTGATAAGAGACCTAATAATAGAAGGCTTAAGTTTAGCAAGAACGCAAAAGGAGGAATTTGCATCAATATTAAACTCCAATGATGGTGATATTGACTCCTTATTTAAAACATTAAAAGAATTTTCCTCGAAATAATTCAATTATATATATGATGGTGGGCCCGCCAGGACTCGAACCTGGGACCAATACATTATGAGTGTACTGCTCTAACCAACTGAGCTACAGGCCCTTTATAATAAGCTTATACATTACTTGATCTAATTAACAAGATCTTACTGTTTTAATTTTCTATTAAGAATAATTCAAAAAAATATGACTCAATCATTTTTTTCAAAAAATCCGTTATCTCCTATTGAATTTAAATATCTGTAACCAAATTCTTTTAAATGATTAATAAATTTTAATTTGCTAACTTTATTTGTTTCATCATACATTTCAACACATATTAATTTAATCTTTATCTTCTGAAAGTCAATTCCTTGCAAAATTTCAAAATCATGCCCTTCAGCATCGATGTTCAGAAAATCTATATAATCTAACTCAATATCTTTGTTTCTTAAGAAATCTAAAAATTTAAAAGCTTTAATTTCTTTTTTAGTATGATTGCCCTCTGAAAGGTTACTTGATGTTATTTCAAAAAAATTTTTATCAATGGAGTTAATTGGACTAAAATTATTGTCTATAAAAGAAATGACATCTTTATTTTTATTTGATATCGCAACACAATAATTTTTATCTCTCTTTCTGATCATATTAAATAAATCGATTGAAGTTTGATTAATATCAATATTAATACCTTTCCAACCTTTATCGTAAAGCATTGCTGTATTCGAATACAATACTGGATGGAAACAACCTATATCTACATAAACTCCACGTTGTTTATTTTTAAAAAATGAATTGATAAACAAATCCTCTCCCGATTGAGAATAGGTATCTCGTTTAATGAAACATTTATGATGAAAATATAAATTATAAAACAGATAAGGTTTGTATAAAAAATGATCTCTACTTATCTTTTTTTTAAACATAATAAAAATAAATATTTTATGGTGGGCCGTGTTGGTTACGCTCCAACTACCCCTGCAATGTCAATGCAGTACTCTACTATTGAGCTAACGGCCCATAAAACAAAATTAAAAATTTACTTTTTATATTTAACTTTCTAAAAAACTTTTCAACTGTTTAGATCTGCTTGGATGCTTTAACTTTCTTAAGGCTTTAGCTTCTATTTGTCTTATTCTTTCTCTTGTAACTGAAAATTGTAATCCTACTTCTTCAAGAGTGTGATCTGTATTCATTCCAACTCCAAATCGCATTCTAAGCACTCTCTCTTCCCTTGGTGTTAAAGTAGATAAAATTTTCGTTGTAGCCTCACCTAAATTTGACTTGATCGCCTGCTCAAGAGGAGCGAGCGCTTTGGTATCTTCGATAAAGTCACCTAAACTGCTATCCTCTTCATCCCCAACTGGTTTTTCTAAGGAGACAGGCTCTTTTGAAATTTTAAGAACTTTTCTTACTTTATCTAAGGGCATTCTTAATTTTTTGGCTAATTCCTCTGGAGTTGCCTCTCTTCCAAATTCACTTAATATTAATCTTTGAGTTCTAACAATCTTATTTATAGTCTCAATCATATGAACCGGGATTCTTATTGTTCTTGCCTGATCTGCAATAGATCTTGTTATTGCTTGTCGTATCCACCAAGTAGCATAAGTAGAAAATTTATAACCTCTTCTATACTCAAATTTATCGACTGCTTTCATTAAACCTATATTTCCCTCTTGAATTAAGTCCAAAAATTGCAAACCTCTGTTTGTATATTTCTTAGCAATCGAAATAACTAGCCTCAAATTTGCTTCAACCATTTCTTTTTTCGCTATTCTAGACTCTTTCTCTCCTTTTTGTACTCTGCTAACTAACTTTTTATAGTCAGTTACCGACATTCCTAATCTATGACTTATTTCAACTAATCTATCTCTAATATTTTTGAATTCATTTTTATTTTTTGAGAAAAATTGCTTCCATAAAGAATTCGTATCTAAAAACTTTTTTAAATTAGGATTAATTTCATTACCTATATAAAACTTTATAAATTCGTTTCGAGAAATCTTATGATCTATAGCTAATCTGAGCAAATTTCCCTCTAAAGAAACAATTTTTTTATTCTCTACATAATGTTTTTGAACCAACTCCTCTAAAACAGACGGTGACAATTGAAGTGATTTAATATTTTCTAGAATATCATTAACTATTTTATCGTGACCTTTTTCTTTTGCAGGCGAAAAGGTCTTAGAGTTTAATACACAATCTAATTTTTCTTTTTGGTACTTAATTAACTTATTATATTCTTTAGTTAATAAATTAACTGTTTTTAAAACTTTAGGTTTTATCTCACTTTCCATTGCAGCGAGTGTGGGATTAAAATCTTCATCTTCCTCACTGGCACCTTCTTCTTTTTCTAATTCTCCAGAATTTTTTTGTTTTGCACTAGGTCCCGTTGATTCATCTTCCATGTAATTTGTGTCAATATCAATAATTTCTCGAACTAAAATTTCATCTTTCTGAAGTTTTTCATTCCATTCAAAAAATTGTTGAGCTGTTATAGGGCTTTGAGACAACGCAATTAGCATTACATCTTTTCCAGCTTCAATCCTTTTAGCGATAGCTATTTCACCTTCTCTTGATAATAACTCAACACCACCCATTTCTCTAAGATACATTCTAATAGGATCATCACTTTTCTCGATTGTTTTGCCCTCTTCCTTGGATGAACTGTCTTTTTTTCTTAAAACTTTAAAATCTGATTTTTTTTCTACTAGAGTTACTTTTTCATCAAGAATATGTATAAATGCTTGAGCAAGATTTTCATCAGACAAATTTCTCTTTCCTAGAGATTTGCTTAATTCTTCGTATGTAATGAATCCTCTATGGGTTCCACGACCCATTAATCTCGCAAATGATTTTGTAATAATTCTTTCCACTGCAATAAATTTGAATGTTCTTATATAATGTTAAATTTATAAAAATCCATTAATAAATAATGTAAATTAATTGATATTTTGCTTTTTTTTGAGCTCTTTTAGCTCATTAAATGTCGTCTCACTAAGATCTTTAGAAAACTTCGATTCTAACTCCTGAATTCTAAGTTCGAGATTATAGCTATTCAGATCTCTATTAATGTCATCCAATAATCCAATTACCTCATGTTCATTTTTATTTTTTTTACCTAGGATATATTTAATTGGTGCAAACTTATCAATTTTTTCAATTAATTGTTTATCAATTTCTAGATCTTTAAGTGTGAGTTTTTCATCAAGTTTAAGTTTTGATAAAATTTTTGAAAAAATTTGCTTATTGACTTCAGTAAATAAATTCACACTCTCAATTAAATGGAGATTTTCTCTCATTAATTCTAAATTGTTCATTAAAAGATAAAGAAATGAAAATTCTTTGAGCTCTATTGCTGATAAAGATTTACTTTCATTAAAATATTTTTTTGTCGTTTCAAGAGATTTAACTTTTTTTACATAATTGAATTTTTTATTTAAATTAGTATGTGGTGCTAACTCAGAAATCTTTTCCAAAAAATACTCTAAAACATATTTTTTAATATATTCATCCTTTATAGTGTTTGCTATCAACCTGAGTTTTTTATCGAAAATTGCCATAGATGATGGGTTATTCTGAGTTTGTTTTTTATAGTGTGCAAAAATAAATTGGTGTATCGATATTTTATTTTCTTTTACAAAATTTAAAAAATAGTCTTTGCCATTTTTATTCACAAAACTATCAGGATCCTCTTTGTCAGGTAAAAATAAAAATGAAATTTGTTTTTCTGGTTTTAAATAAACAATAGAATTTTCTGCTGCTCTTAAAGCCGCTTTATAACCACTCTCATCCCCATCAAAGCAAATTATAATATCATCGAAAAATTGATTTAATGTTAAAATTTGTCTATCAGTAAGCGAAGTACCTAAGTTGGCAACCGCATTTTCGATACCATTTTTTGATAATCCAACAACATCCATATAACCCTCAACAAGAAAAATATGATCTAGCTTATTAGACAATTTTCTACTCTGATCTAAATTATATAGATTTGAACCTTTTTTGAAAAAGGGAGTTTCAGGAGAATTTATATATTTAGCGAGGTAATCACTTTTTTCGATTATTCTTCCACCAAGTGCAATGGTTTGGCCAGAAATATTTTTAATAGGAAAAACTAAACGCCCCTTAAATCTCTCTATGTAAATTTTTTTTTTTTCATCAAAATAAAATAGTCCAGTGCTTATTAAAACTTCTTCACTGAAATCTTTTCTCAATTTCTCAAAAAAATTTGGATTATTCTCTACATATCCAATTTTAAATTTTTTAACTTGATCTTTATTAATATTTCTCTCTTTTAGATAATTTCTTGCATTGTCATGAGTTTCATTTTTAATTAATTCATCGTGATAAAATTCAACATATTGACTAAATATTAAACAATACTCTTTCCATTTTTTTTCTCTTTCTTCATCTTGTTTTGTAAACATATAAGGTTGCATGCCAGCCAAATTTGCAAGATACTTTACAGCTTCACCAAATCTGAGATTTTGTGTTTTCATAACAAAATCAAAAATGTTGCCATGTTCAGATGTTGCAAAACAATGATAAAATTCTTTTTCATCGTTAACCGTAAAAGATGGAGTTTTTTCATTTTTAAAAGGTGAAAGACCTACAAATTCTTTTCCTCTTTTTTTAAGATTTACAAATTTAGATACGACTGTTGAAACCTTTAACCTAGTTTTTATTTCATCAAGATATTCTTTTGGATATTTCATCATGATTTATTTAAAAGTTCTTTGATAAGGGATCCTGCTTTAGCAAAATCAATTTTATCAGAATGCTCTTTTTTTAATTCACCCATAACTTTGCCCATATCCTTGAGGGAGGAAGCGCCCAGTTTTTTTATAATTTCCTCACATATTTTTCTTGTTTCCTCGTCACCTAAAACTTTTGGTAAAAAACTTGATATAATTTCATACTCATTTTGTTCAACCTCTAACAAGTCCGTTCGATTATTTTTTTTGTAAATTTCAATTGATTCGGTTCTTTGTTTGACCATCTTTTTAAATAACTTTTTTATGTCCTCATCATCTGTTTCTTTCTTGTTGGGACCCGATCTATTTTGAATATCTAAATCTTTTATAGATGATAAAATTAACCTATAAGTTGATATTTTTGTTTTATCTTTAGATTTTAAAGCGTTTTTGTATTCAGTTTCGATTGTTTCTTTTAAAGACATAATTTTTTAATCTACTTTAAAGCAAAAAATTCTCAAAAGAAAAATTGTTTTTTTTCAATTTTATAATACATCTCTGTTGCGATAATAATCCAATTATTGTATTAACCTTTAACTTATGAGTTGTAATTGATCAAAAAAGCAAAAAAAACTAACTCAAAAAAAATCTCACATAAACAAACAGGTATTTTAGTTCTTGAAAATAGACAGGTTTTTAAAGGCATTGGTATTGGCTACCAAGGAACTGCCACTGGAGAGGTTTGCTTCAACACCTCTCTTACAGGTTATCAAGAAATAATTTCTGATCCCTCTTATGCTGGACAAATAATCAATTTTACTTTTCCTCATATTGGTAATGTGGGTACCAATAGTGAAGACCATGAGTCTGATAAAATTTGGACGAAAGGTGTTATATTTAATTCAGAAATAACTTCACCATCAAATTATAGATCTTTTTTACACCTAGATGCTTGGTTGAAAAAAAATAAAATAGTTGGAATTACTGGATTAGACACTAGAAATTTAACCAATCTTATAAGAGATAAAGGTGCACCAAAAGGCACAATATCAGTCTCAAAAACAGGCAAATTTAATATAAAAAAGATCATCAATCTAACTACAAAATGGAGTGGATTAAATAACTTAGATCTTGCAAAAGAGGTTACGACAAAAAAAGATTATCTTTGGAAAGGTTTTAAAACTTGGAAAAAACAAACTGGATATCAAAAAAATAAACAAAAATCTTTTCATGTTGTTGCTATAGATTATGGAATTAAAAAGAATATTTTAAGATATTTTTCTGATTTTAAATGTAAAGTTACAGTGGTTCCGTGTAATGCTAGTTATGAAAAAATTTCATCTCTAAAACCTGATGGAATATTTCTATCAAATGGTCCTGGAGATCCTGCTGCAACTGGAAAATATGCTATTGGAATAATAAGAAATCTTATCAAAAAAAATTTTCCAATATTTGGAATTTGTCTTGGTCACCAATTACTTGGATTAGCATTAGGAGCAAAAACTAAAAAAATGAAGCTTGGACATCGTGGAGCCAATCATCCAGTAAAAAACTTTATTAATGATAGTGTTGAAATTACCAGTCAAAACCACGGTTTTGAAATTGTTAAAGAAGGTTTACCAAGAAATCTAGAAATTACTCATAAATCTTTGTTTGATGGAGGAATAGAGGGAATTCGATTAAAAAATAAACCTGTGTTTTCTGTTCAATATCATCCAGAGTCAAATCCAGGACCACAGGATAGTGTTTACCTTTTTCAAGAATTTATAAACAACATTAAAAAAAATGCCAAAAAGAAAAGATATTAAAAAAATTTTAGTCGTTGGAGCTGGCCCAATAATTATTGGTCAAGCTTGCGAATTTGATTATTCGGGAACCCAAGCATGTAAAGCATTAAAGGATGAAGGCTATAAAGTAGTTTTAGTAAATTCAAATCCAGCAACAATAATGACTGACCCAGATGTTGCAGATAAAACTTATATAGAACCTATTACGTTAGAAATACTTGAAAAAATTTTAAGAAAAGAAAAACCTGATGCAATTTTGCCAACCATGGGTGGCCAGACTGCATTGAACTTGGCAATGGAAGCAGAAAAAAAGGGAGTTCTTAAAAAATACAAAATAGAATTAATTGGGGCCAATTCAAAAGCAATTTCTAATGCTGAAGATAGGAAAAAATTTAGAAAAAATATGATGGATATTGGTATAGATTTACCTAAATCAAAAGTTGTCAATAAATTCAATCAAGCTAAAAAAGTTTTGAAACAAATTGGTCTACCAGCCATTATTAGACCTGCTTTTACACTCGGTGGTCTTGGCGGTGGAATAGCTAAAACAAAAAAAGACATTACACGAGTCTCCAGTAAGCCAAGTTCTAGTTGAAGAATGTTTAGAGGGTTGGAAGGAATTTGAAATGGAGGTTGTAAGAGATAAGAAAGATAATTGTATCATTATTTGTTCAATAGAAAACATTGACCCAATGGGAATTCACACAGGTGACTCTGTTACAATTGCACCAGCGTTGACACTTACTGATAAAGAATATCAAGTAATGAGAAACGCATCTATTGCATGCCTTAGAAAAATTGGTGTTGAAACAGGGGGATCTAATGTTCAGTTTGCAATAAATCCAAAAAATGGAAGAATGGTTATTATTGAGATGAATCCCAGAGTATCAAGATCGTCTGCTTTAGCTTCTAAAGCAACAGGTTTTCCTATCGCTAAAATTGCTGCAAAACTTGCTGTTGGTTACACATTAGATGAATTAAAAAATGAGATAACAAAAGTCACTCCTGCATCTTTTGAACCAACTATTGATTATGTTGTTACAAAAATTCCAAGATTTACTTTTGAAAAATTTTCGACCTCACCTGCAACTTTAGGTACATCAATGAAATCGGTTGGTGAAGCGATGGCGATAGGTCGAAATTTTAAAGAGTCTTTACAAAAAGCTTTAGTTTCTCTTGAAACGGGATACTCAGGCTTAGATAGAGTTTTTAATACCAGTAAAAAAGAAATAGAAAAAAAACTTAAAGAAAATATCCCTAATAAACTTTTACTTGTCGCAGAGGCATTTAGGAAAAAAATCAACATTAAAAGAATTCACAATTTATCAAAGATCGATCCTTGGTTTTTAGAACAAATTAAAGAGATAGTTGATAGTGAAAATAAAATTAAAAACAAAGGGGTTCCAAGAGACTTTGTTGAATTTAATCGAATTAAATCGATTGGTTTTTCAGACAAAAAAATATCTGAATTAACCAAAATCCCTGAAAGTGTCGTAAGAAAAAGAAGAATGGCATTAAAAGTATTACCTGTATATAAAAAAGTGGATACTTGTGCTGCAGAATTTAAATCTTTTACAC
>LULJ01002030.1_pt1 | contig 10459 bp, 10 predicted proteins | sample 728171 | NCBI WGS metagenome assembly LULJ01 (sample SAMN03860292, study PRJNA289734) | marine metagenome | biome: seawater column; feature: ocean; material: water; isolation source: Red Sea water column Station 169 - depth 25m | place: Saudi Arabia: Red Sea | collected 2011-10-15 | depth 25 m
GTCCAAGCTGCGCTTGATTTCCAGCAGTTACTGCGTAACCGATGGGCAAACCTCTTTTTTGCATCGTTAGATTGATCATTATATTTGAGCTTTGTGTAATAACGGCAACGCCACTATCTACGTTTTGACCCCCGTGCTGGTCCGGCCACAAACAAAAATTATCAAAATAATTTATTATACCGTAACAATTCGGTCCCAAAATGGGCATCTTTCCAGCCACATTAATCAATGTTTCTTGTAATTCGTGACCATCTTTTAGCTCACTCACAGCTTCTGAAAATCCAGACGCAAAACAAACTGCGCCGCCACAGTTGGCCTTCGATAGTTGCGAAATGATATCGATTGTAGCAAGCCTGTTAACCCCAACAAAAGCGGCATCAATCGGAACAGGCAACTCATCAATATTTCTGTATGTTTTACAACCACAAAACATCTCTTCAGATGGATGCACTGCAAATATCTTTCCATTAAATCCAATTTTTTTTAATTGGAAAACAATAGATTTCCCCCAAACCCCTCCCCCAATAACTAATACATTTTTAGGTTTAAGAAATCTATCTAAACTATTGATTTTAAATTTTTTTATCACTTATAATTTCACATTACTATGAGCCAAGAGGCCTTAAAAGCTCTCTGCTGATTATGTGTTTTTGAATTTCTGAAGTGCCATCCCAGATACGTTCTACCCTCGCATCACGCCAGAATCTTTCAATAGGATAGTCATTCATTAGCCCCATACCACCATGAATTTGCAAGGTCGCATCAGTGACACGTGCAAGCATCTCGGATGCATAAAGTTTCGCAGAAGCAATTTCTCTATTAGCGCTCATGCCTTGGTCTAATTTCCATGCAGAACTTAATGTGAGTAGATCTGCAGCATCGATTTCAGTGATCATATCTGCTAACTGAAAACTAACACCTTGAAATTTTCCAATACTCTTTCCAAACTGCTTCCGCTCTGCACTATAATTCAATGCATATTCAAAGCATCGCCTTGCTCGGCCGACTGACATGGCGGCAACCGTAATTCGAGTTGCATATAACCAGGTGTTCATGACTTCGAAACCACCGTCTACTTCGCCTAGAACTTGCTGGTTCGATAATCGGCAATTATCGAATTCAAGGATCATATTATTATACCCTCGATGACTTACTGACTTATAACCATCTCGTATGGTAAAGCCAGGCGTTCCTCTATCAACTAAAAATGCAGTAATCCGCTTCTTGGGTCCTTTGGGAGTTTGATCCTCACCAGTGGCAACAAATACAATCACAAAATCTGCATGATCAGCTCCTGAAATAAAATGTTTTACACCATTTAATAGCCAATCGCCCCCATCACGATAAGCCGAGCATTTCATACCTCTTACATCGGATCCTGCATCTGGTTCCGTCATAGCCAGTGCATCCATTTTTTCACCCGTTACAGCTGGCAATAAATATCTCTCTCTTTGATCACCGGTACACGCCATCAAAATATTTTGAGGACGTCCAAAAAAGTGATTTAGCGCCATCGAAGCACGGCCTAACTCACGTTCAACCAATGCAAACTCTAGATGGTTTAGGCCGGCACCACCGACTTCACTTGGAAAATTACACGCGTAAAATCCAAGATCGATAGTCTTCTTTTTTATTTCATCAGAAACTTCTTTCTACTATCATCTTCTGTTCGTCAGACAATCCAAAATCCATAACTCACCTATTTGAATATTTCTTGTAATTTTGAAGCAACTTCACCCACTGGCTCACTTGATTTTCTTGTATTTAGATCGACATGAAGTAGAAATTGTTCGCAAGTAGCTAGCTCGATTTTATCTGTTTTGCGTCTCATTGTATGAAAAAGCTTAAGCTTTTTTCCATCGACAAGCAGAACAGACGTATCCACATAAATATGTTCACCGGCTAGTGTTTCATTTAAATATTTTATATGATTTTCAACTGTAAAATAACTATTTCCAGAAGCAATATACTCAGAGTCAACACCTACTGAAGATAAAAAACCATCAGCCGCATCTGAAAATACTTGACCATATCGACCCTCGTTCATGTGACCATTATAATCCGTCCAATCAACGGGAATGACCCTGTCCACGCTAACAATCATTTTATTTTTTAAAGTTTTCTTCTCAGATATCATTTTCTCATGATTAGAAATCAAATTGCCAGCGGCAAAGTTTTGCTGTTTCAGACTACGTAAAATTGCTACTAAGTTTTTGTCCCTAGTCTGCTCAAGTTCACGGATTGATTTATGGCCGGACTGGCTATCAGATTGGGATGCTATTTTTTTTACAAGCTCATCCGTCAGGTCGGGCACATCCATCAACTTTGTCCACGGCCATTGTAAGCATGGACCAAATTGAGACAAAAAATGTTGCATGCCCGCTTTGCCGCCCGCAATGCGATATGTTTCAAATAAGCCCATTTGAGCCCAACGAAGACCAAAACCATATCGAATTGCATTGTCAATTTCTGAAGTAGTAGCAATATCATCTTTTATTAGCCACAAAGCTTCTCGCCATACTGCCTCAAGAAACCTATCAGCTAAATGAGCATCAATCTCTTTTCGAATATGCAACGGAAAGAACCCTAACATTGTTAAAACATCCATCACTTTTTTTAAATCCCGCGCAGACGTTTTCTCGCTCCCGACAACTTCGATCAGGGGCAGCAAATAAACCGGATTAAATGGGTGGCAAACTATGATTTTTTCTGGTGCTTTGGAATTTTCTTGTAGTTCCGACGGCTTGAACCCGGACGTTGAAGACGCAATTATTGCTGAGGTCTTACAAGATGTTTGAATTTCTTTATATACATCATGTTTAACATTTAATCTTTCCGGAACACTTTCTTGAATCCAATCCGCATCAACAACAGCTTCAGCAACATTCTTACAGAACTTAATTTTTCCCTCATTAGGTAACTTAGACTCGTAAAGCATAGGAAGGGAAAATCTCGCATTATCGATAACTTCCAAAAGAGTTTGCTCTGCATTTGGATTTGGATCATAAACGTAAACATCCAAACCGTTTAACAAAAACCTGGCAGCCCAACCTCCGCCGATTACTCCACCACCTATAATTGCGACTTTCTTTATCATATATCTAACGCTAAATACCCTTACACCAAATTTATACGGTTCGCTCTGTGTATCCATCAACAGCCATAGCTTGTCCTGTTATCATGGAAGCTTGATCACTAGCCAAAAATTGAGCCATATCAGCAACATTTTCTTCACTAACGAAACTTCTCATAGAAGTACCCTCAGAATAAACCCTTCTGAGATTATCTTCCGAAATTCCTGAAGCCTTACTTTCCATCGACAAAACGCGTTTCATTCTATCTCCACTCACAGCGCCTGGGCAAATGGCATTCACACGCACGCCATAATCGCCTAATTCCATAGCCATTGATTTTGTTAGACCAACAATACCCCACTTTGCTGCAACATAAGGAGATCTATTTGGAACCCCAAATAATCCAGAAGTAGATGAGGTGAAAATAATGCATCCATTTTTTTGCGCCTTCATTATTCCAGATGCCCAAGAAGCACTATAGAATGCTCCAAACAGGTTGACTTCTACACATCTCTTCCATTCATTGTGATCAATTTCGTCAATAGGACCTGCCGGGCCTCCCACTCCTGCATTAGCATACATCACGTCGACCCCGCCAAACTCATCAATAATATTATTATGGAAATCTTTCATTTGATTGCTGTCAGACACATCAGCGCAAAACGAAATGGCTATTTCGTAATTTTCAGAAGCCCTCTTCACCAGCGAAATATCTTCATCACAAATTGCCACCCTCGCACCCTCTGCAAGATGACGCTTAGCAATGGCTAGCCCAATACCACTTCCACCTCCGGTAATAACAATACGACGAGACATTTTATGAACTCGGTAAACGTTTTTTTAAATTTAATTTATTTCTAACTTCTTCGGCGTCCATAAGCTCTGCCCCCATCCCCTCAATTATAACTTTCGCTCTCTCAACCAACTTCTCATTGGTTGCTAAAACTCCTTTTCTTAACCAGAGGTTATCTTCAAGTCCAACACGTACATTTCCTCCCGCCAAAACTGCTGCTGCCACGTAAGCCATTTGATTTCTTCCCAAGGAAAAGGCTGAAAAAGTCCAGTCTTTTGGCACATTATTAACCATTGCCATAAAAGTATTCAAATCGTCAGGGGCTCCCCAAGGCACTCCCATGCAAAGTTGAACCAATGCATCTGGAGCTATAACTTTTTCTGATACAAGCTGTTGTGCAAACCACAGATGCCCTGTATCAAACGCTTCTATTTCTGGCTTAACCCCTAATTCACCCATCATACCCGCCATAGACCGCAACATCCCCGGCGTATTAGTCATGACATAATCAGCTTCGGCAAAATTCATCGTCCCACAATCCAGGGTACAAATTTCAGGTAAACATTCCACTATATGAGCAACTCGCTCTTCAGCGCTAATCATATCAGTCCCTTTTGCTAAAGGTAGCGGAGATTTTGTTCCTCCCAAAACTAAATCACCCCCCATTCCAGCAGTTAGGTTTAACACGACATCAACTTCAGAGGAGCGTATTCTATCAGTCACTTCACGATAGTAGGATAAATCACGACTTGGCTCGCCAGTATCAGGTTCTCTAACATGGCAATGAACTATTGCAGCTCCCGCTTTTGCAGCGAGAATTGCACTGTCAGCAATCTCTTTGGGGCTTCGGGGCACAAATTTACTTCTATCCTGCGTACTGCCCGATCCCGTTATCGCGCATGTGATAAATACCTTTTTGCTAAAATTTAGGGGCATTTTAAACTTTCTAAAATTATATGCTTTATATTATAAATGTAACTAAAAACCGATTTATTATTAAGAAGAAATTACGGTATTATATAATAAATTACCGACATAGTCTTGTAATTTGGCCCAAGCAAGTTGCTGAACTTTTTTAGCTCAAAACATATCTGAGGGTATGTATTTCAGCAATTATTACTGACTACTCTTTTTCATCAGTTCTATACCCCAATGCCACAACAAATTTTTCAGAACTATCTGAACGGCTGCTTGGGGGTTTGAAGTTGAAAACTTTTCTAAAACGGTTTTTAAGGATTTTCTGCAACTCGCCCTCTGCTCCACCAGCTAGAACTTTAGCTACGAAAGCACCTTCTAACTCTAGAACATCAAACGCAAAAAATGCAGCCGCTTCACAAAGAGCCATAATTCTCAGATGATCCGTTTTTTTATGCCCCGAAGAGGGAGCCGCCATATCCGATAAAACAACTGTAGCCTTACCACCTAAAAAATTTTTAATTTTTGTATCAGAATCATGCGATAAGAAGTCTAATTGATACAGCTCTACACCGGCGATGGGCTCTACTTCCTGCAAGTCTACTCCGATAACTTGCCCAATATGTTTTCCTTTTAAATTTCCTTGTGCATTTACTCTTTCGGATACAACCTGACACCAACCGCCTGGAGCACATCCCAGATCAACAACCCGAGATCCGGGTTCGAGGAACTTAAATTTATCATCAAGCTCCATGATTTTATAAGCCGCTCTACCTCTATAACCCTCCGCTTTTGCTCTTTTCACATAAGGATCATTAAGTTGTCTTTGCAACCATTTAACTTGAGAAACAGTTCTTCCACGAGCACTTTTCACACTTGCTTTTAATTCTCTCTGCCCTCTGCCAGAGTTTTTTTGTTTACCAGCCAAAATTTCAGATCCTGCAATCGTTATTGTCTCTATCGGACCTGCTATAAAGCAGTACCTTCTATCAAACCATCTGCGCACATTTGAGCGTATAAAAGTCCTTCTCGTAATCCACGATCCGCGACCGATAGTCGGTCTGTTGGCCAGCAGCGTAAAAGTGCCTGAAGTATAGCTGATCCCGACATAATTAAAGCTTGTCGATCATTTCCTATTCTTGGATCATGTCTACGACCATCTGGACCCAGCTCTAAATATGAATTTATAACTTTATCAATTTGCTCTGAACTCATCCTAAGTCCGTCCACCTTTGTACGGTCATATCGTTTAAGCCCAAGATGACTGGATGCAACTGTCGTGACTGTACCGGAAGTTCCAATAATCTGAAATGCTTGTCGCTCCTCAGCATTTTTTAGCGGTGCAAAATCATAAGGAGCAAAATCAGCCAATTTTTCTTCAAAATAACAGCTCATTAGTGCGTAGCGAGCAGAGTATCCAAACTAACTCGGTTGACCCGCCTCCAATATCAACCACCAATAGCTGCTCCGTTTTTGCGCTCACAAGAGGCGCACACGAAATTACAGCCAAACGCGCCTCTTCTTCCGGCTTTATAATTTCTAATCTTAGACCAGTTTCTCTCTTGACAGCAGCGATAAAATCACGTGCATTCAAAGCCCGTCTACATGCCTCAGTTGCGACTAATCGCATCCTTTGGACTTTGTGTTTTTTCAATTTCTGTTTGCACACGCGAAGAGCTTGGATTGTACGAAACATGGAAGTTCGGCTCAAACGACCGCTACTCTCGAGACCAGCCCCGAGTTGAACAGTCCTGGAAAAACTGTCCACAACATGAAATTGACTACCCTTGGACTGGGCAATCAACATTCTACAACTATTAGTGCCCAAGTCCAAAGCAGCATATAAGTCGGTCGGACTTGGCGACATTGGTGAGGTGTCCTCAACCACCCTCGGGAAAACATCCACACCTTTTGGACGCTTGGGCGCCATAGCATTACGCCCCCTATTAAATAACTTAAGTAGACGATAGATGTGACGGCTGCATTTCGCAAGGCAATTTAATAAGGATTTATAATTTTACAAAAAATTTTAGTCGCTCTTAGACAAAAGCTAGTCGAAAACCGACGTGGCATAAAACTGCAGCTGCCCTACATGTGAGTCTTGATGATAAGGAATAGGAATGCCTGAAGTAACAGTAGTGTACTGGCGCGACATCCCGGCCCAAGTGATCGTTGGCAAGGGTAGACGTGGCTCAAAAATTCAGTTGAGTGAACGGTTTGAACAAGCAATCGATAGAGCTGCCATGAAGTGTAATCTAAGAGGGTCCGATGATTATTTGGCTGAATGGCACAAGGCAGAGCCTTACCTCATCGAGGGTGATCCCGATACAGTTGCCAGAAGTGAGGCAGAACGAATTGAGTCAGAATACAGTCAAGAAAAACTGAAATATCTTATCGAAAACGAAGGCTGGAAGTGATACTTTTATAGGAGTTAAAATGACACTTTTAAACTTTAAAAAATCTAAAGACCAACCTGCGCCTATCAAAGACTTCAATGTTCTTCTTAACGGGTTTTCGATGGAAATAATGCCTCGAACTGCCGAAAAAGTTGAAAGTTTTGCCAGTATATTACCCAAGGATACTTTAATTTACATCGCTCATCTCGATGGAACTTCAATTGATGATATGGTTAGAACCGCGGTAAGGCTGGGAAATGAAGGATTTAAAGTAATGCCACATTTTCCGGCGCGCATAATAAAAGACAAGCCCACTTTATCGGACTGGATAGACCGTTACGTATCAGAAGCTGGCGTTAAGCGAGCTCTTCTACTGGCCGGCGGGATTGATACACCAAAGGGCAGCTTTGACTCTTCGATGCAGTTACTTGAAACTGAACTTTTCGATAAATTTGGTTTCACGGATTTAAATGTCGCAGGCCATCCAGAGGGAAATAACGATATCGACCAGGACAATACCAATAAAAATGTTGATATGGCTCTTGAATGGAAGCAAAAGTTTTCAGAACGAACTGACGCTAATATGGGTATCACGACCCAGTTCGCTTTTGACTCAGTCCCAATTTTTGAGTGGGCAAACAGAATTAATGCAGCGGGGATAACGTTACCCATAAACGTTGGCGTAGCTGGACCTGCCAAGTTACAAACTTTAATTAAATTCGCGATAGCATGTGGAGTGGGTCCATCATTGAAAGTTCTTCATAAAAGGGCTTTGGATCTTACAAAACTTTTACTTCCTTATGAACCGACAGAAGTTTTAGATGCACTGGCGACAGGTGTAAGCAAAAACCCTAATGCAAATATATGCAGTATTCATTTTTTTCCACTAGGCGGCATTAAGACTAATGCCGACTGGATTTCAAATAACTTAACAAAAAATATTAAGTCCGCTTAATACTTACGAGGTAAAAAATGGCACGAACCATAATTGAATCAAAGTCAAAAACTGCAATAATAGGCTTTGATGAACCATTTTGTGTTATTGGAGAACGTATAAATCCAACAGGTCGAAAAAAATTAGCATTAGAACTCGAAGCCGGGAACTTTACTACGGTGGAAAGTGATGCATTGGCTCAAGTCGAAGCCGGCGCGAACATTTTAGACATAAACGCGGGTGTTGTATACAATTCGAACCCAAATCCAAACGAGACTGAACCACCGCTTATGGTTGATCTGATAAATCTAGTTCAAAATTTAACAGACATACCGCTCTGTATAGATAGCTCTGTGCCTGCAGCATTGGAGGCTGGATTGGAGGCTGCTGAGGGTAGACCGTTGTTAAATTCTGTTACCGGGGAAGAGGACCGATTAGAATTCGTTCTGCCCCTCGTTAAAAAATATAACGTTCCTGTTGTAGCAATATCCAATGACGACACAGGAATTTCAGAAGACCCCGATGTACGATTTACGGTTGCAAAAAAAATAGTTGAAAGAGCAGCAGATTTTAATATACCAGCGCAGGATATTGTAGCAATGGGAGCAGGAATGACGTCTGCAATTATGAACCCAGTAGCATTACCTGTTTCTACGAAAAAGATTGAAGAAAAAAAGGAAGAGGTTCAAAAAGCTGGGATTATTCTTCCTGCAGACTTAGACCAAGAAACTTTTGTTAAAATTTTCGGTCTAGGATCAACTAAGAGCAGGGCCGGTAAAGAAATGGAAGCTATACGTGCGGCTAATTTATTAACAGATAATGACCCTCATGGCTCCTCTTGGATACAATTTAACAAACCTTCATCTTCAGGCAGTCAAGTCTCTGGTCGAGGCGGAAGACGTGGCGGACGTAGGCGAACTACATAGGAAAAAATAAAAATAATTTTACATAACTTTACTTGTATTAGATACTGATATTAATAATGTATTACCCGACTGTGTGCATCTAAAACCGACTCGTGCATCATTTCAGAAAGTGTTGGATGTGGAAACACGGCGTGGATCAGATCATCTTCAGTAGTTTCCAACGCTTGACCAATTACATATCCTTGAATTAGCTCTGTTACCTCAGCGCCAATCATATGCGCACCTAACAACTCACCAGAACTTGTGTCAAATATTGTTTTGATAAAACCCTCTTTTTCCCCTAAAGCGATAGCCTTTCCATTTCCTATAAAAGGAAACTTTCCAACATTTATTTTATAACCCGCTTTTTGAGCTTGAGCCTCGGTTAAACCAACCGATGCAATTTGAGGATAAGAGTAAGTGCAACCCGGAATAGCAATCGGATTTATTGGCTTTACGCTCTGCCCCGCTATTTTTTCCGCCACGAGCACACCCTCATGGCTGGCCTTATGCGCTAACCAAGGAGCACCTGTTAGATCACCTATTGCATAGATACCTGACGCAGTTGTTTCACAGTACTCATCGGTAACCACGTGATTGGCCTTCGTTTCCACGCCAACTTTTTCTAAACCTAGCCCTTCTATATTACCGATTATTCCGACTGCAGAGATTACTGTATCAAATTCCAACACTTCAGTAACACCGTTACAGTCAATTGACGCTACTACTTGGTTCTTTTTCTTTTCTAATTTTTGTACTTTCGCACCTGCTTTTATGGTCATTCCTTGCTTTGCAAATTGTTCTGCAGCTAACGAAGAAACGTCCTCGTCTTCAACCGGCAGTATTCTATCAAGAACCTCCACAATCGTCGTGTTGGCACCAAATGTGTTATAAAAACTAGCAAACTCTACACCTATTGCGCCCGACCCAATAACCAAAAGCTTTTTAGGCATTCTTGAAGGAGTTAAAGCATGCTTATAGGTCCAAACAAGGTCTCCGTCTGCTTCCATGCCCGGAAGCTCTCGCGCTCTGGCACCGGTCGCTAGGACAATATTCTTTGCTGTGATTTTTTCGTATTTCCCGTCACTATTAATACTAACATTGGACCTATCCAACAATTTAGCTTCACCAGAGAACACAGTTACTTTATTTTTTTTCAAAAGATGCCCAACACCCTGGTTTAATTGACCTGAGATCTTTCTCGATCTTTCTACTATCTTATTTAAATCAAAGCTTATTTTTTCTGCAGATAACCCAAATTCTTTTGCACGTTCTGCCAAGTGATAAACTTCAGCACTCCGCAACATTGCTTTTGTGGGAATGCATCCCCAATTAAGACAAATACCACCGAGATGTTCGCGCTCAACCACGGCCACATTAAGACCTAACTGAGAAGCTCTAATGGCGGCCACGTACCCTCCAGGCCCAGCACCCAATACGAT
>LULJ01000543.1_pt1 | contig 10450 bp, 10 predicted proteins | sample 728171 | NCBI WGS metagenome assembly LULJ01 (sample SAMN03860292, study PRJNA289734) | marine metagenome | biome: seawater column; feature: ocean; material: water; isolation source: Red Sea water column Station 169 - depth 25m | place: Saudi Arabia: Red Sea | collected 2011-10-15 | depth 25 m
AATCGGCTTATCACAAATAATATGTATCCCTTTTTCTGCAAAAATTTTTGCAATAGGCACATGTAAATGATTTGGTGTTACTATTGAAACTACATCAATACCGTCTGGTCTAGAAGACTCTTTTTCAGCCATCTCTTGATAAGTTTTATAGATCCTATCATTTTCTAGACCAAGGTCTTTTCCAGTCTTTTTTGAATTTTCAAAGTCAGACGAAAATGATCCTGCAACTAATTCATAATACCCATCAAGTCTTAGAGCTATTCTATGGACACTTCCAATAAAAGCATCTTTGCCACCACCAACCATGCCGATGCGTATTTTTCTATTCATTAATTTATGCCAAGCATTTTTTTATTTGCTTCATGGTCAGCACCACTACCTGCAAAATCATCGAAAGCTTTTTCAGTTGTATTAATTATGTGATTTTTAATGAATTCCGCTCCCTCTCTTGCTCCATCTTCTGGATGTTTAAGGCAGCATTCCCATTCAAGAACTGCCCAACCATCATAATCATATGAAGTGAGTTTTGAAAATATGGATTTAAAATCAACTTGTCCGTCACCAAGTGATCTAAATCTACCAGCTCTATTTACCCATGATTGAAATCCACCATACACACCTTGTTTTCCAGATGGATTTAACTCAGCATCTTTAACGTGAAACATTTTTATCTTCTCATGATAAATATCAATATGTGCTAAATAATCTAAATGTTGCAGAACATAATGACTTGGATCAAAAAGCATATTACATCTTTTGTGATTACCAACTCTTTCTAAGAACATTTCAAAAGTTACACCATCATGAAGATCTTCACCTGGATGTATTTCATAACATAAATCAACTCCATTATTATCAAAATGATCAAGAATGGGCTTCCATCTTTTTGATAATTCATCAAATGCATTTTCAATTAACCCTTCAGGTCTTTGTGGCCAAGGGTAAACATAAGGCCAAGCAAGTGCTCCTGAAAAAGTTACATGTTTATCTATTCCTAGACTGTTTGATGCTTTTCCAGCCATCATTAATTGATTTACAGCCCATTCTTGTCTTGCTTTGGGATTTCCTCTTACTTCAGGTGCAGCAAAACCATCAAAAGCAGTGTCATAAGCAGGATGCACTGCAACAAGTTGACCTTGCAGGTGAGTTGATAATTCTGTAATTTCTAAATTGTGTGATCTAACAATTCCTTTAATCTCATCACAATAATCTTTACTTTCAGATGCTTTTTTTAAATCAATTAATCTACCGTCCCAACTTGGAATTTGTATACCTTTGTAACCAAGAGATGATGCCCATTTACAAATATTATCTAAAGAATTAAACGGTGCATCTTCGCCTACAAATTGTGCTAGGAAAATTGCAGGACCTTTTATTTTGTTCATAATTCCCCTTTCTCTTTATTTTTTACCCAACTATTTTTTACAAAAAAAATACTAGCAGGCACAAGTCTTCTTGGATAGACTATTATTAAGAATAATTAAATTAATAGGAGATAAAATGAAAAAAATAATGATTTTATTGTTTGTTTCTCTATTTACTTTTTCTGCAAATTCAAATGCTAAGTCAATAACATTAGGATGGGCCGCATGGGACCCTGCTAACGCATTACAAGAACTTACTAAAGAGTTTACAGCAGAGACAGGAATAGATGTTAACTTCGAATTCGTACCTTGGCCAAATTTTGCTGATCGTATGTTGAACGAACTTAACAACAAAGGTAAAACTTTTGACTTGTTAATTGGTGACTCACAATGGATCGGTGCTGGTGCAGTGTATGGACATTACGTAAAATTGAATGACTTTTTTGATAAAGAAGGAATTTCAATGAACGATTTCTCACCTGCAACAGTTTATGCGTATTCAACATGGCCAAAAGGAAGTGAAAACTATTATGCACTACCAGCTATGGGAGATGCATTAGCATGGGCTTATAGAAAAGACTGGTTTGATAGACCTGAGCTTAAATCTGAATTCAAAAAGAAACATGGTTATGATTTAGGTGTACCTGCTAGTTGGGATCAGCTTTATGACATGTGTACTTTTTTCCAAGGAAGAGAAATTGATGGTCAAAAAAGATACGGTGCTGCTATAAATACAGAGCGTGGATCTGAAGGAATTACAATGGGAGTAACAGCTGCTATGTACGCATGGGGTATGGAGTATGAAAATCCAAATAAACCATATGATATGGAAGGTTATTTCAATTCTCCGCAAGCAGTAGAAGCTGTAGAGTTCTACAGAAAATTATATGAGGACTGTGCTCCTCCAGGACATTCTGATGCTTATATGGTAGCAAACTTAGATGCATATAAATCAGGACAAGTAGCATTCCAAATGAACTGGTATGCTTTTTGGCCAGGTGTTTCTAAAGAAGATAGCGACGGCAGAGTTAGTGGTTTCTTTGCAAATCCAAAACAAAACGTAGCTGCTGCAACATTAGGTGGACAAGGTATATCTGTTGTTAAATATTCAGATAAACAAGATCTTGCATTAGAATATATTAAATGGTTTGCAAGACCAGATGTACAGCAAAAATGGTGGGATTTAGGCGGATATTCATGTCATAATGATGTATTAAATTCACCATCGTTCCCTACATCTACAGTTTATGCACAAGGTTTCTTAGACTCAATGGGAATTGTCAAAGATTTTTGGCAAGAACCAACATTTGTTGAGTTAATGTTACCTATGCAGGAAGCTATTCATGATTACGTTGTTAATGGAAAAGGAACTGCTAAAGGCGCTCTAGATAAAATTATCGAAGAGTGGGTTGAAGTATTTGAAGCAGACGGAAAACTTTAACATTAATATTTAAAAATATAAAAAAAAAGGGGGGGGTAATATCTCCCCTTTTTTTTAAAAAAATCATATGAGCGTTAAAAAAAAATTTAAAGGACTTTCTGATAAGGCTGTAGCATGGCTTTTCATTGGACCATCTGTCTTTCTTTTATTGGCGATAAATATTTATCCTTTGATTTATGCAATCAGAATGTCTTTTACAAATTTTTATGCAAATAAAATTGGGAGAGAACCACAATTTGTCGGTTTAAAAAATTATATAAAAGTTCTTAATAAAGAGGCCATATGGGAAAAAATGCAGGTTACTGCAAACTTTATGTTTTGGACTTTGTTACTTCAGGCAGTAATAGGATTAGGTTTGGCTTTATTATTAAACAGGAAATTTAAAGGTAATGAATTATTAACCACATTAATAGTATTACCAATGATGTTATCGCCTGCTGTTGTGGGTGTTTTTTGGACTTATCTTTATAACCCTCAAGTAGGCTTATTTAATTATGTAGTAAACTTTTTTTACGATTTTGGAAGTTTTGATATGATTGGTTCAAGTGAACTCGCACCTTGGTCGATAGTTATAGTTGATACTTGGATGTGGACACCTTTTACAATGTTGATTTGTTTAGCCGGTCTAAGATCAGTTCCAAATTATTTATATGAGGCTGCTGAAGTTGACAGAGCTAGTAAATGGCAACAATTTATATACATTACACTACCATCTGTATTACCATTTTTATTATTGGCTTTGTTATTTAGAGGGATTGAGAATTTCAAAATGTTCGACATGGTTGTTGAACTTACATCTGGTGGCCCCGGATCAGCTACAGAGCTCGCCTCAATCAATTTAAAAAGAGAAGCGTTTGAAAAATGGAAAACTGGTTACAGTTCAGCTTTTGCTGTAATTTTATTTGTAACTATTTTTGGTTTTGGAAATGTTTATGTAAAAGTAATGAATAAAATAAAGGAACGCTGATGGATACATCCAGATCATATTTAGAACCTTCATCGTTTTCAAAGAAACTTGCTGCAACAATTATTATTGTTTACACAGTAATAACATTGATACCTATTTCTTGGATGGTAATGACAAGTTTTAAGAATGTTAATAGTGCAATTTCTTATCCACCTGAAGTACTGTTTGAACCATCTTTAGAGGGATATGTTAACTTGTTTACTAATAGATCAAGGCAATCTCAGGAATATCTTGACTCTTTGCCGGCTCCAGAAACTTGGTATGAAGAATTAGTTAGAAGTAGAGAAATGGTCATAACAGGGCCATCAAAATTTTTAGGCAGATACTCAAATTCAATGATAATTGGCTTTGGGTCAACTTTTGCATCCGTATTTTTGGGTGCATTAGCGGCGTATGCTTTCTCGAGATTTAGAGTTCCATTAAAAGATGATTTATTATTTTTTATTCTTTCAACCAGGATGTTTCCACCAATTGCGGTGGCTGTTCCAATATTCATTATGTATAGAAAATTAGGATTAGGGGATACTCACCTTGGAATGATCATATTATACACAGTCGTAAATTTAAGTTTAGCAGTATGGCTATTAAAAGGATTTATGGATGAAATTCCTAAAGAATACGAGGAAGCAGCTATGATTGATGGATATTCTAGACTTCAAGCGTTTTTTAAAGTTGTTCTTCCACAAGCGATGACCGGTATTGCTGCAACAGCAATCTTTTGCATGATTTTTTCATGGAACGAATATGCATTTGCTGTTCTCCTCACTCAATTTAATGCACAAACTGCTCCACCATTCATCCCGACAATTATAGGAGAAGGAGGTTTGGATTGGCCTGCTATTGGGGCTGGTACAACTTTATTTTTATTACCAGTGATGATTTTTACAATTATTTTAAGAAAACACCTTTTGAGAGGTATTACATTTGGAGCAGTGAGAAAATAATGCAAGAAGAAAAATCATTAATGAGAAAAATATTTAGAAGAGTTTACTGGGAAAATTTGTCTACAGTATTAATTTTACTAGGAGTTTTCATGTTGTTACAACCATTTGCAATGTGGATGTATACTTATTCATTTATTGTAATTTTAGTTGGAACTATAGGTTTCGTAATCACAAGTCACTTTCCGGATTAATATGTCTAAAATTAAAATAGTAAATTTACAAAAATCATTTGGAGATTTCACTGCAGTTAAAAATTCTAATTTAACAATTAATGATAAAGAGTTTTTTGTTTTGCTTGGCCCATCTGGATGTGGAAAAACAACAACTCTTAGAATGATTGCTGGATTAGAATTACCAACATCAGGAGAAATTTACTTAGGAGAAGAAGAAGTTGGAATGTTAAGAGCATCTGAGAGAGATATTGCCTTCGTTTTTCAATTGTTTGCTCTCTATCCACATATGAATGTAAAAAATAACCTATCTTTTCCACTTAAAATGCAAGGTTATAGTAGAAGTGAAATTAAAACTAGAGTTGAGGAAGCAGCAAAACTTTTAAGAATTGATCATATTTTAAACTCCAACATTTCTTCTTTATCGGGTGGAGATAGACAACGTGTAGCCCTCGGTAGAGCTTTAGTAAGAAGACCAAAAGCATTTTTAATGGATGAGCCTTTAGGTACTTTAGACGCAGAATTTAGAGAATTAATGTGTTTAGAACTTAAGAAATTACATATCGATATTGGAGCTACCACTGTTTATGTAACACACGATCAATTAGAGGCAATGTCGTTAGCTGATCGTATTGCTGTAATGGATGGTGGTGAAATTTTACAAGCTGATGAACCTTCAGTAATCTATAATAAACCTGCAACTAAATTTGTAGCGTCATTTATTGGCTCCCCTGGAATGAATTTTATAAATATTGATCAAGGTATTTCCAATGAACAGTCGACTTTAAATATAGAAGGGACAGATTTTAGTATACCTAAACAGTATGAGATATCAAAAGGCAAAAAAAACTCATTTGGTATTCGTCCTGAAAATTTATCTCTTACTAATGAGGGTGGTCTTAAAGGTTCGGTATTTGGAGTTGAATATTTAGGTTCAAGAAAAATTATAACCGTTAAAACTAATTTTGGAGAAATCAAAGTAAAAACTGATATTTCAACAAGTGTTAAAATCAATGAAAACGTTCAAGTAAAACCTTCAAATGATAACATAATTATTTTTGATGGTGAGACAGACAAATCTCTTAAAAGTGAGTTTATGAATTAATGGCAAAAATAGAATTAAAAAATTTATCTAAAACCTATAATAAAAAAATTGAGGCCTTACATGATATAAATTTTACCATTGAGGATGGTCAGTTTTTTGTTTTATTAGGCCCCTCTGGCGCTGGAAAAACTACTACATTAAGATGTATTGCTGGATTGGAGAAAATAGATAATGGAAGTATTCTATTTAACGATGAGTCTGTAACCGAAGATCAACCAGCATCAAGAGACGTTTGTTTTGTGTTTCAACAATACTCTTTATATCCTCACTATAGTGTTTATGAAAATTTAGCATTCCCTTTAAGATCTCCAATGAGAAAATTACCTGAGGAAGAAATTAAAACTAAGGTTGAAAATATTGCAAGCATGTTAAAGATTTCAAATAAGCTAAATAATAAAGCTACACAATTATCTGGTGGTGAGATGCAAAGAGTTGCAATTGGACGTGCACTAGTTCGTGAGCCAAATTTATACTTGATGGATGAACCGTTATCTTCTCTAGATGCTAAATTAAGAGAGAGTTTAAGAGTTGAATTAAAAAACATTCAAACCAATCTAAATGCAACAATACTTTATGTTACACACGATCAAGCAGAAGCCACTACTTTAGCAGATAAAATTGGAGTTTTAAAAGAAGGCCATTTAGTGCAAATAGGTACTCCTGAAGAGATATATGAAAATCCAAATTCTATATATGTTTCGCAAAGATTGGGTTCGCCAAAAATCAATATTCTCCCTGGAACCTTACTTGGAATGAATGATGTACCTACTTTTGGTATAAGACCTGAGAATATTACAATAGGAAATGGTGACCACTCAGCCAAAATTATCTCAATTGAAAATCTAGGCTCTGAAACAGTAGTTGCTTTAAATTTTAAAGACCAAGAAATACTTGTGTCAATTCAAGGTAATTATAAATCATCAATAAATGAGACAATTAATTTTGACATCAACAATAAAAAAGTTTTAAAATTTGATCAAGAAGGAAACAGAATTTATGAGCGTTAGTTTTTTAATTTCTCAAGCAAAAAGTGTCCAAAAAGTTATAGATGAAAATTCTGCTGAAATAGAGGTTCTTGATCAAAAGATTGGAGACGGAGACCATATTTTTAATATTCAAAGAGGTTTAAAGTTAGTTGTTGAACTTGAAGATTCAATTAAAGATTTACCATTAGCTAAAGCTTTAAATATGATAGCAATGAAAGTTCTGTCAGGTATCGGTGGATCATCAGGCGCATTATTTGGAACTTTTTTTATGACCATGGCTAAATCTCCTGATCTAGATAAAGATGTTGATTTTACTAAAGCATGTGAAATGGTTATTAGTGGGATTAAAGCTATGAAAGATAGAGGAAAAGCTGATGTTGGAGAAAAAACTATGATGGATGTTTTAATACCAGTTTCAGAAAAACTAAACGAATTAAAAAATGAAAGTGAATTTAAATCAGGTTTAAATGAAGTAATAAAAATTGCTGAAGAAAGAATGTTATCTACAAAAGATATGTTAGCCACAAAAGGTAGAGCTTCTTTTTTAGGTGAACGTGCAAAAGGACATATAGATCCTGGAGCCCGTTCTTCACAGCTTATAATCGATACAATTTGTAAATCAGTAATAAATAATTAGGAGGGAAAATGAAAAAATTTATTAACAATAACGATGATTTTTTAAAAGAGAGCCTTACAGGTTTTGGTAAGGCACATAGCGACATTATAAACGTCAATCTAGACCCAAGTTTTGTTTCAAGAAAAAATAAAACTAAAGATGGAAAAGTTTCCCTAATTTCAGGTGGCGGAAGCGGTCATGAACCAATGCATGGAGGATTTGTTGGCCATGGAATGTTAGATGCAGCATGTCCAGGGTTTGTTTTTTCAGCACCTACACCTGATCAGATGCAAGCAGCAGCAGAACATGTTGATAGTGGTGCAGGGGTTTTATTTATTGTTAAAAATTATTCTGGAGACATAATGAACTTTCAAATGGGAGCTGAAATGTACTCTGGCAAAAATGATAGTATTGTTACTAACGATGATGTTGCTGTTGAAGACTCTACATTTACAACTGGAAGAAGAGGTGTTGCAGCAACAGTATTAGTAGAAAAAATAGTTGGATCTTTAGCTGAACACGGCGGATCACTCGAAGAATGTAAAAAACTTGGTGAAAAAGTAAATAAAAACGCTGGTACAATGGGAGTTGCATTTACAAGCTGCACTGTTCCTGCTGCAGGAAAACCTACTTTTGATATAGGTGATGATGAAATGGAGTTTGGTGTAGGGATCCACGGTGAGCCAGGGAGAAAAAGAGAAAAAATTCAAGCCTCAAAAACGATTGTAGGAAATATTCTGGAAGCTATTTTAGATAATTTAAAACCAGAAAAAAATGAGAAGAATTTACTTTTTGTAAACGGAATGGGAGGTACCCCTTTGACAGAGTTATATTTAGTTTATGAGGATGCATGTCAAATCTTGCAATCAAAGGGTGTTCAAGTAACAAAAAGTTTAGTTGGAAATTATTGTACTTCACTTGAAATGCAAGGTGCTTCAATCACTCTTCTCAAATGTGATGATGACATCTTAAAGCATTGGGATGCCCCAGTTCATACAGCAGCAATGAGATGGGGGATGTAATCTCCATTAATCTCAAACAAAAATTCAAAAAGGGCAGTTTTTACTGCCCATTTTTTGATCTTTCCAAAATCTTTAGTGATGAATTTATAAGAATGATTATCTTATCAATTAACATGACTTTAAAATAAATCCTGTTTCGTTAACGTATTCCTTGCATTTCTTTTTCTTATCTTGTTCATTGTTTGGTTTGTAAAATAAGTCTGTATTCAATTGTAAATAAATCAAACTATAATAGTCGTAGTGTCTATCTGTAGAGTGAGCAGTAATAATTCTGTTATTATCAAAATCAATTACTACTTGTTGTCCGGCAAAACCGTCCATCATTAAAATAGGTCTATTTTCAATTCCGATAGGATCAAAAAGAAACTGACCACCATAAGTTTGTGCAGCGTTGTGGTTACCTCTAGACTTGCTATACTCACCATATTGTCTATCAACTCTATTTTGATACATTGATTTTATGTATTTTCCAACGCAAGTATCGTTGTTCCAATGATCTAACACTAATTTTGCAATTCTTAAATAATCATATCTTTTAGCGTAAAAGGAATATCTACCATACTCTCCAGATTTTCTGTTGCCGTATTTGTGTTTTTCTAATGACTTCCCAAAGTAAACCCTGTTTTCAACTTTTGCGTCCTCTACAAATACTTTGTGAAGCAACTTTTCCCAATCATTACCAGTTTTATAAATAACATAATTCATAACAACGTTAGTTGTTAAAGCACTATAATTGAAATTAATACCAGGTTCTAAACCTAAATGTTTTTTACCTTTAAAGTATTTCTTCATAACTTTTTTAATAGGAATAGTATTTGTATTCGGACCTTTGCCTTTAATAGGATTATCTTTTCCATAAATTCTATCACCAATTATAGCATCATCACCTGCCTGCATATTAAGTAGGTTTATTAATTTTTGATTTTCATACAAAGTATCAGCAACAGTTGGGTAATCTATTCTCTCAAAAACTGTATGATTGATATAACCATTACATAAAGCATAACCAGCAACAAGACTGACTAAACTTTTACCTACTGAATGTGAAGGATAATAACCTCTTTTGTATTTACTTTTTCGATTTTGATCGACTAAAATTTTATTATTTTCAAATAAAATATAACTAACAAGACCTGTTTTTTTATCTTTAAGTTGTTCTTCAACTAATTTAGATAAATCTTTAGTCTGTATTCTTCCGATACTGTTTCTGTAATTAACGAAGATGGTAGTTTGTAAATTAAACTTAAACTCATAGGTGTCATTTTTCTTATCACCTATTTTGTATTTATACATACAATCAAAACAGTATTTTTCATTAGAATGATGAGCAAATGTAACTCCAATCATCATAAAGAAAGACAGAATAAGATAAATAATTCTTGACATTTAGATTTTGAATATTTTAATTTAACTCAACTCTATAACTTAATCACCTTTAAGTTTGAGGCGATTCCGTAATAAACTTTGCAATGAGTTTCATAAATAAGTAAGTATTGACGTACTAGGAATGCAAATGTAATCCTTTTTTTAATCATATTACGACTAAATCAAGTTTTTGATTTCCAAGTCTTTCATTACCTTTTTCTGTGACTAGGTAAGTTTCACCTAGGTTCATTGCTAATTTATTGGAAGAATCCATCAAGATCATATGTAGGAAGAAGACATTACCTGGCTGTATGATGTAAGGATTACCTGTGTAAAGCATTGGCCAATCCATCCAATTAGGTGAAAAGGTTGCTCCTAAAGAATAACCACAAGCATTCATTCTAGAGTTTTTATAACCTAAATCATCAAAAGTCTTTGCATGAATATCATATACTTCACCAACTTTGTTC
>LULJ01000946.1_pt1 | contig 10449 bp, 9 predicted proteins | sample 728171 | NCBI WGS metagenome assembly LULJ01 (sample SAMN03860292, study PRJNA289734) | marine metagenome | biome: seawater column; feature: ocean; material: water; isolation source: Red Sea water column Station 169 - depth 25m | place: Saudi Arabia: Red Sea | collected 2011-10-15 | depth 25 m
GCTCCAGTCCCACCAATTGCCGCTAACGCGGTCGTAATTGGCCACGGGATCGTACAGCACGCCTTCGTCGGCAAGGCCCAGATCGCGTGCTTCGGCCCGGCCCATGGCAGCCAGAAGCGAGAACGCCGCGACGTAGGCGTTGCGCCGCGCGGTGACGAGATCGACGCGCGCGTTCAGCAATTCCTGTTCGGCATTCAGCACATCGAGGATCGTGCGGTTGCCGATAGAGTTTTCCGCCCGCACGCCTTCGAGGCTGAGCGAAGCGGCTTCGACCGCCGTCTGCGAGCTTTCGATGATCGCGAGCGAGGCCTGCCAGCTGGAATAGGCGGCGCGCACCTGCGCGATGACGTCCCGTTCGGCAGCAATAACCTGTTCGAGTGCGGCGGATGCGCGGGCCTGGGCCTGGCGCTGCAAGGCGGCGGGACGTCCGCCCTGAAACAGCGGGATCGAAACGGTAACACCCGCCTGCGCCGCCGTGGAGGTCTGCGGGCTGACAATCACCGGGCCGGTGGGATTGTCGGGATCGACCGCGTTCGGCACGCTGCCGAGAAAGTTCTGGTAATCGTAACCGGTGAAGACCGACACGCGCGGCAGGCGCGTCGATCCGGCGACGTCGATATCGTAGCCTGCCGCCTCGGCCCGCTCGCGCGCGGCGATGAGGTCGGGATTGTTGGTCAGCGCCACATCCACTGCCGTTTCCGCGCTGGCGGGCAGGCCGGGCAAAGGCGGCGGCGGAGCGAGATCGGTGGGCGCTTCGCCGACCAGCGCGATATAATCCTCGCGCGCGGCAATCAGATTTGCTTCGGTGCTGCGCAGATCGCCTTGCGCCAGCGCAAGCCGCGATTGGGATTGCGCGACGTCGGTCCGAGTGAGGTCGCCGATCTCGAAGCGGTCGCTGGTCGCCTGCGTGTTGATCGACAGCACTTCGACCTGATTGCGCGCAAGCGACACCAGCGCCTGGCCGCGCAGCACGTCCATATAGGCGGCGACGACCTGGCTGAAGACGGCGCTTTCGGTCCCACGCAGATCGGCGCGGCCCGCCTGGACCCGCTGATCGGCGGCGCGAATCGCGTTCTTGATCGCTCCGCCCGAATAGATCGGCGCGCTCAGGTCCACGCCGACATTGAAGGCACGATCGGGCGTGAAGAAGCTGGTCGAGCTCTGTTCGATGAATTCGGTAAGCGAACCGTTGGCATTGGCCGAGGGGCGTCCATCGGCCCGCTCGATCTCCACCTGCGCGTCGGTGGCGCGCAGGTTGGCGCGCGCGGCCATCAATGTGGGGTTATTGATGTAGGCCTGGGTGAGGGCTTCCTGAAGGGTATCGGCATGGGCAGGCGACGCCATCGCGCTGCTCAACGCAAGCGCGATCAGGCTGGCCTTGAGGCCGCGTGGCGACACCCCTCCCGCCATGGTCAGAACGTCCAGCCGGTGGGCTTGTCGAACTGGCCGAGACGCGGAATGCCGGTTTCGGCGAGAGGAAGAAGGCCGAGAGATCCGGCCACCTTGCGTCCGGTGGCGAGCCGCGTGACGCTCCGATCGACCAGGCCTGTGACTACGCGACCACCATCGGCAAGCGTTCCGGCCAGCATGGCAGGCAGGTGCTCGATCGCGCCGTCGATCAGCAGAAGAGTGGCGTCGCCCGTCTGGACGTCACCCTTGGCCGCCGCTTCCGCCGTAATCGTTTCGACTTCAGCGACCAGCGGCCGGACCAGTTCGGTAAGATATCCGCTGCCACCGTCCACCACGACAACCTTGTCCTCGACCCGCGGAGACGCTTCTTCCAGCAGCATGCCGTGAAAGACTGGCGCAGGCAGGAAACCGCCGTTTTCCAGCCGGATCGCACGATCCATATATGCCGTACCGCGCGCGTTCTCGGGCACGAAATCCTCACGTGGGACGATGAGCATGCGTTCGAGCACGAAACGGGCATTGACGCCGCTGGTGCGCAGCTGGCTGTCCACCATCGCGCGGCGGGCAACAGCATGGTCGATGGAAGTGCGCTGGGCCTGGCTCTGAGCCTGGTTCTGCTTGGGGGGCGGTTCGGCGGTGACGGTCATCGGCGCAATCTCTGTCGTCTCGAGCTGGGAATACGCGCCGCTGTATTACATAAACAACACAGCCGCGCAACGCTCGTTTTCCTTAAGCGCATGGCCGCGCGGGGCCAAGCGCTTTGACCATTCGCGTTTTCGGCGCCAAGGACACCCGCCAATCTGCGAAGAGGAACGAGGCGGCGATGAACGACAAGTCGGGAACCGGTCAAACCATGATCACCATCCGCGAGGACGATCTGATCGACAGCGTGGCCGACGCGCTGCAATTCATCAGCTACTATCACCCCATGGACTATATCCGCGCGCTGGGCGACGCCTACGAAGCGGAGCAGGGCCCGGCGGCCAAGGATGCGATCGCGCAGATCCTGACCAACAGCCGCATGTGCGCCGAAGGGCACCGCCCGATCTGCCAGGACACCGGCATCGTCAATGTCTTCGTCAAATGGGGCCAGAACTGCCGTCTCGAATCGACGCGCGCATTGCAGGACATCGTCGATGAGGGCGTGCGCCGGGCCTACAACCACCCCGACAACACGCTGCGCGCCTCGATCCTGGCCGATCCCGCCTTCACCCGCCGCAATACGCGCGACAACACGCCGTGCGTCCTCTCGGTCGAAATGGTGCCGGGCGACACGGTGGAAATCGACGTCGCCGCCAAGGGCGGGGGCAGCGAGAACAAATCCAAGTTCAAGATGATGAACCCCAGCGACAATATCGTGGACTGGGTGGTCGAGCAAATTCCGAGCATGGGCGCCGGCTGGTGCCCGCCGGGGATGCTGGGGATCGGTATCGGCGGCACGGCGGAACATTGCGTCCGTCTGGCGAAGCAATCGCTGATGGAACCGATCGACATGGCGCAGCTCAAACAGCGCGGGCCCCAGAACGATCTCGAAAAGCTCCGCATCGACATTTTCGACGCGGTGAACGCGCAAGGGATCGGAGCGCAGGGCCTTGGCGGCTTGTCGACCGTGCTCGACGTCAAGATTCTCGACTGGCCATGCCACGCGGCGGGCAAGCCGGTGGCGATGATCCCGAACTGTGCCGCCACCCGGCACGCGCATTTCACGCTGGACGGGTCGGGTCCGAGCTATCTCGAAAAGCCCGATCTGGACCAGTGGCCCAAGGTCAACTGGCAGCCCGATGCCGAGGCCAAGCGCGTCGATCTCGACACTCTGACGAAGGAAGAGGTCGAAAGCTGGGAGCATGGCGACCGCCTGCTCCTGTCGGGCAAGATGCTGACCGGTCGCGACGCGGCGCACAAACGCATTCGCGACATGGTGGCGAAGGGCGAGGAGCTGCCGGTCGAATTCGCGGGCCGCGCGATCTATTATGTCGGCCCGGTCGATCCGGTGATGGGCGAAGTGGTCGGCCCCGCCGGCCCCACCACGGCGACCCGGATGGACCAGTTCACCGAGACGATGCTCGATCTCGGCCTGCTCGCCATGATCGGAAAGGCCGAGCGTGGCGCGGACGCTGTCGAAGTCATCAGCCGGTTCAAGACCGCTTACCTGATGGCGACCGGCGGCGCGGCCTATCTGGTGGCGCGCGCGATCAAGGAAGCGAAGGTCATCGGCTTCGAGGATCTCGGCATGGAAGCGATCTACGAATTCACGGTCGAGAACATGCCGGTGACCGTGGCGGTCGATGCGCGGGGCAACAATGTCCACACGCTCGCCCCGGCGAAATGGCGCGAGAGGATCCGTGAGGAAAAGCTGCTGCCGGTGCCCTGAGGGCCGACCACGCTTCGACCAACGGCCTTCGCGTCTCGACAACCGCGCTGGAGAATCAAGCCCTTTACGCGCAGAAGACTGTCGCTTTGCCTTTTGACACATCTTTCGCCGATCCTGCGTCGGACACCCCATCGCGCCTGTCGGTGCGCACGGTCCTGTGGTCGATCATCGGCCTGTGGGTCGCCTATTTCCTGATCTTCACGGCGCGCGGCATGATCGTGGGGCTCGAAGCGGATACCGAGGTAATTCTCCGCCGTGCGCTGGTGACGCTCGCGGGGATGAGCGCGACGGTCGGGCTGTGGGTGATCCTGCGCCTGTTCGATCACCGGACCCTGGCCGTCCAGATCGGCGCTGCGGTGCTGTTGGCGATCCCCACCTCGCTCGTCATTGCGCAGACGAATATCTGGGTCTTTTCCGGTCTTCAGGAACGGCTCCAGGCGCGCATGGCGGAAGAACGCGGCTTCTCGATCAGTCGCGACGAGTTCGGCAATGTCGTGATCGAAGGCCCGGCGACATCGGCACCGGGCGATGACGGCCTCGGCAGCGCGTCCACGCCGCCGCGCGGACGGATCGTGGTGCCGAATGACGATAGCCGCGAACGCTGGCTGATCCTGATCGAACGCGCGCTCAGCCAGTTCTTTCTCCTGATCGCCTGGGCCGCGCTGTATTTCGCCCTGCTGGCGGGCGTGCGCGCGAAAGATGCGGAGCGACGCGGCGAACGCTTCCGCAGCGCAGCCAAAGCGGCGGAGCTGCGTTCGCTACGCTATCAGGTGAACCCGCATTTCCTGTTCAACGCACTCAATTCGCTCTCCGCGCTGGTGATGACCGATCGGCAGGCCAAGGCCGAAGAGATGATCCAGACCCTGTCCGGCTTCTATCGCCACAGCCTTGCCGAGGATCCGACTGCCGACGTCTCGCTGGAAGACGAGTTCGATCTCCAGCGCCATTATCTCGATATCGAGCAGGTCCGTTTTCCCAAGCGACTCAAGACCGAATTCATCTTGCCAGAGGCGCTGAAGGGTTTTCGCGTACCGGGCATGATCCTGCAGCCGCTGGTCGAAAACTCGGTCAAATACGGCGTGTCGCGCAGCAGCAGTCCGGTGACCATAACCTTGTCCGCACGTGAGGAATACGGGCGTCTGGTGCTGAACGTGGCCGATGACGGGCCGGGCATCGCGGCGAGCCCGGATTTGCCGCAGGCTGCGCAGGGCGGCTTCGGCATCGGCCTTGCCAATGTGCGCGACCGGTTGATGGCGCGCTTTGGAGAATTAGCCACGATCACCTCGGGCGAAACGCTTGACGGATACGAGACCGAATTGCGGCTTCCGCTGGTGACGCATGGCTGAAGCCTGGGCCCGAAACTGAAGGGGTGGGGACGTTGACGGAACCTTCGACCGAGAAACTGCGCACGCTGATCGTGGACGACGAGCCTTTGGCCGTGGAGCGCATGCAGGTGCTGTGCTGCAAGATGGACGATATCGCCGTGGTCGGCACTGCCAGCGACGGTGCCGCGGCGCTGCGGCTGGTCGAAGCGCTGCATCCCGATCTCGTCCTGCTCGACATGACCATGCCCGAAGTCGACGGCCTGTCGGTTGCGCGCAGCCTGGCGAAGAAATCGACTCGCCCCGCCGTGGTGTTCGTGACCGCGCACGACAATTACGCAGTCGAGGCGTTCGATCTCGACGCGGTCGATTACGTGCTGAAACCGGTCAAGAGCGAGCGGCTGGAACGCGCGATCGCCCGCGCATTGTCACGCCGGAATGAGGGCGCGCGCAGCGAAAGCGAATGGCTCGACGAATTGTGGATTCCCCACCGCTCCGAACTCATCCGCATCGAAACGGCGCAGGTCTATCGCATCGATGCGGAGCGCGATTACGTTCGCCTCCATGTCGGCGATCGGTCGTATCTGCTGCTCCAGACCATCGCAGGTCTCGAAGACCGGCTGGATCCTGCGAAATTTATTCGCGTCCACCGCTCCACCATCCTGCGGCGCGACCGCATTACCGGCCTCAAGCACGATGGCCTCGGCGTGTGGTCTGTAGAGCTCGATAGCGAGGAGCCGGTGCGGATCGGGCGGACTTATCTGCCCAAGGTCAAGGCCATGGCCGGTCGTTGAGCCGGAGCAGGCTTCTTCTGAGCTCGGACAGACCGAGATTTTCGATTTAGCCGGTCCGGTCAGGCGGTGAGTTTCGCCTCGCGAAATTGACCTGCTAAAAACGCATCGTAACTCCGCGCAATACCTTCTTCGAGCGGTACGCTAGGCGTCCAGCCGAGCGCGCGGAGCTTGCTACCGTCCATCAGCTTGCGCGGCGTGCCATCAGGCTTGCTCTCGTCATGCACGATGCGGCCATCGTAGTCGAGAACGCGCATGACGGTACGGGTGAGCTCGAGAATGGTAATGTCCTCGCCCGATCCGATGTTGACGTGTTCATCGCCCGAGTAAGCTTTCATCACGGCAACGCATGCGTCGGCACAGTCATCGACATACAGAAATTCGCGGCGCGGGGTCCCCGTGCCCCAGACCACCACATCAGCGCCGGTTGTCTTGGCATCGTGCACCTTGCGGATCAGCGCGGGCATTACGTGGCTGGATGCAAGATCGAAATTGTCGCCGGGACCATATAGATTGGTCGGCATCGCAGAGATATAATCTCGACCGTACTGTTTCCGGAACGCCTGGGCCAGCTTGATCCCAGCGATTTTCGCGATCGCATACCATTCATTGGTCGCCTCGAGCGGACCGGTGAGCAACGCGTCTTCGGGAATCGGCTGTGGGGCGAACTTCGGATAAATGCAGCTCGATCCCAGAAACAGCATCTTCTCGACTTCCGCAGCGTGGGCCGCAGCAGTCATCGCAGTTTCGATCAGCAGGTTGTCGAGGAGAAAATCGGCCGGATAATCGTTATTGGCGAGAATGCCGCCGACCTTTGCGGCGGCCATGAATATTGCGTCCGGTCGATGGTCGAGCATCCAGCGCCGCACGCCATCCTGGTCGCGCAGATCGACCTCGCCTCGGTCGAGAGTCAGCACTTCGCAATCCTCTTCCGCAAGCCGCCGAACGATCGCCGAGCCCACCATTCCCTTGTGGCCTGCGACGAAAACCTTTTTGCCTGCGAGTGCGTACATTACGCGCCCTTTCCGATCGGCGCGTCGCGCATGACCTTGAGGTCGGCCTGAACCATCTCGCGTGCGAGATCGCGCGGGGAGGTTTCGTGATGCCAGCCGAGCTTTTCTTGAGCCTTGGTCGGATCGCCGATCAAGAGTTCGACCTCGGTCGGTCGGAAATAGCGCGGATCGACCTCGACGAGGCAGCGTCCCGAAGTGGTGCAGAAGCCCTTCTCGTCGACGCCTTCCCCTTCCCAGCGCAGAGTAATGCCGACATCTTCGAAAGCCCATTCCACGAACGTGCGCACCGGTGTGGTTACGCCGGTCGCGAGGACGAAATCATCCGGCTCGTCGGCCTGGAGGATGGACCACATGCCGCGGACATATTCACGCGCATGGCCCCAGTCGCGCTGGGCGTCGAGATTGCCGAGGAACAGCTTGTCCTGACGCCCCAGCTTGATCGCCGCCGCCGCGCGCGTGATCTTGCGCGTGACGAAGGTTTCGCCGCGCAAGGGGCTTTCGTGGTTGAAGAGTATGCCGTTCGTGGCAAACATGCCGTAGGCTTCGCGGTAGTTCACTGTAATCCAATAGGCATAAAGCTTGGCCGCTGCGTAGGGAGAGCGCGGGTAGAAGGGCGTGGTTTCGCGTTGAGGCACTTCCTGGACCAGGCCGTAAAGCTCGGAGGTCGACGCTTGGTAGAAGCGCGTCTTCTGTTCCATTTTCAGGATGCGAATCGCCTCAAGCAGACGCTATCGCCGTAATGAAGGTGAAATGTGGGATCGGGCGCATGCGGATCCTGATAGATTTCCTCGATCCGGCCCGTGTTGAACGAAGAGGAGCGGCGCTTGAGGCCGTGGACTTCGTAACCTTTGTCGAGCAGAAGCTGCGCCAGATAGGCGCCATCTTGTCCGGTGACGCCGGTGATAAGTGCGGTTTTGGTCATAGTCGTCCCAAATTGGCTAGCGCGATACGCGCTTCAGTGAAATCGCGAAGGCCTTTGCCCGTGGTTCGGCAAAAGGTCCAGCCACGTACGAAATCTCCTAGCGGCGCGACTTTATGGAAGCGCCATGATCGCAGGTCGGCCCTGATCAGGAAGCCACGTTAGCGCCGGTGGGCTTCAGTGCGTGACGGTCCTGTCGCCAAGCAGCTTCGCTGCGGTCAAGACGATAATGCGCAAGTCGAACAGAATGGAGCGACGCTCCAGATACTCCCTGTCGAATGCGACCTTCGTGGGAATGGGTAATTCGTCGCGTCCGTTAATCTGCGCCCATCCGGTAATCCCCGGACGTAGGTGCGCAACGCCTGCCTCGCGACGCAGTGCGATCAAATCGTCCTGATTGAACAAGGCGGGACGCGGGCCGACAAAGCTCATCTCTCCCGCCACGACGCTCCATAATTGCGGGATCTCGTCGAGGCTGGTGCGGCGCAGAAATCCCCCGATCGGGGTTAGCGCGCTTTTTGGATCTGCCATTAGATGGGTAGCCACCGCGGGCGTACCGACTTTCATCGTACGAAATTTCGGCATGCGAAAAATCCGCTCATTCGCGCCCACCCGGTCGGACCAATAAAGCGCGGGCCCACGCGAGGTAAGTTTTACAGCCAGCGCGACGACTAGGCCCAGCGGCAGAAGAGGGATCGCAGCTATCAGTGCGAGCAAAAGATCGATTGATCGTTTCACCTGTGTCTTACATCCCTACCGATGGTGCGGCGCATGGCTCGCTTAAGGCTTTGCGAAAAAGGCTTTTGTCGCTGTTCGGGGTGGCTATAGCGCTGCACCATGTCGAGACAAGATACCCCTGTTCTGGTTGTGGGAGGAGGCAGCCGCATTGCAAGGGCACTCGCCCCCCTTCTCGGCGATGCTGCCGCCTATGTCGTCCGGCGCCCCTCCGGCCATGCGCGCGAGACGATCGTTGATGACTACCGATCTCTTCCCCACACTGCTTTTATCGATGCAGAATGCGTCATCAATTGCGTCGGGACGCCCACTGGCGATGTCGAGCATTTGAACAGGATCAATTTCGAAATCCCCTGCCAGCTGGCCGCTGCTGCGCGCGATGCAGGCGTGCGCCACTTCATTCATATCTCCTCCTTCTCCGTCTACGGCAGGGCTGATGAGATTGGCCGAGCCACGCCCACCGCACCGACGGGGGATTATGGCCGTTCCAAACTTGCAGCGGATGAAGCCCTCCTCGCGCTTGAGAGCGATCGCTTTGCGGTGACGATCCTGCGCCTCCCGCTGATTTACGGAGACGATGTAGCAGGCAAGCTCGCCCAGCTTTTGCGCTTGTGGGCCAGGACGCGTGTGCTCCCCATCCCGACCGGCGATGTCCGGCGGGCCATGATCGGCGTAGAATTATCGGCGGAGGTGATCGCTCGGATCGCGACGCAGCCGGTAGACGCGTCGAAAATCGTGTTCGCAGCCGACCCGCGGCCTTTCACCTATGCGGACGCTGCGCGCGCACGTAACGGCAAGAACGCGCTTCGTCGCTTTCCCGTACCGCGCGGGTTCGCCGACCTGGTCGAACGCTTGGCGCCCTCGGTCGGTGGCAGGCTGTTTGCGGACAGTCGGCTCGCGGATGACGACAACCTCGCCATCCGCTATGGGCTTGGCTCGCGGCTCTACCATGATATCGCTGCGGCCGACCTTTCCTAAATTACCCCCTCGTTCGGAAAATTTGATGCCAAAACCTCGCTTGTGGGTCGTGTCCGAGCTCTATTACCCGGAGCAGACTTCGACCGGATATTTTCTGACGAGGATAGCGGAAGGGCTGACCGACGCTTTCGACGTGCAAGTGATCTGCGGCAAACCGAGCTACAGCGAGCGCGGTGTCGTTACCCGGCGGCGCGAGGATCGCAATGGCACGACGATCCACCGGATGCGCGCGACTCATTTCAACAAGGACCGCCTCGTGCTCCGGGCGCTCAACGCCCTCACTCTCGCGTTCACCGCGACCGTGTTCGCACTGCGCCACTTCCAGCGGGGCGACAGAATGCTTGTCGTAACGAATCCTCCAACGCTACCGCCGATCCTCGGCCTGATCGCGCGGTTCAAAGGTGTGTCGAGCGTGTTGCTGGTTCACGATGTTTACCCCGAAGTGCTGGTTGCGACCAAGATGATGCGCAGCGACGGCACGGCGTTTTCGCTGGCATCGGCCTTTTTCAACCGGACCCTGGCAGGATTCGACCGTATCGCGGTGCTCGGCCGCGATATGCAAGCGCTGATCAAGCGCAAGCTGCGTGCGATCGGTGCCGATCGCCCGGTGGAGATTATCCCGAACTGGGGTGATATTGACGAGATTGCTTCGATCGATCGGACTGCCAATCCATTTGCGATCGAAAACGGACTGGCCGACAAGGTCGTGATTCAATTCTCTGGAAATATCGGTCGCACCCACGACATCGCGCTTCTGCTGGAAGTCGCGAAACGCGTCGAGGATTTGACGGAGGTCGTTTTCCTGTTCGTGGGATATGGTGGCCAAGCCGCCTCGGTCGTCGAGCACAAGGCTGCGAATATTCTCTATCTGCCGCGTCAGCCGCGCGACCGGCTGAATCAGATGCTGGCC
>LULJ01001435.1_pt1 | contig 10421 bp, 13 predicted proteins | sample 728171 | NCBI WGS metagenome assembly LULJ01 (sample SAMN03860292, study PRJNA289734) | marine metagenome | biome: seawater column; feature: ocean; material: water; isolation source: Red Sea water column Station 169 - depth 25m | place: Saudi Arabia: Red Sea | collected 2011-10-15 | depth 25 m
ATCGCATAGATGTTGAACCATTTCTTCTGCGACCGGTTGAGGATAATGAATAAATACATCCAAACAAACTACAACATCAAATAATCCTTTTAATTTTTCCAGATCACAGACTTCATATTTTATTTTACCTTGATTCAAACCTAATTCATGAATGCGTTTTTTTGTTTCTTTAATCATTTCAGAAGAAATATCGCTCATCTGTAGTTCTTTTATACCGAGTCTTAGTAAAGGTATGGAAAGACTTCCTACACCACAGCCTGCATCACAATAACTTTTTTTTGTTAGTTCAGGATAATTTTTGATGTATGAGACTACATCATCTACAGTTTTTTGATGTCCTTTCCTAATATTTTTCTGAACTGTATTAATTTCATCAGATTTGCTATAAATTTTATTCCATCTCTCAAAGCCAGTACCATTAAAATACTCCCTGACTTCACTTTTTTCGATAATCTTATTTGACGTCATAATATTCTATGAAAATTTATTCTTTTCATACTAACTAACTGGCGCCAAATTAATTGCGCGCCATTATAGGAAAGAATTGATTTGTTATTTTGTCAGAATTGAATTCTAAAGAAATTTATAAAATTGCTGTCGTAATGGGTAGTGATTCAGATCTAAATACATTGAAACCAGCCATTGATATTTTAAGAGAATTTAGAATAAAAACTGAAGTTTGTATACTTTCTGCTCATCGAACACCTATTGAAATGATGGAATATGCAAAAAATGCAGAATCAGAAAACATAAAAGTAATAATTGCCGGTGCTGGGGGTGCTGCTCATCTTCCAGGAATGCTGGCATCCATAACTTGCATTCCTGTAATTGGAGTACCAGTAGAGAGTAAGACACTCAAGGGAATTGACTCTCTTTTATCAATCGTTCAAATGCCCTCTGGAATTCCAGTTGCAACAGTTGCAATTAATGGAGGACACAGGTAAGAAATAAAAATAATAAGTTATCAACTATTGGACCTGACAATTATCTTCAAAATAAATGAACTAATATTTTTCTATTAGGCCTTGTTAAGAAAGTTTTCTTTTTTGAGGTAGTTAATAACTTTTTCAACGGAATCATTTAAATCTAACGAACCTGTATCAACAACAATTTCAGGATTATGAGGAGCTTCATATGGACTAGAAATCCCTGTAAATTCCTTAATTTCACCCAAACGAGCTTTCTTATAAAGACCTTTAGTATCCCTATTTTCACAAACTGTGATATCAGCAGAACAATAAACTTCAATAAAATCCTTAGATCCAATAATTTTTCTCACCTTATCTCTATCGCTAATAAATGGCGAAACGAATGCTGTAATAGTTATTATCCCAGCATTCATAAATAAATTCGCAACTTCGCCAATTCTTCTTATATTTTCTTCTCTATCTTCATCCGAAAAACCAAGATCTTTACATAAACCGTGTCTAATATTATCTCCATCCAACACATAAGTCGAAAAACCATCTAAGTGTAAAACTTCATTTAAAGCGTTGGCCAAAGTACTTTTACCAGAACCAGATAAACCTGTAAACCAGATAACCATACCTTTATGACCTCTCATTTTCTCTAACTTTTCTCTATCAATAGTTAAGTTGTGCCACTTTATATTGGTTGACTTTGTTTGATCTTGTTCTTTCATTTTTTGCATCATCAAAATTAAAAACCTATCCTAACCCTTGCTTCATAAATTATGAAATCCCTCTTTACGAAGAAACTCAATTGATTTCGATACCATATCACCCTGTAACTGGATATTTCTATCAATCAATGTTCCTCCAGTCCCACAAAAAACTTTAATTTTTTTTAGTAATTCTTTTAATAAGATTTCATCCTCAGCGCCTAAACCTCTAATTAAAGTTACAGTCTTTCCCTTTTTACCTTTTTTTTGTTTTGAAATATTTATTTTTGATTTTTTATTAACAGCATCTACTTTAGCTGTTTCTTCTGATTTTTTTTCTTGATTATCAAATTCGATCCAATTCTTTTTTCCCATTATTTTCAATATAATCTATAGTTAGTTAATACTTATTCTATAGAAAAAGTGGTAAGTACATTTTCTCGCAAAGATCAAAACTATAAAAATGACGATTTAAATCAACCCTCCAAAGAGGGAAGATTTGGAAAATATGGTGGTCAATATGTTCCTGAAACGCTAATGCCTGCTCTTTTTGAGCTTGAAACAGCTGCATCTAATGCATGGAAAGATAAACTTTTTGTAGAAGAATTAAATCATCTCCTTAAGACTTATGTAGGAAGAGAAACACCACTTTATGAAGCCAAAAGACTTACTGAACATTACAAAACTAAACAAGCAACTCCTAGAATATGGCTTAAAAGAGAAGATTTAAATCATACTGGGGCTCACAAAATTAATAATGCTCTTGGACAAGCTTTATTGGCAATAAGAATGGGCAAAAAAAGAATAATTGCAGAAACTGGAGCAGGTCAGCATGGAGTTGCTACTGCTACTGTTTGTGCGAGATTTGGCTTGAAATGTATTATCTACATGGGTGCTGAAGATATAAAAAGGCAATCCCTTAACGTTTTCAGAATGAAACTTCTAGGAGCTGAAGTTAAAGTTGTAAATTCTGGAACTGCAACACTTAAGGATGCCACTAGTGAAGCCATTAGAGATTGGGTTTCTAATGTCGAAACCACACACTACATTTTAGGATCTGTTGCAGGCCCACACCCTTTCCCAAAGATTGTGCGAGATTTTCATGCAGTTATAGGTGAAGAAACTAAAAAACAATGTTTAGAATCATTTGGATCTTTTCCCGATATTTTGCTTGCTTGTGTAGGTGGGGGATCAAATGCAATGGGGCTTTTCCATCCTTTTGTTAAAGAAACTTCTGTGCGTCTTATTGGAGTTGAAGCCGCAGGAAGCGGAGTTGATACTGACAAACATGCTGCCACTATCACTAAAGGGTCAGTTGGAATTTTGCATGGATCAATGAGTCTTCTCTTGCAAGATGATAATGGTCAAGTACAAGAAGCTCACTCAATAAGTGCAGGTTTAGATTACCCTGGAGTAGGTCCTGAACATAGCCATTTAAAAGAAATAGGTAGAGCAGAATATGGATCAGTCACAGATCAAGAAGCTTTAGACGCTTTAAAACTTGTTAGTGAACTAGAAGGAATTATTCCTGCACTTGAAACTTCCCATGCCTTTGCTTGGTTAGATAAATTATGCCCTACTCTTGAAAAAGATACTCATATAGTTATCAATTGCTCTGGTAGAGGCGACAAAGATGTTAATACTGTTGCATCTTCATTAGATATTTAATCAATACCTTGGTATTGATGGGTCAATATATCTACTCCATCCATCAATACCCTCCTCCAAATTCCATATTTCGCTCACAATATTATTATCCAAGCACCATTGAGAAAAGTTATAACTTCTTATTCCTGCATGACAGGTAACTACAATTTCTCTATCTAATAAACCAGCAAATATTTCTTCAACATATTCAGATGTAACTTTACTAATTGGTATATGTAAAAATTCTTTTGAGAAACGAGCCAGTTCAAGCTCTGACTGCTCTCTTACATCAATCAAGACTGGATCTTCTTTCTCAGAATTAAACCAATCATTTAGACTAGAAGCATTTATAGATTTTGGATAACTTCCCAATTTATAGGATAAATTATGTGTTATTTACAATTTAATAAATTAAGTTGCAGTAGGAAGTTTATTGTTAAAAATAAAAATAAACATTGATAATGAAACTTAGAGTAGTAGCAATAATACTATTATTATCTTTATTACTTTTTTTTGGTTTTAAAAAAGTTTCTGCTAATAAAAATAAGGAGCAAAGTACAAATATTGAGCAACTAAATATCTTAAGATATATACCTGAAAACAATAAATTATTATTTATTTCAAATTTAGATAGTTTTCATATTGTTAATAATAATGAAAAAGATAAAAATTCAACAAACCAAGATGACTTTGTTTTAATAAAAGACTCTATATTAGATTACTTAGGTATAGATCTAGGCAACAATAAATTAGAAGATATTTATAATAATGAACTTATAATCTCAACATTTGAAAATAATAAAAAGCTTGAAGATGATATTTTGATTGTTTTTAAAATTAAGCCAGAAAAAACAATAGATGATTTATTAAATTTGCCTAATAAAATAGATCAGATTGATGAGATAATTTCAATTAATAGAGAAAACAAAATAAATTTTCTTAACTATATATACCGAACCGACGATAATTATATAATTGCTTCATCAGATAAAAAATTAATCAAAAATAGTATTAGCTCTAGTGAAAATTTTAAGAAAAAAAAATTTCAATATGAGGGAGAACTTGTTGGACTGAACAATGAAAAAAATATATTATTCACAAATAAATTTTTGGAAAGTAAATTTTTTAATAAAGAAATTTTTCCTGAGAATAATGGGGATAAAATTGCTACAATTTTTGACTTTAAAAATAAGCAACTAATTTTAAAATCATATTTACTAAATAATAAAAAAAATATTGATATTCTTACTTACGAAAAGTTAATGAATAAAGAGAATAGTAATGAAGAAAATCCTGAAAATTTAATTTTTTTTGATATAAAAAATTTTGACAAATATCTTAATCCCTTAATAAATGATTTTCAACTCAGTTTTTTTGAAGAGTTTAATCAAAATAATAATCAAAACATTTTAATTCTCAATTCAAATAAAGATTGGCTTATTACGTTTGAAAAAAATAATGAAGATCAATTTGATTTAAGTGCTTTGAAAAAGCTAAAAGATTTCAACAAATATACTTTGAAACAAAATGAAGATATTTATTCGATATATTCCAAAGATATTCTTGAAGAAAAAGACGATGTTATAAAACAATTATCTTTTGAAAATATCTATTCGATAGAATCAAAAGGTTTACAAATCATAAGTAATAATTTAATTGATGGTAAAGAATTTGAGAAAATATCAAAAAAATTTTTTAACCTAAAAAGTAATAAAGATAAATCTGCTTTTCTTTATTCAAAAGTTGATATCAAAGATGGTAATTCTAATAAAATTGAATATTTTTCTAATTTGCAGGACCTTAATTTTCTCATTAAAAATATTTTAAAAATATCAAATGAAGAATCGCTAGAAATCATAAGTCAGTCTATTCCTGAAAAAAATCCAATTATTTACAGAGAAACAATATTAAACATTCTTTAAATTAAATTTATTCAAACAAGCTTCAAAAACAATCATTTTAATTTTTTGCGAAGTTAATATCTTGTGGTTAATTAAAAATTATTTGACTATCTTTAATCTATAAGTATTTGATATTGAATTAAGCAATTGGATAGTAACAAACTAATTTTAAAACCAGGATTAGAGGGTGTCCCAGTTACTAATTCATCTATATGTGATATTGACGGCAACAAAGGTAAATTATTGTACAGAGGCTATTCCATTGAGGAACTATCCAAAAAAAGCAGTTTTTTAGAAACCGCTTACCTATTGATTTGGGGTGAATTGCCCACAGCTATTCAACTAAGAGATTTCGAACAAGAAGTTCAGATGCATCGAAGGTTAAGTTTTAGAGTTAGAGATATGATGAAATGTTTCCCTGCAACTGGTCATCCTATGGATGCTCTTCAATCTAGTGCAGCTTCTTTGGGGCTCTTCTATTCGCGTAGAGCAATAGATGATCCTAATTACATCTACAACGCAGTCATAAGACTAATAGCAAAAATACCCACAATGATTGCAGCGTTCCAACTTATTAGAAAAGGACAAGACCCAATTCAACCTAGAGATGATCTAACTTACTCATCAAATTTTCTTTACATGTTGACTGAAAAAGAACAAGATCCTATAGCCGCAAAAGTTTTTGATAGGTGCTTAATTCTACATGCCGAACATAGTTTAAACGCAAGTACATTTAGCGCTAGAGTGACTGCAAGTACTCTTACAGATCCATATGCTGTCATCGCCTCTGCAGTAGGAACCTTAGCTGGCCCATTGCATGGAGGAGCAAACGAGGATGTGATTGCGATGTTAGAAGAGATTAAAACCCCAGAAAATGCTGGGTCTTTTTTAGATAATGCAATAAAAAATAAAAGTAAGATAATGGGCTTTGGCCACAGAGAATATAAAGTCAAAGATCCAAGAGCAATAATTCTTCAAAAACTTGCAGAAGAACTTTTTATTAGATTTGGAGCAGATGAAATGTATGAAGTTGCTAAATCACTTGAGGCAGAGGCAATACCAAGACTTGGACCTAAGGGTATATTCCCTAACGTGGATTTTTATTCTGGCCTTGTTTATAGAAAACTTGGTATTCCTCGTGATTTATTTACTCCAATTTTTGCCATATCTAGAGTGGCTGGTTGGTTAGCTCATTGGAGAGAGCAACTTGGAGCAAATAGAATTTTCAGACCATCGCAAATCTATACAGGTTCAGCACCAAGAGATTGGATCAGCTTAGAAAGTAGAGAATAATATTTGCAGCTTTTCATAAAAAACACACATATTGTTTGTGAAGAGTTAATCTATTAAGTAAATAACATAAAAATTTTGGAATACGGATTAGATCTCGAATATAGTTTTAATGAATTCTTAAAGCGGCAGTTGTTGGCGTTTTAGTAACAGTTTGGCTTGAAAGAAAAATATCTGCTGCTGCTCAACAAAGAATAGGTCCAGAATATGCTGGAGCGCTCGGCGTCCTCCAACCAATTGCAGATGGTCTTAAGTTACTTGTCAAAGAAGATATTATTCCTGCCAAAGCGGATGGGATTCTCTTCACTGCAGGACCTATATTAGTTCTTGTCCCAGTGATTCTGTCCTGGCTAATTGTTCCTTTTGGACAAAACCTTTTAATAAGTAACGTTGGTATTGGAATTTTCCTATGGATTGCTTTAAGCAGTATTCAGCCAATTGGCCTTCTTATGAGCGGATACGCATCAAATAATAAGTATTCTTTATTAGGAGGTTTAAGAGCAGCGGCTCAATCAATAAGTTATGAAATTCCTTTAGCTTTATCTGTACTGGCTATCGTACTAATGACAAATTCTTTAAGTACTGTTGACATTGTCAACCAACAAAGTGGTGCTGGAATCCTAAGTTGGAATATATGGAGACAACCAGTTGGTTTTATAGTCTTTTGGATTTGTGCTCTTGCAGGCAGGGATGAAATTCGCATTGTTCTACCTGGGTAGTTACATTAATTTAATTCTTTCCGCTTTATTAGTATCAATACTTTATTTGGGAGGATGGGGTTTTCCTATTCCAGTTGAATTAATAGCTAAGTTTCTTAATTTACCTATTAATGCACCCTTTATTCAGGTTTTCACTGCATCAATAGGAATTGTAATGACTGTACTGAAAGCATATCTTTTAGTTTTTATTGCAATATTATTACGTTGGACAACTCCTAGAGTAAGAATTGATCAACTCTTAGATCTAGGATGGAAGTTTCTTCTGCCAATTTCTCTTGCTAATCTTTTGATAACAGCAGGATTAAAACTTGCTTTTCCGCAATTCTTTGGTGGTTAAATTTAAGTAAAAATACTTAAATCCAAAATTATTCCACTAAAATAAAATAACTAAGTAAATTTTTCGAAATGAACAATTTCCTTCAACAAATAAATAGCTATATCAAAGAAGCATTTAATGCTGGCAAATATTTATACAATGGTATATCGGTAACTTTTGATCATCTTCGAAGAAGACCTGTTACTGTTCAATATCCATATGAAAAATTAATACCTTCTGAAAGATATAGAGGAAGGATACATTATGAATTTGATAAATGTATTGCTTGTGAAGTTTGTGTGAGAGTATGTCCCATAAATCTCCCAGTAGTTGATTGGGTAATGAATAAAGAAACCAAAAAAAAGGAACTTAGAAATTATTCAATAGATTTTGGAGTTTGTATTTTTTGCGGAAATTGTGTTGAATATTGCCCAACTAATTGTCTGTCAATGACCGAAGAATATGAATTAGCTACTTTTGACAGGCACAATTTAAATTTCGACAATGTCGCACTTGGCAGACTACCCACAAATGTTACAACAGATCCTTCAGTTAAACCTCTAAGAGAACTTGCCTATCTTCCTAAAGGTGTCATGGACCCTCATGAAATCCCAGCTTCAGATGCAAGAGTTGGTAAATTACCGGAAGAAGTTTATGATTGGATGAGGCCTGAATCCAATGAAAATAAAGATAAAGTTTCTAATCCAAACAATTAATTCACATTAATTTATGTCCATTGCCATAACAACACAATTTATTTGTTTTACAGTTTTATCTTTAGTTGTCATTATTGGAGCACTTGGTGTTGTGTTGCTCGAAAGTATTGTTTATTCAGCATTTCTGCTTGGTGGAGTTTTCATGAGTGTTGCAGGATTATATCTTCTATTAAATGCAAGTTTTGTTGCTGCAGCTCAAGTTTTAGTTTATGTGGGTGCAGTGAATGTATTAATAATTTTTGCAATAATGCTAGTCAATAAAAAAGAAGATTTAAAGCCTATTAATGACATTAAATCGAGAAGAGTTATATCAACATCGATATGTTTAACCCTTCTAAGCCTCTTAATAAGAGTTGACTTGACCAATGTATGGAGCTTATCAAGTCCTCAAAACTCTATTGGAGAAGAATCAACTATTAGGATTGGTGAACATCTTTTTAGTGATTATTTACTCCCATTTGAAGTAGCTTCAGTCTTACTTTTAATGGCAATGATTGGGGCTATTGTTTTAGCTAGAAGAGATGTAATGAGCAAAGATATTTCGACAGGACTACCTGTTGATCAAGAGTTAATTGAAAAATCATCAGAACCATTACTTACAAATAAAAATTAACCTTTTGAGTTTCTTATTATGAATTTAGAATCAATTCCTCTTCAAGCTTTTTTAATAGTTTCTTCAGTACTATTTTGCATTGGTATTTGGGGATTATTAAATAGCAGAAATGCAGTCAGAGTTCTTATGAGCATTGAATTAATGCTCAATGCGGTAAATATAAACTTGATGGCGTTTTCTTCCTATATTGATAATAATTTAATTCAAGGACAAGTTTTTACAATTTTTGTGATTACTGTTGCTGCCGCAGAAGCAGCCGTTGGATTAGCTATATTGTTATCTCTTTATAGGAATAGGGTGACTGTAGATATGGAAAGTTTTAATTTATTAAAATGGTAAAAGCATTAAATGAAACTTTCATTAGTGCTCATTGTATATCGTTCAGATAGTTCTATAGCTCAAGAGGCTTCAAAATTCTGTGAAGAAGTTCTTAAAGCAAAAAATATTAAATCAAACAGGATTGAAAGTGATTTTCATAAAGATGAAATTGAAAAATATTTTTCTAATTCAGAATCACAACCAAATATTGGCATAGTTCTTGGTGGAGATGGAACCTTCCTGAAATGTGCAAATGCATTAGCTGATTATGATATTCCTTTATTGAGTATTAATATTGGAGGTAATTTGGGGTTTCTTACTCAAGAGAAAGAATTTTTATTTGACAAATCTTTTATTGAAATCCTTGAAAACGAAGAATATTTAATTGACTTTCGTAATAGATTAAATTGCAATGTTTGTATTGAGGGGACAAGTTCTGAGAAAAAAATCATAAAAAGCTATAACGCCTTAAATGATTTTTATTTTAAATCCGTTGAAGAAGATATTTCTCCGACCAACCAAATACAAATTGAAATAGATAATGAGAAGGTAAATGAATATAAAGGTGATGGATTGATTGTATCTACAACCACGGGTTCAACAGCCTACTCAATGGCTGCAGGAGGTCCAATAGTACATCCAAGTATAGATGGAATGATTATTAACCCTATATGCCCAATGAGTTTGGCTAGTAGACCAATCGTCATACCTAATACAAGTAAGGTAATCATTAAGCCAGTAAAAAAAAGTAAAGGGGAAATTAAATTATGGACTGACGGTTCAAAATGTATGACCATTAAGGAAAATTATTATTGTGAGATCAAGAAAGGGAAATCACCCTGCAAAATAATAAAGTTTAAAAAAAGCACAAGTTACTACAATACCCTAATAAAAAAACTAGATTGGAAAGGCGATTTGTCTCCAAAAAATTTCAAAAATTAAATGGCCTTTTAGATAGAAAGAAGATTTCTTATAAAAAATGATAATTGGAAAGAATTCATAAATAAAAAAGTTTATATTGAACAAGGATATTTTTCCAAAAGTTTAGATGGTTGGATTATTAGGGTAAGGCTTATAGGCAAAAACTCTAAAATTACACTTAAAAAACATATCAAGGGTTTTACCAACTTTGAATTTGAATACTCCATTCCACGAAGCGATGCTGAAATAATAATGTCAAATCTTTCAAATACAATTAAAAAAGATAGATACTTTCTAGAAATTGAAAAAAAATCTTGGATTATAGATTGCTTTAAAGAAAATAATTATCCACTTGAAAT
>LULJ01002825.1_pt1 | contig 10413 bp, 15 predicted proteins | sample 728171 | NCBI WGS metagenome assembly LULJ01 (sample SAMN03860292, study PRJNA289734) | marine metagenome | biome: seawater column; feature: ocean; material: water; isolation source: Red Sea water column Station 169 - depth 25m | place: Saudi Arabia: Red Sea | collected 2011-10-15 | depth 25 m
GATTTAATGGGTGCATATCATAAAATTTTTATGGGCGATGATAAAGAAAAAAAATTAGAAGCAGCGGTAGCATGGTCAAAATGGGAGGGATCGACCAGAACATTGAGTTATGCTCCTGAAATGATTTCATCTTTTTCTGAACCAAAATTCGCCCTGGCCTTTGCTCTTATTGAAAATCATTATTTTATTAATAATGGCTTTCTTGAAAACGAAAGCCAGCTTATTTCAAAAGAAGCAATTAATAAAGTAAGGCATATTCCAGCAAAAATTATTCAAGGGAGATATGATTTAGTTTGTCCAATGGAAACGGCGTGGGAGCTTTCTAAAAACTGGCCGGAGGCAGAATTGATAGTTGCTCCCTCCTCTGGTCATAGTGCTTTTGAAAAAGAAATTACTCATGAACTAATTAAAGCTACTGAGGAATTTGTAAAAAATGCATAAACTTAAGGGATATTGTGAATGCAAAAAAGTTTCATTTGAGATAAATCAAAAAATTAAATATTTCTCACATTGTCATTGTTCGCAATGCCGCCGAACTCATGGTTCTGCATTTGCAAGTTTTATCGAAGTAGATAAATCCTGTTTTAAATATAATTCTAGTCATGAACATATCAAATCATTCTCTTCTTCTGAGCTATGTCAGCGAATTTTTTGTCAGCATTGTGGTTCTAACATAATGTTCCTTGATGGAACTAAATCAAATAAATATTATGTTTCAGTTGGTGCTATAGATGGAAGCCCAAAATTACCAAAAGCTCATCATGTCTTTGTAGGTTCAAAAGCCTCGTGGTTCGAAATAAATGACAATCTAAAACAACATGACAAACTCCCATCTGCATTTAAAAATGAATAATATAAGTCTTATTGGTATGGCTGGATGTGGAAAATCCACATTAGGAAATGCTATCGCAAAAAAATATAATCTAAGTTTTGTTGATACAGATAAGCTAATCGAAGCTGGTTGGCAAATGACTTTAGAAGAAATTAAAAAAAAGCATGGATATGAAACACTTAGAAAGTATGAAGAAGATGTAATTCTTAATCTTGATAAATCAACAAAAGTTATTTCAACAGGCGGAAGTGCAGTCTACTCTGTAAAATCTATGAAATACCTTAAATCATTTTCAAAAATTATATATATTAATACTCCATTGAAAACTATTCTTGAAAGAATTGATAAAGGACAAGAGCGAGGTCTTGCGGTGCCTGAAAATTTATCTATAGAAGAAGTTTATTCTGAAAGAAAGCCTTTGTATGAGCAATTTTCACAACTTTCTATTGATGGTACAAAATCAATTGATGAGTTGATCGATATAGTTTTAAATATTTCTAATGAGTAAAAAAATTCTTTTAGTTGGCGCTTCTGGCCTAGTTGGTAGCAATTTACTTCATGTCCTAAAGAAAAATGAATCTGAATTAGTATTGCTATCAAGAAAAAAGCTTGAAAATCAGATGGGTATTGAACAAATAATAATTAACTTTGATGATATTAAAGAAATAAATTATCAAGAAACTATTGACGAAGTCTATATTGCAATAGGTAAAAAACTTTCTTTGCTTGAACTTATTTATATCAAAAAGGAAAACCAAAGAAGCTTCCAAAAAGTAGATTTTGATTATATTAAAAGTATTGCAGAATTTGCTTTAAGTAGAGGAGCAAAATCAATTGCACTTATTTCAGCAGTTGGTGCAGATAATAATTCAAAAAATTTATATCTTAATGTTAAAGGAAAAATAGAAGAGGAAATACTATCTTTAGGTTATGAAAAAGTAGTTATAGCTAGACCGAGTCATTTACTTGGTAAAAGATTAAATGAAAAAACAAATCCTGCAGTACTAATTTTTGAGAAAATTACTAAATTGACTGGGTATATGTTGCATGGGCCTTTTAAAAAATTTAGAAATGTTCATGCAAAAAAAGTTGCTAGCAGTCTTGTATCAATAATGAATAATGAAATAAAAGGTAAACATATTCTTTATTATGATGACTTTAAAGAATATTAGGAATCTTTTCTGTTGGCTTTAACTATTTTTTTAATGCCATTACATGCATTTAATAACCAAAACATATTAGCAAAAACAAAATAATATAAACCAAGATAGACCTGCACGATCATTGCAAAAAAGCTTCCTGCAATTACGGCATATAATCCTATCATTCTTTTTTTTGCTTTTTTGGAGACAATAAGAGGTGCGGCTACTAAAGTACCGAAAAAAACACTTAAAATTTGGATTATTTCTATCATATTCATACTAATGAACATATTCTGAATGTTTATTAGTATGAATATCGGCGCATTATGAATTCTTAAATTTAAAAGTAAAGATTTTTTGAACTTTTTCTAAAAAAATGTAATCTTAGTTATATTAATTAAATTTTAGGAACATAAATGAAAAGATTTTTACTAATAACTTGTCTTTTTGTATCATCGTTTTTAATTGCAGATGATCACGAAACTTCAGAAAAATCATCCACTGATAGATTTACAAACAATCCAAACTATCTTTTAAGCTTTAAAGAATGTAAAGAAACCAAAGACGGTGTTGCAGGATTGTTAGCTTTAAGTGAAAGCGTTTGGAAAGAAATTGAAGCAAATCCAGAGAATGATGAAAAATGGATGGAAGTAGCTATTTTAGCTGACATGGCTGCTAACTACTCTGAAATATATGATGTTTGGTGTAAAGACATGATTGCACAAAGAATGAAAATGAGAATGATGGCTGAGAAAAAAAAGAAATTAATGAAAGACAAAAAAGATTAAAATTTTCCTCTCTGAAACCTCATCCTAATTATATATACTCTAATTAAGGCAACAAAAGTAATAATAAGCTGAACAAAAAGGGATATCTTGATTGGGCTTGCCCATTCCCAATTATCAATGGTTAACCACAAAAGAAAAGTTTGTAATGGAAAATTAATAATTGCTCCCATTAATACAACTATGATTGCCTCTCTCAATGCGATCTTTTCCGTTTTGTTCATGACTTTTTCCTAATAATGGTTTAATTTATAAATATAATGCAAGACTTAGTAGAAGCAAAATTCTCAATCGGTAATATTGTAAAGCATAAATTTCTTAATTTCAGAGGTGTTATATTTGATCTTGACCCTGTTTTTGCAAATACAGAGGAATGGTACAACGCAATACCAAAGGATTTTAGACCCGACAAAAATCAACCTTTCTATCATTTGTTCGCAGAGAACGAAGAAGTCTTTTATATAGCCTATGTTTCTGAACAGAACTTACTAAATGATGTCGAAAATGGTGCTGCAAATCATCCCGATATTAGAATGATATTCTCACATTTTGATGGAAAGAGTTATATACCTCACGAAAGAGCTACAAATTAAACTTTAATATCAAAATGTGCAATCTGAATAGAGGTAGTAAAAACTTCCATAGCATCCTCTAATTCATCTTTTGACACATAAGTTGGTGCTAATCTGATGACACTATCATTAGGGTCATAATTGTTAGGAAAGGTAGATCCAGCAGGTGTGATTAAAACGCCCAATTCTTTGCATAATTCAACTACTTTTGTAGCAATAGGTTTAGTCGTACTATAGTAAGCAATTTCAAATTTTGGCCTTACTAATTCAGCATGTTTTTGCATGTGCTTTTTTACTGACTCAGCGTTTTTAAAAAATTCTACGTGTCTTTTCTGATTTAATTTGTCAGGGCAGATGATCATAGTAGTCCTAACTTTTTTTATTAGTTCCAAAGAATGGCCTGCTGTCGCTATAAATGAAATTCCACCTCCTCCAAAAGTTACCTTAGAAAATGAGGTTGTGATTACAGTTTGATTTTGTACATTCATTTTTACTGCCACTTCCCATAAAGGCATCTGTTCAGGAGTTGGCAAGAAATCATGAATTAAATAAGCATGATCAAAAAGAAAAAGAAATTTGTCAGAATAATCTGAACCAATTTCAAACATCTTTTCTAAGTTAGTATCAGAATATATTTCTCCTGAAGGATTTGAGTGCTTTGGCACGCATAAAATGCCAACAAAATTATCATCATTCTGTAAAAGATTCTTAAAAGCATCAAGATCAATCCCATCTTCATTTAAAGGTATTCCAACTGCTTCTATTCCGAAATCATCGAGCATCATAAAATGCCTATCAAAACCCGGCACTGGGCAGATAAACTTTGGATTCTTCAAATCTTTCCACGGAGTAGGCTCTTTTCTTGCTTCTTTGATACCAAAAGGTTCTCCATAATTTCTTAGATCGATGCCATCTTCTGATATGGATGGTATCGAGATATCAATTAATTCATTTGAAAGGTCAAGTTGACTCCTATCAGGCTTTCCTCTTGTTATATCTATAGAGAGATTTCTTTCTTTTAGATTATTAAACTTTGTTTCAATATTTTGGTGCATAATATAATGGACATTTTATACTAACAATATGATTAATTATCTAATATTTTTTTCTTTTGCTCTTATCTTAGGAATGCTTTTTTACATCTTGATGGCTCTGAGAAGCAATCAAGGTTCTGAAAAAGGTGGGAGTGAGTTACTTCAAAATAAACTAGCTGAAGTTTCAAGTGATCTAAACAAAATAGAAAATGATTTGTCGGAATTTAAACCATCAATGAATGAATTAAATCGCTTTCTGGGTGGAAATACCTCTACAGGAAAACTTGGTGAATGGAATCTAGAATCAATTGTTCGAGATGTGCTTCCTGCAAATACATATGAATTTCAGGCACAAATAAATCCTGAAACTACAGAAAAAGCCGATTGCGCTGTCACAAATTCTGAGGGACTGATAATACCAATTGATTCAAAATTTTATCAGGGTCAATATCAGAACTATCATGAAGCTGGTTCAAAAACAGAAAGAAATAAAGTTCTTCAAAGCTTGAAAAGAACAATACTAAGCGATGCCGAAAGTATTTCTGAAAAATATATTCTTAGAAACAGTACATCCAATTACGTTGTTCTATATATAGCATCTGAGAAAATTATTGATCTTGTTACTCAAATAGACAACCTTAGACAGGAATGTTTAACTGATAAAAATACTTTAATACTGGGACCAAATGCACTTGCCGGTTTCTTAGATACTGTTAGGCTTGGCCACTATGCTATAAAAATGAATGAAAATGCAAAGAAGGTTGCTAATACTGTAAATATATTGAACGAAGAATTTAAAAAGTTTGACAATACAACAGTTAAAGCAGTTAGAAATCTAAATCAGGCTATAGGACATGTTGAAGATATTCAAACCAGGGTTAATGTACTTGGAAAAGAGCTTAAAAAAGCTGATGAAAGCTTCGATGAAAATTTAGAATAAGAATTAAAATTCTTTTTATATTTAAATATGCATAACCTAAAAATCTGGAACTATCTTTCAATACCTTGGTTAGTATTCACATTAATATTTTTCGTTATATTTTTTTTACTGGCTTTTTTAGTTGAACTAGACAGTTCTTATTTATCAAGAAATTACTTAAATAAATTATTCCTTAATACTATTATTCTGTCTTTTGGTTCGGCAATCTTGTCTGCCATAATTGCAGTTCCATTAGCTATATTGGTCACATTTTATAAGTTTCCAGGACATAAATTTTTTAGTTGGAGTCTTAGCCTTTCAATCGCATTCCCAGCATATGTGTACGCCTTCATATATGTTGGTATTTTTGAATATGCTAGTCCAGTTTCCGAATATTTAAGAAATTTTAATATTGCACTTCCGCAAATTAAGAACATTTATGGTGCTAGTCTAATAATGGCAATGGCATTGTTTCCTTATATTTTTTTACTAACAAAAGCTCATCTTGGTTCAGTTGGCATAAAAGTATTTAAAGCAGCAAAGTCACTCGGTGATACTAATATTACTGCTATTAGAAAAGTTATTATCCCCTCGTTATGGCCAACTATAATTGCTGGGATGGCATTAGTTGTTTTTGAAACTATTGCGGATTTTGGTGGAGTATCAACTTTAAGAGTAGACACCTTCACAGTAGGAATATACGATGCTTGGTTTGGATATCAAAGTTATTTTTCAGCTACAAGACTTGCAGGATTACTGTTGTTATTTGTTTTCTTAATAATGTTTCTTGCAAAATACTTTGGAGAAAAATCTGTTCATCTAGCATCAAAAACGGCAGAAACTTTCGAAAGAATAGAAACAACTCCGATAGTAAAAATTGGCATGCTTATATTTTGCTCTCTTATATTTATAATTGTTTTTTGCATACCCACTACTCAACTTATAGTTTGGAACTTGGCTGACTCCAATTTAAATCTAATATCCAATTTACAATTATTAATTAATTCATTAATTGTCGGCTTGCTTGCTTCGGTTATAACCGTATTCTTTGCTATAGCACTTGCTTTAAGCTACAAGCATTCTAATATTCTTAAATCTTCAATATTAATTTCATCATCAGGTTATGCTATTCCTGGCTCAGTCATATCAGCAGGGCTGCTTGTTGGTATTGATTACATATTTGATACTTCTATAACTTTTTATGGAATTCTTGGATTGCTTATGTGTCTTTCCTTAAGATTCATGACACCAGCATTTAATTACATTTCAGCATCTTTGTCTAATATCTCAAAATCGGCTGAACATGCATTGACAACTCTTCCTAGGGACTCATTTAAGGCATTTAAACTTTTCTATTTACCTCAAATGAAGCCTGCAATTTTTTTAAGTTTAATGCTTGTATTTATTGAATCAATTAAAGAACAGCCAGCAACTCTTTTATTACGTCCAATAGGCTTTGATACGCTTTCAACAAAGATTTATAACTTTACAAGTGAGGGTCAATGGGAAATGGCAGCAGTACCAAGTTTATTTTTAGTAAGCATGAGTTTGATTTTTGTATATCTAATAAATAAAAATATAGATCTCAATCGGGATAAATGAAAGAGGAAGGTTACAGACTAAATGTTGGAATAATGGTTGCAAATTCTGTTGGTGAATTATTGTTATGCAAAAGAAAAGGAATGAATAGTTGGCAATTTCCTCAGGGCGGAATAGATAAGAATGAAGATCCTCTTAGGGCAGCAAAGAGAGAGCTTTTTGAAGAAGTTGGTATAAGTTCAAAATATGTAGAGCTCATAAAGTCTTCAAATGATTGGTATAAATATGATGTTCCTGCAAGAAGCAGAAGAAAAATATTTATTAATAAAAAATTTAAAGGACAAAAACAGAAGTGGTTTTTATTTAAATTAAAAGAAAATACACAAATATCTTTTGAAAATGATCCTGATAATGAATTTGAAAATTTTAAATGGGTTAGCTACTGGTATCCGCTTGCTGTAATAGTTTCTTTCAAAGAGGCCGTATATCGTGAAGCATTAAATGAACTAAAATATGCATATTGTAGTGAGTTTGGTGATGTTTGATGAAATATTAATTTTTAGTGCTCTTGGTATTCTTGCTGGTCTTCTTGCTGGAATGTTTGGTATAGGAGGCGGACTAATTATAGTTCCGGTTTTAATAGGTACATTTACTAGCCTAGGTTTTGATAATGAAGTAATTGTTCATTTATCAATAGGGACAGCAATAGCTTGTATTATTTTTACAGGACTTTCTTCCGCTAATGCACATAAAAACAAAAACTCTATTAATTTTATTCACTTTAAGCCTGTGGCAATTGGAATAATTTTTGGGGCATTGATTGGAGCATTATTTGCTATTCAAATAAAAGGCTTGTTTTTAAAATATTTGATCGCTGTGTTTATTCTATTAGTTGGCTTTCAATTGCTTTTTAATATTAGCTTAACATCGAAGCAATTCACACCAACAATTAAAGCTTCAGGACTTAATTTGACTTCAGCTATTGGAACCTCTGCTGCGTGCGGAGTACCTATAGCAATATTTGGAACACTAGGCTACATTATTGCTGGAATTAATAAAGATATATTACCTACGATGAGTCTTGGTTATATATATTTGCCTGCCCTACTCGGAGTATCCATTACAAGTATTTTTTCTGCGAAATATGGAGCAGATATAGCTCATTATTTATCTCAATCTGTTTTGAGAAAATTAATGGCAGTCTGGTTTTTTATTGTTTCAATCTATATGTTTTTAATATGATTATCGAGTTATCAGAATTTTTTAATAATCCTAGCTTATTAGAAATAGGTCCATTAAAGATTCAGTATTATGCTGTTACATGGCTTGTATCAGCAATATTGATTTACTTTTTCTTACAACAACACAAAATCATTAAAGAAATTGGCCTCAGTAAAAACGATGTGAATGATATGGTTTTCATGTATGGGCTTTTTTTTGGTGCTATGTGTGGAGGAAGAGTGGGATATATGTTCTTTTATGGCACTGAACAACTAATTAATGATCCATTATCTTTATTTTATATTTGGCAAGGTGGGTTGAGTTTTCATGGTGGCTTAGTAGGAGTGATTGTTGCATTGATGGTGTTTTGTAAGAAAAAAAATATTGCCTTTTTACGATTGACAGATGCTGTTGTTCTGGCAATGCCTATTGGTCTTGGAATTGTAAGAATTGGTAACTTTCTTAATGGTGAACTGTATGGAAAACCAACAAATGGTGAGTGGGGATTTATTTTTCCAACTGATCCATTTGGATTACTTCGACATCCATCTCAATTATATGAAAGTCTTGGTGAAGGATTAGTATTGTTTGTATTATTATTTTTAATAAACTCTAAAACTAATATAAAAGGTATTGTTTCTTCATTTTTTCTTATTTTTTATGGTTCAATTAGATTTATAATTGAATTCTATAGGCAGCCTGACTCTCACATGGGTTACATTGTATTTGATACATTAAGTATGGGTCAGATTTTATGCATACCCATGATTATTGCGGGTTGCATTATATTGGTATATTCGAAAAAAGCATGAAAGCATATTTAGATCTTTTAAAATTTATTCTAGAAAATGGTCAAGAAAAAAAAGACAGAACAAATACTGGGACTATTTCTTCATTTGGTCATCAGCTAGAATTTGATTTAAGTGACGGATTCCCAGCAGTTACTACTAAGTCATTGGCATGGAAAGGTGTTGTGTCTGAATTATTGTGGTTTTTAGAGGGCTCAGATGATGAAAGAAGATTGGCTGAGATTAGATTTAGTAAACATAGAGATCAACTTAAAGATCTCGATAAGTACTCAACAATATGGACTGATAATGCAGATAACCAAGGTAAGCAGCTAGGATATGAAAATTCAGATACAAAAAAGATTCTTGGTCCGGTTTATGGTGTGCAATGGAGAAATTGGTCAGGAAAAGACCAATTAGAAAATCTAATTCATAATCTTAAAAATAATCCTGATGGCAGGAGGCATATCTTATCAGCATGGAATGTAGGAGAGATTGATAAAATGGCTCTACCTCCTTGTCATGTCATGTCTCAATTTTATATTCATGAGAATGAAATTAGCTGCCACATGTATCAAAGAAGTGCTGACATGTTTCTTGGCGTTCCTTTTAATATTGCCAGTTATGCACTTCTGCTCTCCATAATTGCAGAAATATTAAACCTAAAACCAAAAAGATTTATTCATTCTTTTGGAGATGCACATATTTATAAAAATTCTATAGAGCAGGTAAAAGAACAACTATCTAGAAAACCAAAAGCATCACCAAAATTAAAGTTACCAAATCTTAGTTCAATTAATGATTTAAATAAGTGCACTATTGATGATTTTATTCTAGTTGACTATGACCCTCATCCATCAATTAAAGCTGAGATGGCTATATAAATGATAGTTATATCTCATGTGGTAGCGCTCTCAAATAACAATGTTATAGGCGTTAATAATGATCTTCCTTGGAATCTAAAAAAAGATCTAGCTCATTTTAAAGAATATACAACTAACAAAATAATAATCATGGGAAGAAAAACCTTTGAATCTATAGGTCGTCCGTTGCCCAACAGAATAAATTTTGTTGTATCAAAAACTATAAAAGATATCGAAGGTGCTCATGTTTTTACAAGCACTGAAGACGCTCTATCAAATGCAAACAACTTGTGTATTGAAAATGAACATAAAGAAATCGTGATTATTGGTGGCGGATATTTATTTAGAGAAACATTAGATGTTGTAAACAAGCTAGTTTTAACAAGAGTTAACTGCGATATTGATGGTGATGTATATTATCCTGAGATTAATCTAGAAGGTTGGAAAGAGACAAGCTCTGTGAAGTATGAAAAAGATTCAGAAAATGAGTACGATTTTAATGTAATTGTTTTTGAAAAAAATTAGGTAGAATTTTGTTGAATATAATCTCTTCTCAACGCTAAATTGGCTACTCTTATTTCTTCATTCTCAGTATATTTGATCCAATTATTTGCCTGTTGTTTAATCTTTTTATCTTTATCTCTCGCTGCGATTCTAAAATTCTTTTTTGCTTCTTCAAATTTCTCAAGCTCAAAGTATGCTTGTCCAAGAGTTAGAT
>LULJ01000550.1_pt1 | contig 10333 bp, 10 predicted proteins | sample 728171 | NCBI WGS metagenome assembly LULJ01 (sample SAMN03860292, study PRJNA289734) | marine metagenome | biome: seawater column; feature: ocean; material: water; isolation source: Red Sea water column Station 169 - depth 25m | place: Saudi Arabia: Red Sea | collected 2011-10-15 | depth 25 m
AGTTCCAAGAGCCACAATTCTCAGGGCAGACCAAAGAGCGTCTATCAAGCCGTGAAGCCGCAGGGATTGTGCTGAATATTGCCAAAGATGCTTTTGCACTGTGGTTGAATCAATATCCAGAGATTGCCAAACAGCTTGCCGAACTTGCCATTGCTAAAGCAGGACGACGCTTAAAAGCCGCAAAAAAAGTCGAACGTAAAAAAATCACTTCAGGCCCTGCATTACCCGGAAAATTAGCGGACTGTGTCGGTTTAACTCGTGAAGATTCCGAACTGTTCATCGTCGAGGGTGACTCTGCGGGCGGAAGTGCTAAACAAGCTCGGGATAAGAATTTTCAAGCGATCATGCCGATTCGAGGCAAAATTCTCAATACTTGGGAGGTGGCTTCGGATGAGGTGCTTGCCTCGCAAGAAGTGCATGATATTGCCATTGCCATCGGTGTCGATCCTGGCAGTGATGATCTGTCTGAGCTACGTTACGGTAAAATCTGTATTCTTGCCGATGCGGACTCGGATGGCTTGCATATTGCCACTTTGCTCTGTGCGTTATTCGTGCGTCATTTTCCAAGTTTAGTGGAAGAAGGGCATCTCTATGTGGCGATGCCACCGCTGTATCGGATTGATATTGGCAAAGATGTGCGCTATGCGCTGGATGATGATGAGCTCGATGGCATCTTGAAAAATGTCAAAGGCAATAAAAATCCGCAAATCACTCGATTCAAAGGATTGGGCGAGATGAATGCGATCCAACTGCGTGAAACCACGATGGATCCTGATACACGTCGCTTAGTGCAATTAGATTTGGACGATATTCACTTTACAGCGAGTCTACTGGATAAGTTGCTTGCTAAAAAGCGTGCGCCTGATCGTAAGCAGTGGCTTGAGCAAAAAGGCAATTTGGCGGATATTGGGATTTGATGAGTTACGACACGATTCTCTTTGTTTTAACGCATCATCACCAAGAGTATGCCAACGATAAGAACCACTACAGCAATCATCATCCATTTTTTGCTCGATGATTTTGTGAGGTCTTCTACACCTGCTTGACGGCGTGTAAGTTGAGGATTTGAACTTGCTGGTGGAATGAATTGCGTTTGAGTTTCAGTGATCGTTTTCGTACTGGTCGGGCGATTCTCTTTATTCCATCGGTTGTCATCTAAAGATTGCTTTGCATCGGCAAAGTATTGATCTATCGACTGTTTACTTTCAAAAAAATCATCTACATTGGCAAAACTTGTATTATAAAAGTGCTGCATGATCCCATCTAGGATGTGTTTCATCAATCTGTTCTTTGCCACCATTTTCAAAAAGCACATAAAGCTGACGTGTGCCGTGTTCAATACGCAAAGTTTTGAATTCACATGGCGCATGGGTTTCATACAGCTCCAGGGGTGAATTATCAGAGCGAGCAAGTTTTTTCTAGATATAGTGCAATCTCAGCAACTCAGCCTGCATTTGCTTTAGTGAACTTGATGGCGAGCTACCCGATCAATGAAAAATTGACCGTTTCTGCAAATGCTTATAATGTTTTAGATGAAAAATATTATTCGTATGTGACCGCAACATCGAATCGTTATGGTGAACCACGTAATTATGCGTTGACGCTACGTTATAAGTTCTAACATAGATTTGATTTAAGCTGAACATGCAAAATACCCAAACCACCGTGTTTGGGTATTTTGTTTCATTGTGATGAAGAAATGAAAGGACTGTTAAGTAAATTAGACTAAGCAGTTCTGTATAATTACTAGACATTTTTTCACAGTGACCTATCATTAAGGCATTGCTAACTCTTGTCAGGTAATTTGCCATGAAACTCCAACAAAACACGCTTCTCTCCCTTGCATTCTCATTCGTTGCAACTTTTGCGACAAGCCAAGCATTCGCAGGTGCTGCAGATGGTTATTGGGCTTTTGATAAAGTCGAAGATGGCATTGCCAATGTGACTGAGCTTCGTAATGGTAAAATCACCATGTATGCGTTCGACTGCGAAGATGACTCAAATGAAGCCATTGACCAAGAAGAATATGACTACACCGTAAATGGCAAAAATGTCGAAATCCGTGAAGATGGTGAAGTGACGCAAACTTTGACCATTAATACCTTGAGTGCGACAGATTTGATCCTTGAGCAAAGTCTTCCAGAAGGTAAATCTGCACAGCTTAAATATAAGCGTGTTGAAAAGTTGGCACCTGTTTGCTCATAAGTTTTCAAAATTAATGCTCAATATCCTGTTGAGCGCATAAAAAAAACCACAGCCGATTCATCGTACTGTGGTTTTTTTGATTATTGATTCTTAGAAATAAAAACTCTTAAATTCCATACTGGCTGCGATACGCCTGCATATTTTCCAAAGACGCTGTTTCACCTTTTTGCTCTAAATAATCCATCAAATCGGTCATGGTAATCAAAGCATGCACTGGAATATTCAGCTCTTTTTGCACCTCTTGAATCGCAGACAATTCGCCTTGACCACGTTCTTGACGGTCTAACGCCACCAATACGCCTGCGATTTCAGCACCTGCATTTTTCAAAATTGTTACTACTTCACGAATCGCTGTGCCTGCGGTGATCACATCATCAATGATCCACACTTTTTTCCCCGCAACGCTAGCACCAACCAAGACACCACCTTCGCCATGATCTTTGGCTTCTTTGCGGTTAAATCCCCACGGCACACTTTTTTGATGGTTCTGTGCCAATGCCACAGCGGTCGCAGCCACAAACGGAATGCCTTTATAGGCAGGTCCAAAAATCACTTCGACGCCTTCACATTGCATGAGTTGATCAGCATAACCACTGGCTAGCAGTGCCAAAGCCTCGCCATCATTGAGCAAGCCCGCATTGAAGAAATATGGACTAACACGACCTGACTTTAAGGTAAATTCGCCGAACTTGAGCACACCACGGGATAATGCCAATTCGATAAATGCTTGGGCTTGAAAAGTATTGATCGTCGTCATGTGTTATGCTCCAATTTTTAACAATGTGAATCTGAAATAAGGATACTGCTCGGCATGATACCAAAGGATAGCTATCCAAGTGAGACAAAAATTTTACGTGTCGTTTCAATCAATGTGAATGGACTACGTTCTGCGCAGAAAAAAGGCTTCTTTGAATGGCTTGAACAGTCCGAAGCCGATGTGGTCTGTATGCAAGAAACACGCATTAGCGAACATCAATGGACGGATGCCTTTAAACCTGAGGGTTGGCATGTACACATGTTTGAAGCGCAAAAAGCAGGCTACGCAGGCACAGCGGTCTACAGCCGTCTGCCTTTTGTCAGCGTCACTGATGGTTTAGGTTTTGAGCTAGCCGATACACAAGGGCGTTTTATTAGTGCTGAGTATGATTTAGGTTTATCGGAAAATGTCTTTATCTGCTCATTGTATTTGCCGTCAGGCTCATCGGGCGATGTGGCGCAAGCACGTAAAGATCATTTTCTTGAGCAATATCAACAAATATTAAGTGATTGGCGCGAACAAAATAAATCCATCATCATCTGTGGTGATTACAACATCGTGCATAAGCGCATCGACATTAAAAATTGGTCAGGCAATCAAAAATCGTCAGGCTGTCTGCCACATGAGCGTGCGTGGCTAGATCATATCTATGATGATTTGGGTTATGTCGACACTTTCCGTGTAGTACGTGAGGAAGCCGAGCTGTATTCATGGTGGTCGAATCGAGGTCAAGCCCGTGCCAAGAACGTCGGTTGGCGCATTGATTATCATGCCTGCTCGCCAGATTGGAAAGATCGCACCGTCAATGCTTGGGTGTACAAAGAACAATGGTTTAGCGATCATGCACCTGTGATTATTGACTATAAGATTGCTTAACGCAGATCATTTCTATTGAAACTGATGGTTGAAATGTCACCAGATGCGAAACCATCGGTTTAATTTTACATTTTGGCATAGATTTTTTTGTAAAAATGCTTACACTAAGTCCATTCATATTTTATCCGAATATGAGTGATTGAGACTGATCCATCGCCTCGATCAATGCGTCCTGTATTGTTGTGTTGTATCCCGTCATGATTTTACAGGGCACGGTTATCTCAAAAGCCGTATTGATTCTAAAAATAATTTCTAAAAGTAACATCACTTGTGAAAACCTGCTGTTTTACTTAATCTTAAAATCATTATTCCTCAAACAAATCTCTTATGACCACTGCCAAACAGATACTCTATGTCGAAGATGATGCCGCCATTGTCATGCCATTAAAATACGCGCTTGAGCGTGAAGGTTGGCAAGTGACTTGGGTGAGTCAAGGGCAGTTAGCACTGACAGAAACACAATCACGCACTTTTGATTTTATTGTTCTCGATGTGGGTTTGCCTGATATTGATGGCTTCGAAGTGTGTAAACAACTGCGTCAATATTGTCATACACCGTTATTGTTTTTGACCGCTCGCGATGATGAGATTGATCGGATCGTTGGGCTAGAGATCGGTGCGGATGATTATTGCCATAAACCGTTTAGCGCAAGGGAAATTATTTCTCGGATCAAGTCCGTTTGGCGACGCATGCAACTGTCGCAAAATTCCATACCTGCAAATTCACCCGAAAATAATTCCAAAGATATTGCTCAAGAACAAGAAGCAGTTTGGCAATGTCTGCCTGAGCGTTTGCAGATTCTATATTTTGGTGAAGTCTTGCAACTGACTCGTTATGAATATGGCTTACTAAAATTTTTGATTGATCATCCTACGCAAGTATTTAGTCGTCAGCAGTTGATGGATCAAGTTTGGGAACATCCTGACCATAGTCTTGATCGAACAGTTGATACGCATATCAAAAGTCTACGTGCCAAGCTGAAAAAAGTGCGCAGTGAACTAGAGCCGATTCAAACGCATCGGGGCTTTGGTTATAGTTTGGAATTACCATAAATCTCAGTAACTCCGTGTGTCTGATAGGCGAGAAATATTACGCTGAAGTCGAATAGCGGTTTAGAACACATTCACGCATAATATCGGCTTCCTGCTTAGTATTTCATTTTTAATCATGTCTTTTCTTTCCGCACATGCGATCTCTTTGTTGCTCCTTGTTTTTATTGCTTTGGGTGTGATTAGCCATAACCCCTCGATCACTATTGCTTCGGCAGTTTTACTGATCGTATTACATACGCCGTTGGTGCAGTATGCGCCGATGATGGAAAAGTATGGTTTGCATCTTGGTATTATCATTCTCACCATTGCGGTGTTGTCGCCGTTGGTCAGTGGTAAAATCCAAGCCGAAGATATGATGCAAGTCTTTACCCATTGGAAAACCATGGTTGCAGTGATCGTCGGTGTGTTGGTCGCTTGGCTTGGTGGGCGAGGTGTAACCTTGATGGTTGATCAGCCGACAGTGGTGACAGGGCTCTTGGTTGGGACGATTATTGGTGTGACCTTTTTTCGTGGTGTGCCTGTTGGTCCATTGATTGCGGCGGGAATTGTTTCAGTGCTATTGTGGACGAAATAATTTTGACTGATTTAGTTTAAGCCAATTCAGTTTAATTGGGGATATACCTTGTCGATCTTTGTGCGCATTTGGTTTTTCTTTAGTCTGATTTTGGTCGTAGTGCTGTGGTTTATGCTCTACACCATCAATCAGCAGATTAAACCCAATGTGCGCCAAGTGGTCGAAGACACGCTTGCGGAAAATGCCAATATCGTGGCGCAACTGGTCGCCGAAGATGTGCGTTCGGGCTATGTAAAAACGCCGGAGTTTGATGTAAAAATTCAACATGCCTTATCTCGTGATCTACATGCGCAAATTTGGCAACACAGCAAAAATCAAATTCATCAGCAGATTTATATTACCGATGCGAAGGGTATTGTGCTGTACGACTCGACAGGTGTGGGTACGGGACAGGATTATTCGCAGTGGAATGATGTCTATCTGACCCTGCGAGGGCGTTACGGCGCACGTTCGACTCGTACCAATATCGATGATGAGCAAAGTAGCACCATGTATATCGCCGCACCGATTATTTATGATTGTCAGCTCATTGGTGTGGTCAGTCTAGGCAAGCCCAATTTTTCCGTACAGCCTTATATCAGTCGTGCGCAAAAGCATTTCTTAGAAAAAGCCATTTGGGTGGCGATCATCAGTCTGCTGTTTGCTAGTATCGTGGCATGGTGGTTGAGACGTAGTATTGATCGGGTGCGCCGTTATGCGCAGGCACTTGCACCTGTCAATGAAGCACCGCATTTTTATTCAGCCAAAGAGCTGAATCAAGTCACCCAAGCCGTGACCGAAATGCGTGAAAAGCTCGAAGATCGTGCCTATGTTGAGCATTATGTCAATACGCTGACCCATGAGCTGAAAAGTCCACTGACGGCAATCCAAGCCAGTGCCGAGATTTTACAAGACCCATTACCACTCGATGATCAGCAACATTTCGTCAAGAATATCGAAGAACAAAGTAAACGGTTGCGGGATTTGATTGATCGCATGTTACTCCTCACTCGTTTGGAAAAATCGACGAAGAAATTTGAACGAGAACGGTTGAATCTTTCTGTGCTCATCGAAAGTTTAATTGAGGCACAGCGTGGTCGGATTCAACAAAAAAATATCCAGTTGATACAACATATTCAGCCGAATTGTGAACTTCACAGCGATGCGTTTTGGCTCAAACAAGCGGTGAATAATGTCTTGGATAATGCCCTAGATTTCACGCCAAATGAGGGGGTGATGATCGTGCAACTCACTGAACACGAACATCATTTTCAGATTGATCTGTTTAATCAGGGACAATTAATTCCTGACTTTGCCATAACGCATATTTTTGAGCATTACTATTCTTTGCCTCGTCCCGATACTCATCAACGCAGTTCTGGTATTGGCTTGACCATTGTTCAGCAAGTGTTAGATGGTTTAGGTGGAATGATTCAGATTGAAAATGTTGCATCCTTGCAACAGCATACCGATTTGCCTTTTGATCATCATATGTTTTCAGCCATTCAGGTTAAAAATTTGCAAGGCGTTTTGGTGAAGATTCAACTAAAAAAAATCTAAACCCAAAATGAATTAAATCAGAAACTTCACCAAAATTTCACTTATTCCACATCAAGCGCTCCCATAAAACACATCTCACATCAAGACAATAAAAAAGTCGAATAAGTACAGTGGGATGTGTCATGAAACAACGTCAACTTTTTTTTAAACTTTTTATTTTGGCTGCTTTGCTCGGTTTGTTTGCGCTCGGGCTGAGCTTTGTGAATTATATTGTTTATGAACGGGAGGGCTATCAAAATCAAGTGGTGCGGGAGATCGTGCGTAATCAAATCGGCTCGCAACAAGTCGTTAGCCCATTTGTCGCAGTGCCGTATACCCAGATGGTGCCATGTGATTATCGGGAAAATCCTGAACTAAAAGATAAGCTCTGTCGTGAGTCAGGCGAGCAATTATTTTTCCCTGAGCAGATCGACTGGGATGCCAAGTTCGATGTCAGTGATGATACTTATCAACGTACTATTTATCGTGCGACAAGCTATATTTCCAGCATAAAAAGTCAGGGAAAATTTAGCAATATTAACGAGCAGGTGGTCACAGCAAATCAACGAAGACTCGATTGGCAGTCGGCTCGATTTGTGTTGCCGATTAAAGATTTACGTGGGGTGCATCAAAAGCCGATTCTGACCATTGGCGAGGAAAAGCGTCAACTTGATTTTTCCGAATATCAACAGATAGGTTCTGGCGGTGGCATTTCTTATCTGAGCGTGGCTTTACCGAATTTTAGTCTGAATGATTTTGATTTTACGCTGGATATGAGCCTAGAGGGTTTGCAGGTGTTTAGCCTTGTGCCCACTACGGAAAAAACCACATTTAGCGCTACAGGGAATTGGGCAGATGCCAAATATTTTGGTGATAGTTTACCCACGCAGAACAGTTCATATGATCAGCAGTTTAGTGCCAAATGGCAGAGCATCACACTGGGCTACCAAAACCGTCAAACTTATATGAGTTGTTGGCATGCTTCTAGTTGCCGTCAGGACAATGATTATTACACCGATAAGTCAGGCGAAGTGATTTCAAATGGTGCAGGTTTTGCGGTGGAGTTTATCGAGCCAGTGAATGTTTATAGTCAGACCGATCGTGCGATCAAATACGGCTGGATGATTACACTGATTACCTTTGCCAGCTTCTTCTTGTTCGAAAGCCTCAAAGGTTTAGCAATTCACCCGATCCAATATCTGTTGGTCGGCATTGCACAGTCGGTATTTTTCCTGCTGTTACTTTCCTTTAGCGAGCAATACAGCTTTCTCAGCGCCTACTACATCGCCGCCATTGCTTGTATTGGCTTGATCGGTTGGTATCTGCGTTTTGTGATGGGTAAATGGTTACATGCGATCTTGTTTAGTGTGCTATTGGGTAGTCTGTATGTGGTGATGTATGTGCTACTGCAATCTGCGGAAAAAACTTTCTTTATGGGTTCGATCTTCGCCTTTGTACTGGTGGCTGCGGTGATGTTTATTACCCGAAATGTCGATTGGTATCAGATGCGATTGAAAAATTCGAAGTCGAGCGGTTAATCGCAATTACTAAACTGAAATTAAAAAGTGTGTGCTGTATGACCAATTCGACATACAGCACAGCTCAAAAGTGAATCAAAGGAAAACGTCATGAATCATATTGTCAGTCAATTCAGGCAAAGCGCTTCACACAGCATCACTTCACATAAGATCATGCAACTTCCACAGCTTGCATTACAACAGCAACAACTCTTGCAAGTGTTAACGTATGGTGCAAGCAAGGCATTTTGTTTAAATACCTTGCGAGCCAAGCAGATTGATTTTCTCAACTTAGGTGGTGTGGTGTATTGCACTAGCTTACAGTTAATTTTGCTGTTTAAAATGCGACGATTATTTGGATTTCAACATCTAACTGCGAATCGAGTTTGAGCTCGGAATTAAAAATTCGACTGCAAAGTCTTCTTGTTTATTGATTGGACATAAAAATCATAAGTTTAAATGATTGTTCTAAATACAAGACAATGTATACTGCTTTCGATATTTTAATCAAAATTAATCAATATATACTTTAGGTTAGAAATTATTAATATTGGTGAATGATATGCAAGCTTATCTCCATCGGAGTGAAGATCGCGGTCATGTCCAAGCAGGTTGGTTGGACACACGACATAGCTTTTCTTTTGGCAGTTGGCACGACCCGAAATATATGGGTGTCAGCGCACTTCGTGTCATCAATGATGATCATATCGCAGGTAATCAAGGTTTTGGTGCGCATCCGCATGACAATATGGAAATCCTGACTTGTGTACTCTCAGGTACGATTTCGCATAAAGACAGCATGGGCAATGAGGGCGATATTAAAGCAGGTGAGTGGCAATTGATGAGCGCAGGTACAGGTGTGCGCCACAGTGAAATGAATCGTTATGATGACCCAGTGCATTTACTCCAAATTTGGGTAATTCCGAATGTACAAGATGCCAAGCCATCGTATCAACAAGTGTCTTGCGATCCGAATGACGCACCAAACCAATGGCATTTGATCGCAGGGACAACTGATCAAGCCTTGATGCAAATCCGTCAAAATGCTGAAATTCGTAGTGCTGTATTACACGCAGGGCAAAGCTTAAATGTGGATGAAGTAAAACGAGTCAACTATGTGCATCTGATCAAAGGTGAGGTGAACATCGGTGAGCATACAGTGAAAGCGGGTGATGCCTTAGTCTTTGAAGAAAATGCGGTGATTGAAGCGAGTGAAGACAGTCAAATGATTTGGTTTAATTTGCCTTGAGTTTTAAATCAAGCGAATGATCGAAAGAGTTAAAAAGCGAGCCGAGGCTCGCTTTTTAACTGCTAGTCTGGTTTATTTGTATGCTGTTTAAACTTAAAATCCCCTACGACCATACCAAGTTTAGAGTGCTTGATCTGCAATAGAATTTCAGTGGGTTGATTGCTTTGTTGAAACTGCTTGAACTGACTTTGAGTTAGACAATATTCAAAAAGAAGATGATCGGACTCTTTAAGGTTGAGCTGATATTTGCAGAATGATCTTTTGGGTTGTAAATCCCCAGTAGCGAAAGAATTTATTGTGCTGTTCTGCCCCAAAGCATAAGTATAAAAGTGAGGAATATAGCCACAAAAAATAATCCAAAATAGTGCGGTATAGCAAAACGGCAGGAGAATTACCCAACAAAAAAATTGCATTGGACGTGAGAAATGGAATTTAGGGTCAGGATTATTTAACCATTCACCTGAGTGCTTTAGATAAAATGCCCAGAAGAATAAGCAACACGACAGTATCGTGGCTAGATAAAAGCTCAAGAAGAGGGCGTTCAAAATTCTGTGTCAGTAAATTTGACTAGATTTTAATTATAT
>LULJ01000617.1_pt1 | contig 10321 bp, 10 predicted proteins | sample 728171 | NCBI WGS metagenome assembly LULJ01 (sample SAMN03860292, study PRJNA289734) | marine metagenome | biome: seawater column; feature: ocean; material: water; isolation source: Red Sea water column Station 169 - depth 25m | place: Saudi Arabia: Red Sea | collected 2011-10-15 | depth 25 m
TAGAACATCACAATGATAATGAAAATGTTCGTATTTGTGGGGATCATCTTTTTTTGGAGATTTACCAAGTCCTGCAGCGTGTCTTATAAAAAACTCATATGCTTTCCAAAACTTTGGCGGCCACATAAAGGTCTTGTAATAAAACCCTGCAGGAAAAAATGGGGATAGTAAATCATTTATAGCGCCAGCATCAAATTTCACTGACGGCCAATTATTTTGACTAAAAGCTTTTAACCCATCATATATCTGGACTTCAGTTACTCTTCTATTAGGTTCGGTATATTCTTTGGTCTCAAGCTGAACTATTCCATTAGGTTCTTCACTACCTGCGGTATAAATACCCCGCGGTCGATGATATTTAAAACTTCTTCCAACTAAGTGAACATCATTTGCAAGAAGTGCAGAAGCTAGGGTGTCACCTTCAAATCCAAAATATTCTTTATTATCAAAATAGAACCTAACAGACTTATTATTTTCTAGATTTTTATTATTTTTGTATCGCATCTTTATTTTTAAAACCTATCTTTTTTCGATGTTGATAAATTCCCTGATCCAATACTTGGCTCACCTGAAGGAGTAGCTGGAATATTTGCTTTTAATTTAGGAGGAGCTTCTCCCATCTTATATACTGCAAGAATTTCATCGGTTGCTGTATTTCTTGCTAAATTAAACCATTGTCTGCATCCATATTCATGGTTCCATCTTTCATAATGAATACCTTTTTCGTTCTTTCGCAAGAATAAATATTCTGCCCATTGATCATCAGAGAGTTCAGGAGGATTTTTTGGTCTTGCAATATGCGCTTCACCTCCACAAGAAAATTCAGCTTGATCTCTTTCTCCACAGTATGGGCAATTTATTAAAAACATGATTTAATGTGCTACGGCAGCTGCACCATGTTCATCAACTAATTCACCACTAGAAAATCTATTTATCCCAACCACAATTAAAATATAATCCATTTATGTGCGTCTTACTGATAATGGGGCTTGCATCAGGACAAATATCTACAATTCCTCCCCAATGACGAAGCATTTTCATTCTAGAAAATATTGGAAACAATTCAACTATTGCCATTAATGTATCTTCAACAATGTTAAAGCCACCTCTTTGAGTATATGAAGTGTATCCATCTGTTCCAGCACCAATAACTAGTTCTCCTTTATCTGACTGAGATACATACGCATGAATTGTATTGGACATTACTACAGTATCAATGACTGGTTTTACTGGTTCTGAAACTAGTGCTTGTAATGGTTTACTCTCCAAAGGTAATTTGATACCCGCCATATTGGCAATAACACTGGTATGCCCTGCAGCAGCTATTCCAATTTTATTTGAATTAATGGTTCCTTTTGTTGTTTCAATACCAGTTACATTTCCATTTTTTACATTAATACCAGTTACTTCACAATTTTGAATTATATCAACTCCCATTTCATCAGCTCCTCTTGCATAACCCCATGCAACAGCATCATGTCTTGCAGTTCCTGCTCTTCTTTGCAGCGTTGCTCCTAAAACAGGATATCTAATGTTTGGTGAAGTATTTATTATTGGACAAAATTCTTTAACTTTCTTTGTATCAAGCCATTCACAATCGATATCATTTAGTCTGTTTGCATGCCACCGTCTTTTTAATTCTCTTACATCATGAAGATTATGAGCAACATTCAAAACCCCTCTTTGAGAAAACATTACGTTGTAATTTAATTCTTGAGACATACCTTCCCAAAGTTTTAATGCATGCTCGTATAAAGCTGCACTTTGATCCCATAAATAGTTTGATCTAATTATAGTGGTATTTCGCCCTGTATTCCCACCGCCTATCCAACCTTTTTCAATTACTGCAATATTATTAATTCCATGGTTTTTTGCTAAATAGTAAGCAGTAGTTAAACCGTGTCCACCACCACCGACAATTATTGCATCATAACTTTTTTTTGGCTCAGGACTATTCCACGTCTTTTGCCAATTCTCATGATGATTTAAAGCATTTCTAGCAATAGATAGAAATGAGTATTTATTTTTATTAAACATTATAACTCTTTATAGCAGTTTTAAAAAAGACCTTCAATTTCTCCATGGTCATTTAGCTTTATCGAATTTGCCGCAGGAACACTTGGTAGACCCGGCATGGTCATAATATCACCGCAAACAACTACTATAAATTCTGCTCCTGATGACAATCTTACCTCTCTAATAGGTAAAACGTGGCCAGTAGGGGCACCTTTTAAATTAGGGTCAGTTGAAAAACTATATTGAGTCTTTGCAATGCAAACAGGTAATTTGCCAAATCCTTTAGTTTCAAAATCCTTCAATTGTTGACGTACTTTCGTGTCTGCCACAACTTCACTTGCGTGATAAATCTCTTGTGCAATTTTTTCTATTTTTTTGAATAGAGTTAAATCATCTTCATATAAAAATTTAAATGTATTCTTATTATCTTCACAAATATCTATTACATTTTGAGCTAATTCAGTTGCACCATCACCACCATCGGACCAGTGAGTACACATAGAAGCCTTGACTCCTTGAGTTGTACAAAAACTTAGAACGGCATCAACTTCAGCTTTAGAATCAGTGACAAAATGATTAATAGCAACAGTTACTGGTAATCCAAATTTTCTAACATTATTAATATGTCTTTCTAGATTTACTAAACCTTTTTTAAGAGCATTTACATTTTCATTTTTTAAATCTTCTTTTGAAACATCGCCATGCATTTTTAGTGCTCTAATTGTAGCTACCAAAACCACACAATCAGGTTTTAAATTTGATTTTCTACATTTTATATCAAGGAATTTTTCTGCTCCTAGATCAGCTCCAAAGCCTGCTTCAGTTACAACGTAATCACTTAATTTTAAACTAGCTTTAGTTGCAATTACAGAATTGCAACCATGAGCAATATTTGCAAATGGCCCACCATGAATTATAGCAGGATTATTTTCTAACGTTTGTGTTATGTTGGGCCTAATGGCATCTTTTAATAATACTGTCATTGGACCTTCTGCCTTTAAATCTTTTGCATAAATAGCTTTTTTGTCTCGTGTATAAGCAATAGTTATATTTCCAATTCTCTCTTCAAGATCTTTTAAATCTTTTGCTAAGCAGAAAATTGCCATTATCTCCGATGCAACAGTAATATCAAAACCATCTTGTCTAGGATATCCATTTGCAACTCCTCCTAAATCAACAACAATAGATCTAAGTGATCTATCATTCATATCCATTACTCTCTTCCAAACAACCCTTCTAACATCAATATTTAATTTATTTCCCCAGTAGATATGATTATCAATTAATGCAGAAAGTAAATTATGAGCGGATGTAATTGCATGAAAATCTCCAGTAAAATGTAAATTAATTTGCTCCATTGGTACTACTTGAGCATAGCCTCCACCAGCTGCACCACCTTTCATACCGAATGATGGTCCAAGACTCGGCTCTCTTAAACAAACTATTGATTTCTTTCCTAGTTTATTAAGACCATCACTTAATCCAACAGAAGTTGTTGTTTTACCTTCTCCTGCTGGTGTTGGAGTTATTGCTGAGACTAGAACAAGTTTACCATCTTTATTTTTATTAAGTGACTCTATGTACTCCAAGTTTATTTTTGCTATATGACGACCCATAGGACTGAAGGCTTCAGGTGTGTCTGGTACATCAAGCCCTTTTAGAATTTCACTAATAGGCTTCATTTTAGCTTTTCTTGCTATTTCAATATCTGACATGAGACTCCTTAATTATTAGATTCTTAATCTATAAATTAACTTAAATATCAAACAACTTTTGTTTCATTAAAAGATAAAAAAATTGTGAAGAAGCTAATTTAACTCGAATTTCTGTTTATTATTATAAGAAAAATCTGAGTTATTAAATTGATTTAACCACTCTGATGTTTTTTTCATACCACCAAACGCATAGAAGTGTATTTTTTCAAGTTTAGAGTCTTTGTTTATTTCGCTATGTTCAGCAAGATCATAAATTAATTTGTCAGGAGTGCTCAATGTTGCAAGTTTAGTTAAGTTAAAAGCCTGTTTTGTAATAAATCTTAAAGAATTTCCAATACCGCAAGACCTTGCATAATTTACTAATGTTTTAATAGAGGCAGGACCTGGTATCCCAGCGTGGATTGGTAATTTATTTCCAATTTTTACTAAGTGTTTTTCCCAGTCGATTAAAGATTTAGCTTCAAAAAAAAATTGTGTTGCTAAATACATTTTAAAATCAACATTTTTTGCAAAATCATTCTTCTGTTTAATTGCTAAATCTAAATTTTCATTTGAAATATCTGGGCTTCCTTCGGGATGTCCAGCCACACCTACAAATTGATAATTATATTTTGAAAGAAAATCTGTTTTTAAAACATCAATTGAGGAAGAGATTTCGCCAGCTTGATTTCCACCACCACCAATAATTAAAATTTTTGAACACCCAGATTCATTTGCAAGTTCACCAATATATTTTTCTAAGTCATTTTTATTTACAATAGTTCTCGCAGGCAAATGAGGTATAACATCATAACCTTCTAATTTTAATTTTTTTGCCGTTCTAATAACATTTTTTGAATTTTCATCTGGTAAATAAGTTATATAAACGTCATGATTTTTATTAAGAAATTCAGAAAAGCCTCCATATTTTTCGTAAACATTTGGAGTTGTTTCTATAGAATAACTATTGAGAAAATTTTTAACAATATTAATGGTTTCTTTAGACATAAATTTTTAAAGTTTTTTATATTAATTAGATAAATGAACAACAAGTACTTTACTATAATTACTTTTTATCAATTCAAAATAATTAAAGATAAAAATGATATCATTACTAAACTTAAAGATTTTTGCAAATTTAATAAAATAAAAGGTACAATATTGATTGCTGATGAAGGCATTAATGGAACAATAGCTGGCTTAGAAAAAAACATAAATTCTTTCATTCTATATCTTGAAAATTTTAGTTTTGAGAAACTTAATCTTAAACGATCAAAATATAAATATATGCCTTTTCAAAAACTAAAAATTAGAAATAAAAATGAAATAGTCACACTCAGAACCAAATTTGCTGATCCTACAAAAATATCTGGAAAAAAAGTTAAATACAATGAATGGAATCAACTAATTAAAGACAAAGACACTATTGTGATTGATGTAAGAAATGAATTTGAGGTTAAAATAGGATCTTTTGAAGGGGCAATTAATCCAAAAACTAAAAGTTTCACTGACTTTAAATCTTTTGTTCAAAAAAAACTAAATAAGTCAAAAGACAAAAAAATTGCAATGTTTTGCACTGGAGGTATCAGGTGTGAAAAGGCTTCATCATATATGATGATGAAGGGTTTTAAAAATGTTGCTCAGTTAGACGGAGGTATACTAAAGTATTTAGAAAAAACTCCAAAAAAAGATTCAATGTGGAATGGTGAATGTTTCGTATTTGATGGAAGAGTATCTTTGAAAAATGAATTAAAAGATGGAACTTACAAACTTTGTCATGCTTGTCGGTTACCCATTAGTAATAAAGATACTTATAATAAATATTATAAACCAGGTGTATCTTGTCATAATTGTTTTGATAAAACATCTGAAGAAAAGAAAAAAAACTTACTTGAAAGAAATAAACAAATTAAACTTGATAAAAAAAGAGGAAATTTTAACCGTTTTATTAAGCAGTCAATTTCTGATTATGAATAAATAATACTTTATTTCATATAATTATTCTGTATAGACACCTCATGGCAAAAAAAACTTCATTCGCTCTTAAACAACTAGTACCTGAAGAAAATCCAAAAACAGGAACTAAGTATATTGTAAGAAAACCGACAAAAGGATTGAAAGTTGCTGAAAAGCTTCGAATGAAAAAATATGATCCTGTGTTAAAAAAACACGTTTGGTTCGTAGAGAAAAAAATGCCTCCTCATAGTAAATAATAGATTTACCTCTTTAATTTATTCTAAATTAACATAATTTAAACTCATGGTAGCCACTTATGGAATTCATTGGTTTAGACAAGATTTGCGATTACAAGAAAATCCATCTTTATTGTCACTTTCAAAAAAAGTTGATCAGATAATTCCAATTTATATTTTAGATTTAAATCAAAGAATTGGATCCACATCCAAATGGTGGTTAGAAAAATCCTTAATTAGTTTATATGACTCAATACAAAAACATAATGGCAAACTAAATATATTTGCTGGTGATCCAGAGAAAATTATATCTTCAATACTAAAGAATTCAAATGTTAAATATGTATCCTGGAATAGACTATATGATCCATATTCAATTAAAAGAGATACTAAAATTAAATCTATAGTTACTTCATCTAAAATAGAATGCGACTCGCACAATGGATATCTTTTAAATGAACCTTGGAATATTAAAAATAAAAGTGGAACCTTTTTTAAAGTATTTACTCCTTACTGGCGACATTGTGATGAACTACTAAAACTAAAAGATATTAAATTTAAAAATACAAAAATAAGCTACGCCAATTCAAAATTTAAAAATGAAATAACTATACAAGATTTAAATCTAACAAACAAAAAAGAGCAATGGATCAAAAAAATTGAAAAATATTGGATACCTGGTGAAAGTAATGCAAAATTACAATTAAAAAAATATATTTCGCAAAAAGCAAATAACTATTCAGTTGGAAGAGATAGACCCGATAAAGATTTAACTTCAAAATTATCACCTTATCTTCATTTTGGAGAAATATCTGCTTTAGAAGTTTATGATACCGTAAATATTGAAAAAAAAATTGATCCTGAAAATAAAAAAAAATTTCTTGCTGAACTTGGCTGGAGAGATTTTTCTTATAATCTTTTATTTCATTATCCAGATATGACTCATAAACCTATACAAAGTAAATTTAATAAATTTCCATGGATTAAAAATGCTAAAAATTTATCATTATGGCATAATGGTAAAACTGGTATTCCAATTGTTGATGCTGGAATGAGACAACTATATAAAACAGGCTGGATGCATAATAGAGTAAGAATGATTGTAGGCTCGTTTCTAACAAAAAATTTATTGTTACACTGGAAAAATGGAGAAGAGTGGTTTTTTGATACTTTAGTTGATGCTGACGTTGGGTCTAATTCTGCAGGTTGGCAATGGATCTCTGGTTGTGGTGCTGATGCAAGTCCATATTTTAGAATTTTTAATCCAATATTGCAGGGTCAAAAATTTGATCCAGATGGTGATTATGTAAAAGAATTTGTTCCTGAGTTGAATAATATTCCAAAAAAATATATTCATAATCCTTGGGAGATGTCTATGGAGGATCAAAAGAAATATAATTTTGAGATTGGTACTTCATATCCAGCACCAATTGTAGATTTAAAAGAAACAAGAAATAGAGCACTATCAGCGTTTAAAACTATTAGTTGATGTGAGAGAAAAAATAGCAATTATTGGTTCTGGTATTTCAGGAATAAGTGCAGCTTACCTTTTGTCTTCTAAATATGATGTTTATTTATTTGAAAAAAATAATAGATTGGGCGGACATACAAGAACTATCTATGTTGAAGAATCAACAAAGACAATCCCAGTCGATACAGGGTTTATTGTATTCAATGAAAATAATTATCCAGATTTAACAAATTTTTTTAAATTACTTGATGTGAAATGTAAAAATTCAGATATGTCTTTTGCCGTCTCAAATCAAGATCCTCAAATTGAATATAGTGGCAAAAATATATTTTCTCTTTTTGCTAATTTTAGAAATGTGTTTTCTTTTAATTTTTTTAAAATGTTATTTGAAATAAGAAAACTTTATTTATTATGTAATAGCTTGAATGTTAGTGATTTAGAGCAAACTAAAACCTTAAATGATTTTTTAAAAACTAATAATTTTTCAACATACCTAATAAATTATCATATTTTACCTATGATATCATCTATATGGTCAAGCAATATAAGTGATGTAAAAAATTTTCCTCTCATAACATTCATTAATTTTTTTAAAAATCATGCTTTATTTAATTTAAAAAAAAGACCTCAATGGAAATATGTAGAAGGTGGTAGTAACGAATATATAAAAAAAATTATTAATAAAAATGTTTTTGAGTATGAAACAAATTTCAAAATTAAAAAAATTATTAGAGAAAATAGTAAAATTAAAATAGAAGATGAGAAAAATAATATATTAGAATTTCATAAGGTAATATTCGCAACCCATGCAAATCAAGTATTGGATATTTTGGAAAAACCAACAGAAGAAGAAGTAAAAATATTTTCACAATTTAAATATTCAACTAACTCAGCAATACTTCACTCCGATCACTCTTTAATGCCTAAATCAAAAATTGCTTGGTCAAGTTGGAATTTTTTAAATAAGTCATCATCTTCTAAATTTACTTTAACTTATTGGATGAATTTCTTGCAAAAATTACCAACTAAACAAAATTATTTTGTAACTGTTAATCCATATAAAAAGCCTAAAAACATAATTAACGAAACATCATTTAATCATCCAATATATACTACCGATACTATTTTAGCTCAAAAAAATGTTATGGAAATTCAAGGAAAGAATAATACTTTTTTCTGTGGAGCTTACCTTGGATATGGTTTTCATGAAGACGGCATTCAATCATCTTCTTATATTTGTAAATTGTTAAATTGTGATTTACCTTGGAAGAGAGAGAAAAATTTTTATAATAGATTGCAAATTAATTTTAAATGATTTCTCAAATACTATTATCTAGCATTATACATAAAAGATTTATTCCATTTAAACACACATTGAAATATGAGGTACCAAGTCTTTTTATTAATTTGGATAATCTTGATCAATTAAGTAAAAACTATAAACTTTTTTCATTAAACTCTTTTAATCTTTTTTCTATTTATGAAAAAGATCATGGATATAGAGACAAAAGGTCAATAAAGACATTCGTTAAAGATTCCCTCTCTAAATTTAATATTAAATATAAACATCTTAATATAATGATATTATGTTTTCCAAGAATTTTGGGATATGTATTTGATCCCTTATCAATTATATATTGTTATGATGATAAAAAATTAATATCTATTTTCTATGAAGTCAAAAATACGACTAATGAACAACATACCTATATTTTTAAAGGAAATGTAAATTTTGAAGATTTTAAATTATCTCATGAATGTGCAAAGCAGTTTTATGTATCTCCATTCATAGAAATGGAGGCAAATTATAAATTTTTTAATCGAATGCAAAAAGATAAAATAAATATTAACATTGATCTTTATGATAAAAATAATAAAAAAGTTCTAACAGCTACTCAGCATGGCAAATTTATAGATTTTAACTCAAAAAATATGTTTAAATTTTTATATTATAATCCACTTTTAGGCTTCAAGGTAATGGCTGGAATTCTTTATGAGGCTTTAAAAATAATTTACAAAGGTGGTAAATATTATGCACGAAAAAAGAAGCCAAATGATACAGTGAGTTTTGAAGGTAATTTTTAAATGAATTTTTTTAAAACAAATTTTGATAAAACTGTCGAAAAATTATTAGTAAACTTTTTATCTAAAATTCGATATGGAAAATTAACAGTTCAATTTCCTACTGGCGAGGAGAGAGTTTTTGTCGGAAAAGAAGAGGATATATCTGCAAGTATTAAAATTCATAATTATAATTTTCTAAATTTAATTTTTAAAAAAGGTTCTGTAGGTTTTGCAGAAGCCTATATGAATGGTTACTTTTCAAGCACCGATTTAACTAATTTATTACTACTTTCTCACAAAAATGAGAGTTATTTTTTACAAAGTATAAATACTAATCTTTTTTTTGCTACTTTTGCCAAATTAAAGCATTTTTTAAATAACAATTCAAAATCACAGAGTAAAAAAAACATTAAATATCATTATGATTTAGGAAATAATTTTTACGAAAAGTGGTTAGATAAAACCATGACCTATTCTTCTGCTCTTTTTGATAATAAGAATACCAATTTATCGGATGCACAATTTAACAAATATAGAAAAATTGCTGAAACTTTATCATTAGACTCAAATTCTAAAACTTTAGAAATTGGATGTGGATGGGGAGGTTTTTCATCATTTGTAGCGAAAAATTACAATTGTTCAGTTGATGCTATAACTATTTCTAAGGAACAATACGAATATGCTTCTGAAAAAATTCAAAATGAAGGTTTGTCTGAAAAAGTATCAGTTATATTCAGAGATTATAGGGATATCAAAAAAAAATATTCAAATATTGTTTCAATTGAAATGTTTGAAGCAGTTGGGAAGAAATACTGGCATAATTACTTTGATACAATTCGTAATTCTCTCAACGATGGCGGTATGGCTGCACTACAAGTCATAAC
>LULJ01001073.1_pt1 | contig 10296 bp, 8 predicted proteins | sample 728171 | NCBI WGS metagenome assembly LULJ01 (sample SAMN03860292, study PRJNA289734) | marine metagenome | biome: seawater column; feature: ocean; material: water; isolation source: Red Sea water column Station 169 - depth 25m | place: Saudi Arabia: Red Sea | collected 2011-10-15 | depth 25 m
AATGCAGTTGCACTAGGCACATCAGATGACCGCGGATACACCTCGGTCAGAATGGTTTTGTTAAAAGATTTTAATGAAACAGGGTTTGTTTTTTATACAAATTTTAACAGTGCTAAAGGATTAGCTATTAAAAAAAATCCAAATATATCGATGTGTTTTCATTGGAAAAGTTTACTTAGGCAAATAAGGATCGAAGGTGCAGCTGAACAAGTTTCTGATACTGAGGCAGACGAATATTATTCCTCTAGAAAATATGAAAGCAGAATTGGTGCTTGGGCATCAAATCAAAGCTCAGAAATTTCAAATCGAAAAGAGCTTACAGAATCGATTAGAAACTTTAAATCCAAATATCCTGAACAAAATAATGTCCCAAGACCAAAACATTGGTCAGGATGGCGGTTAAAGCCGAGGTCAATAGAATTCTGGCTAGATGGTGAATTTAGAATACATGAGAGACTGAAATATATTAAAGAAAAAAAGGATTGGAAAAAGATTTTATTATCTCCTTAAAAATTTCTTTCTAAACTAAATGATGTCAAATTTTTAAGAATATTTTTATCTTGGTTCTCCTCGAAGATTGACAATGAGTTAGATGCTAAGTTTATAAAATATTCAGCTTTTTTATAGCACTCATTTATAATTTTATATTTTTTTATTTTCTCAAGAGTATTTTTAAATTCATTTTCATTTCTATTTTGTTTTTCAAACAAATTTTTCAGATATTTTTTTTCTTCACTTGAACACCTTTGATATAACAAAATTATTGGCAAAGTAATTTTACCTTCATAAAAATCATTACCAATTTTTTTTCCAAATAATTTAAGTTCTGAATTATAATCTAAAGCATCGTCTGCTATTTGAAATGTAAGACCTAAATTTTTTCCATAAAACTCTAAAGCTTCTTTATATTTATTATCTCTATTCGCCAATATTGCCCCAACTTTAGTAGATGCTGAAAAAAGTGCTGCAGTTTTCAAAGAAATAATTTTTAGGTATGTTTCTTCGAGCATATCTATCTCTCCGTGATGCTGAAGTTGTAACACTTCTCCTTGTGCAATTTCTGAAGAAGTAGAAGAAAGTAGTTTTAAAATTTCTAGGCTTCCATCTTCTACCATCATTTCGAAACATCTGCTAAGCAGATAATCTCCAACTAAAATAGAGGATTTGTTTCCCCAGACAGTATTGAGTGTTTCTTTGTTTCTTCTAACAAGCGCGTTATCAATAACATCATCATGCATTAAGGTTGCAGCGTGAATTAATTCTACACATGCTGCAAGGTTTATATCTCTACCACCTTTTGAGTATCCACAAAGTTTTGAACTAGATAAAGTTAAAAGGGCTCTTAATTTCTTTCCACCTGTATCCAAATGATAGTCCGTCATATTTTGAATTAAATCAACTTTACTTGTTAATTTTGATGATATTTTTTCATTGACCAATATAAGTTTATCCTCGACAGACTTAAGTAAGTCCGAATATGAGTTGTTAATTGTCTTTTTTAATTGAACTACAGATCCCATAGATCGAAAATATTACATTAAGTTTATTATAATACTTATCAATTGACGCACCTATTTCTTCAACTATAAGTATGCTTTATTAATATCTAAATTTTTAATAAGCATGTTTATGTTTTCCTTTTTCAAAAAAAAAAAAATTGTTAGCCATATCAGGCTATCTGGTGTTATTGGAAATGTTGGAAAATTTAAACAGGGGATTGATTATTCGAGCCAAGAGGAAATTATAAAAAAAGCTTTTTCATTGAAAAAAGCCCAAGCAGTAGCAATAACAATTAATTCTCCAGGTGGATCACCAGTACAGTCACACTTAATTTATAAACTAATTAGAAATCAGGCAGACAAATATAAAAAAAAAGTGATTGTATTTGCAGAGGATGTTGCGGCTTCTGGCGGCTACTTAATTGCTTGTTCTGGAGATGAAATATATGCTAATCCTAGTTCAATAATTGGTTCTATTGGAGTTATTTATTCTTCATTCGGATTTAAAGATCTTATTCAAAAAATTGGTGTTCAAAGAAGAGTTTATACAGCTGGAAAAAATAAAAGCACACTCGATCCATTCCTCGATGAAAAAGAAGAAGATATAAAAAGGTTAAAGAATATACAATTAGAACTTCATCAAGAATTTATTGATGTAGTTGAGGAAAGTAGAAAGACAAAGTTGAAAAAAGATATTGGGGTTGAATTATTTTCAGGAGAATTTTGGTCAGGAAAAAAATCTAAGGATCTTGGTTTAATTGATGGTTTAGGTAATTCCGAACAAATTCTAAGAGAAAAATTTGGTGAAGATGTTGAAGTGAAAATTTTTGAGAAAAGTAAAGGATGGCTTGCAAAAAAATTATCTTCTTCAGAAAATCAAGCAGATAAAATTTTGAACTTGATCGAAGAAAGATCTATTTGGCAAAAATATGGTTTCTAAAAGACCTAAATTGAAAAAAGAAAAAATTTTATCATTTCAAGATACAATATTTAGCTTACAAAAATTTTGGGCAAAACAGGGATGTATTATTTTACAACCCTATGATGTTGAGGTTGGAGCTGGAACATTTCATCCAGCAACAACGTTGAGATCTTTAGGAAAGAAGCCATGGAAAACAGCGTATGTTCAACCATCTAGAAGACCTACAGATGGAAGATATGGAGAAAATCCAAATAGGCTCCAGCACTATTATCAATTCCAAGTATTAATAAAACCTTCTCCAAAAAATATAAAAAAACTTTATCTTAATAGCATTGCATCAATTGGAATAAAACACGAAGAGCACGATATAAGATTTGTAGAGGACGACTGGGAAAGCCCTACTTTAGGAGCAGCTGGGCTTGGATGGGAAGTCTGGTGTGATGGAATGGAAGTAACACAGTTTACTTACTTTCAACAAATGGCAGGAGTTGAATGTGATCCTATTTCTGTTGAAATTACTTATGGATTAGAAAGATTATGCATGTTTATACAAAACAAAAAAAATGTTTTTGAACTTGATTGGAATAATGATGGAATCTTTTATAAAGACGTCTTCTATCAAGCTGAAAAGGAATTTTCAGCATACAATTTTGAATACGCAAATACTGAAAAACTTTTTAAAATGTTTGATATGTTAGAAAGTGAGGCAAGATCGATGATTGAAAATAAAATTTCTCTCCCTGCTTATGATCAATGTTTAAAATCGAGTCATGTGTTTAATATATTAGATTCCAGAGGGGTTATAAGTGTTGCACAACGAGCAGAATATATCTCAAGAATTCGAGATTTAACCAAAGAGATTGGAAAAATTTGGATAGAAAGTCAGAGTTAAAGTGTCTGAATTATTTATTGAACTATTTAGCGAAGAAGTTCCAGCAAAGTTACAAATCAAAGCAAGAGAACAATTAAAAGAAATTCTTTCAAATTTTTTTGAACAACATAGTGTAAAATATAAAGGTGAAATTAGAATTTTTTCAACACCAAACAGGATTGCTATTAATGCTAAAGGCCTTCCAAAAGAAGTTTTATTCAAATCTAAAGAGGTAAAAGGTCCAAGTATAAATGCACCAGATAAAGCATTAGACGGCTTTTTAAATTCTAATCAAATAAATAAAAATAAGATATATAAAAAAAAAACTGAAAAGGGAGAATTTTATTTTTATAAGAAGCCACAAAAGAAGATAAGTCTTTATAACATGTTGAGAGAAAATCTTCCTCACATTCTGTTTAAAATTACATGGGAAAAATCAATGAAATGGGGGGAACATACACTGCTTTGGGGTAGGCCATTGAAATCTATTTTATCAATATTTGATGGGAAAAAACTTGAGTTTGATTTTAAGCACCTGAAAAGTTCTAATCTCACTTTTATAGAAAAAGATATAGAAGAAAAAACTAAGTCATTTAATAACTTCGACCAATATTTAAAATTTTTTAAAACCAAAGAAGTAATTATTGACCACGAAAAAAGAAAGGATTTCATAAATTCTGAATTACAAAAGTTATCAAATAACAAAAATATTTTAATAAATACAAGTGAAAGTTTATTAAATGAAATCACAAATATTGTTGAAAAACCGAAAGTATTAATTTGTGAGTTTGATAAAAAATTTCTAAACATACCTAAAGAAATATTGATTATTACAATGCAATCACACCAAAAATATATACCTACTTTTGACAAAAAAGAGAATTTAACAAACTTATTTTTTGTAATCTCAGATGTGAACGATAAAAAAGGACTTATTAAGTCAGGAAATGAAAGAGTTATTGATGCTAGATTGAGTGATGCAGAATTTTTTTGGAATAAAAACAAAACTCAAAATTTAGTCAAGCAGGTTACAAAATTAAAAAATGTCAATTACTTCAAAGGTCTAGGAACTTATTTTGATAAGGTTCAAAGAATGCGAAAACTTAGTGGTCTAATATCTGATGAATTTATGATTAGTAAAGAAAAAATAGAAATCGCATCAACAATTTGTAAAGTTGATTTAATGTCTGACTTAGTGGGTGAATTTCCTGAGCTTCAAGGTGTAATGGGAGGTTACTTTGCAGAAACACAAGGCTTTGAAAAAGATGTCAGTCTAGCTGTAGCAGAGCATTATTATCCTATAGGTATGGATAGTAAGTTACCAAAGAAAATTTATAGTATTGCTTTATCACTCAGTGATAAAATTGACTCTTTAGTTGGTTTTTTTGGAATTAATCTAAAGCCGTCTAGCTCAAAAGATCCTTATGCCATAAGAAGAACAGCAATCAGTGTGGTACGATTAATAATTGAAAATAACCTAAAAGTAAAACTTAGAGATTTAATTAATTATTCTTGTATGTTTTACAAAGAACAAGGCTTTGAATTTGATTTAAAGAAATTGAATTTAGAACTTGGGGATTTTCTATATGAAAGGGTAAAGAACTATCTTAAAGAAAAACAAATTAGAAATGATATTATAGAAAGTGCAAGTCATAATTTTTCAATTGATGAATTATTAAAAGTTTATAAAAAAACATACGTTTTAAATAAAAGCATAAACAAAGATTTTGGGAAAGATGTTGTTGCTATTTACAAAAGGTCCGCAAGTATTCTATTAAGCGAAAATAAAAGTTTATCCAATTTTAATGGCAATGTTGATCCAGGTTTATTTAAAAATGATTATGAAAAAAATCTTTATAAAAAAATACACGAAATTAAAAAATACTATTCAAGTGTAGGTAGAGATGAAAATTTTGAAGAAAGTTTAAAAATACTTTCATTTTGTAAATCAGAAGTTTACGATTTTTTTGAAAACGTTATTGTAAACGATAATGACGAAACGATTAAAAAAAACAGACTAGAACTTTTATCAATGTTATGTAAAAGTTTTGATAACTATTTCAATTTTTCAAAAATAGAAGGTTAATGAAAAAGTATATATTTAATTTTAAATCTAAAGTTTCAAATAAAATAAACTTATCAAAAAATATTCTGGGTGGAAAAGGTGCAAATTTATCTGAAATGGGCAGAATGGGCTTACCAGTACCTCCAGGTTTTACAATCTCCACAGAAGTTTGCGAGTTATTTTATAAAAATAAAAGGAAAATAAATCATAAAATTTTAGGGGAGATTGATAAAGAGTTAAAAAATATTGAGAAAGACACTGGAAAAAAGTTTGGAGATTTGAATAACCCATTATTAGTTTCAGTAAGGTCTGGAGCAAGAGTATCAATGCCAGGTATGATGGATACTATTTTAAATTTAGGGCTTAATGATGAAACAGTCCATGCTCTTGCAAATAGAACTTCAAATATGCGTTTTGCAAAAGATAGCTACAGACGTTTTATTCAAATGTATTCAAATGTTGTTTTAGGAGTTGAGAATTATAATTTTGAGGAATTAATCGAAAATTATAAATTAACAAAAGGCGTGTTGTTAGATACAGAATTGGATGAGAATGATTGGGATGGATTAATAAAAGATTTTAAAAATATTGTTAAGAAAAAAACAAATAAAGAATTTCCTCAAAACGTAAGAGAGCAATTGTTTGGGGCAATTAGTGCAGTTTTTTTATCTTGGGAAAGTCATAGAGCTAAAGTTTACAGAAAGTTAAATCAAATTCCATCAGAGTGGGGTACTGCAGTTAATGTTCAGTCAATGGTTTTTGGAAACATGGGCAATGATTGCGCAACAGGGGTGGTGTTTACAAGGAATCCATCCAATGGCAATCACCAGATATACGGAGAATATTTAATTAATGCACAGGGAGAAGATGTTGTTGCAGGAACAAGAACGCCACAACACATAACTAAAAAAGCAAGAATAGCCTCAAATGAAAGCTTACCGTCAATGGAAGAGTCTATGCCCATCGTATACAAAGAATTAAAAAAAATATTACATAAATTAGAGAAACATTACAAAGATATGCAGGATGTTGAATTTACAGTTGAAAATAAAAAACTTTGGATGCTTCAAACGAGATCAGGAAAAAGAACAGCTAAGTCAGCTGTAAAAATTGCTGTTGATATGGTTAAAGAAAATTTAATTTCAAAAAAAGAGGCAGTATTAAGAGTTGAACCAAATTCTTTAGATACTTTGCTTCATCCAACTTTAGATGAAAAATCAAATATAGAAATAATTGCAAAGGGATTGCCGGCATCACCAGGTGCAGCAAGTGGCAAAGTGGTATTTACATCAGATGATGCTGAAAGGTTAAACGCATCAATGCAAAATACTATATTAGTTCGAGTTGAAACTTCACCTGAAGATATTCATGGTATGCATGCTGCTAAAGGCATATTAACTGCAAGAGGAGGTATGACCAGTCATGCAGCTGTAGTGGCTAGAGGAATGGGAAGACCTTGTGTATCAGGCTCAAGTGAAATCGAAATTGATTATGAGAAAAAATTATTCAAAGTTCAAGACAGAGAAATAAAAGAGGGAGATTTAATCACTATTGATGGATCTACTGGTAGGATAATTCTAGGTGAAGTGAAAACTGTTAAGCCAGAAATTTCAGGAGAATTTTCTAAGCTTATGAATTGGGCTGACAATTATAGAAAAAAACTAAAGATGATAGATTATTAGCACTTTCAAAATTATTACCACATCAGAAAAAAGATTTTATTGATATTTTCAAAATTATGAATGGTTTGCCAGTAACAGTTAGATTATTAGACCCTCCATTACATGAATTTTTACCAAGAACTGATAAGGAAATAGGTGAAGTTGCAAGCTCGTTAAATATTCCAATTAAGGAATTAAAGGTAAGAATCACCGAACTTCACGAACAAAATCCAATGCTTGGGCACAGAGGTTGTAGACTTGGAATATCTTTTCCTGAAATTTATGAAATGCAGTGTAGAGCAATTTTTGAAGCTTTGGTTCAATGCAAAAAACAAAAAGTTAAATCAATAATACCAGAAATAATGATACCTTTAGTTTCAACCGAAGCTGAAATAAAAATTATGAAAGATTTAGTGATAAGGACTGCGAAACAGGTTGAGAGTGAAAAAAAAATAAAGTTAAATTTTTTGGTAGGTACAATGATTGAATTGCCTAGAGCTGCGATAAAAGCAAATGATATTGCCAAACATGCAGAATTTTTTAGTTTTGGCACTAATGACTTAACGCAAACTACGTTTGGTATTAGTAGAGACGATAGTGGTAAATTTCTAAATGATTACATTGAAAATAAAATATTTGACATAGATCCTTTTGTATCAATTGACGAAGGAGTAGGAGACTTAATTGAAATCGCTTCTGAAAAAGGACGAATGCAAAATAAAAAAATAAAGTTAGGTATATGCGGAGAGCATGGAGGAGACCCAAAAAGTATTGAACTTTGTGCTAAAATAGGACTAAACTATGTTTCGTGTTCTCCTTACAGGGTTCCAGTAGCAAGATTAGCTGCTGCTCAAGCGCAATTAAAAAAATAAATAAATTATATTTCTAATTTTACATCAATTGCAGAAACGCTTTGAGTTAACATTCCTATTGAAATTCTATCAACCCCAGTTGATGCAATTTTTTTAATATTATTTAAATTAACGCCACCTGAAGCTTCTGTCGTATACTTTTTTTTAACTAATTTAACAGCCTTTTTTAGGTTTTGAATACTCATATTGTCTAGCAAAATTGTATCAAATTTTAGTCCGTATATTTTGTGTAATTGTTTTAAATTATCAACTTCCACAGTAATTTTTCTTCTTTTTTTATTTTTAATCGCCCTTTTAATAATATTTTCAAAATTCTTTTCCGAACTAAGATGGTTATCTTTAATTAAAAATTCATCACTTAAATTAAATCGATGATTAATCCCCCCACCTAATTTGACTGCATATTTTTGAATCACTCTTAAATTTGGGATAGTTTTTCTAGTACAACATACCTTAGTTTTTTTTCCAGCCAGTCTTACAAATTTATTTGTTTTTGATGCAATACCCGAGATATGGGAAACAAAGTTTAAAGCAACTCTTTCTCCTATTAGTATATTCTTTAGATTACCTTCTATTATTGCTACAATATCACCTTTTCGTATATATGAGCCTTCTTTTTTTTTTATTATAAATTTTATTTTTTTATCAATTAATTTAAATGTTTCTTTTGCAAATTCTAAACCACCAATAATTCCACTTTGATTACTTATCATTTTAACTTTTTTATTGATGTTATTATTTATAAGATCTGAAGTTATATCACCTGAGGGATAAAGATCTTCATTCAAAGCTAGTTTACATGTAGATTTTATAAATTGATTGCTTAATAGAATATTTGACACAGATTTTATCTGCCTATTTCTGCCATTCTTTCTACAGACTTTCTTGCTTTTGCAATAGTTTGATCATCCATTACAAGCTCATTAGACTCATTTTCCAAACAATTTAATATTTTAGGCAACGTAATTCTTTTCATATGAGGACATAGATTGCACGGTCTAATAAATTCAACATTTGGATTATCTATTTGGACATTGTCACTCATTGAACACTCAGTAACCATCATAACTTTTTCAGGTTGATTATCTCTAACATACTTTATCATACCGCTAGTCGATCCAGCAAAATCAGATGCTTGAATAACATCAGGAGGACACTCAGGATGTGCAATTATTTTAATCCCAGGATTAGCTCTTCTTATTTCATTTATTTCCTCATCTTTGAATTGTTCATGAACTTCACAAGTTCCTTTCCATGATATAATTTCAGTATTTGTTTGCGAAGCAACATATTTAGCTAAAAAGTCATCAGGTAAAAATATAACTTTTTTAACTTTAAGAGACTCTACAATCTTAACTGCATTCGCTGATGTACAACATACGTCTGTTTCAGCTTTTACTTCAGCAGAAGTATTTACATAGGAAACTACTGGAACACCCGGATATTGTTTTTTTAATTTTCTCACATCGTCTCCTGTAATAGAAGAGGATAAAGAACATCCCGCTTGCATATCAGGTAATAATACTTTTTTTTCAGGGCTCATTAATTTCGCCGTTTCAGCCATAAAATGAACACCGCACATAACAATTATATCTGCTTTTGTTTTTGCAGCTTCAACAGCTAAAGCCAAAGAGTCCGCAGAAAAATCTGAAATACCATGGTAAATTTCTGGTGTTTGATAATTATGCGCTAAAATTACAGCATTTTTTTCTTTTTTAAGCTTATTGATTTTATAAATATATGGAGCGTGTGTAGCCCATTCAATTTCTGGAATTTTTTTTTGTACTTTTTCGTAAATTGAACTGGTTGCTTTTTTTATTTCAGCAGTGAATTCCATATTAAAAACTTATCAACTTGAATTAGAATTGTCATTCAATTAATCTGAGACATAATTTGCGGCCATGCTGAAATTGGTAGACAGGCACGGTTGAGGGCCGTGTGGGCCTAGCCCATGAGAGTTCGAGTCTCTCTGGCCGCACCAAATATTAGAAAATGAAATTTTAAAATAGGGGCGTTCTGTTGCCAGGTGCCCCAACCTTTTAACAATATTCCTGAATAATTAGAGCAAAAGTTGTTAATTAGAACTTTCAACTGCGCCTAAATTGCGGCCAAAATTTTAGTGCGGCCAAGGGAGATTGAGACATCCCTAAGGATTTGATAATCTTGGATCATGAAAGATGTTAAATGGAACAAGGGTCTATTTAGAATCTGGATAGTTCTTTCGATACTATGGATCATCGCATGGATATTTGATGTTTTGCCTTATTATGAAAATTGGGAAAGTTCAATTTTATATAGTTTAATTGCACCTTTAATTGTTTTAATTGTATTCCTAGTTGTTCAAAAAATTATTAAATTCATAATAACAGGATTTAAAAAATGAAATACAAAGGTGCTGGGACTTTT
>LULJ01001886.1_pt1 | contig 10291 bp, 17 predicted proteins | sample 728171 | NCBI WGS metagenome assembly LULJ01 (sample SAMN03860292, study PRJNA289734) | marine metagenome | biome: seawater column; feature: ocean; material: water; isolation source: Red Sea water column Station 169 - depth 25m | place: Saudi Arabia: Red Sea | collected 2011-10-15 | depth 25 m
GTCCATTGCTGTGCAGTAAAATTATTTTCAGCAGAGTTATCTTCAGCCATTCCACCCACCATGCACAAACCAACACTTTTATGATTATATCCTCTTGCGTGTGAGCCAGTATCACGAATGCTCCTACCAAGTTCCACCTCTCCGTTTCTTCTTATTATGTAATGATAGCCAACATCTCTCCAACCCAAATCTAAATGCCATCTTCTGATTTCATTCAGCCCAATATCCATTGAGGGCTTTGTAGCCGCACAATGGATAATGAGGAAGTCGGTAGACTTTCTTTCTTCCATTAACTAAACCAAGCCACTACGACCAGTATTATTACAATCCAAGCTGGGATTTTGTAATTCAACCAGTTCCAAGCTATATCTAAATATTCCCAAATTTTATCCATGATTACTCCTTTACTTGATTTTCCTATAAGGATCGGTGCTAAGTTTTACAACTTTATCAGGTTGTTTATTTGCAATGATTTCTTCTAAATTGTTTTTGATATAATGAACAACATTTCCAACAATACTTTCTTTAGTCAAATCTTCAGCAATCTTTTCAAATGTATCGCCCTTTTCTAAATTTTTTGTAATAGAAATTGCGTGTGCTTTTGCTTCCCTATCAACTAACTGATCGAATGGTTTTATGTTTATTGCAAATAATATCGGTGTAATTCCGTTTGGAGTTGGAGCAAAACCAACTCTTGCGAAAGCTCTGTAATTATCAATATTAAGTTTTAATATTCTACCAATAAGTCTATTTGTTTCCATTTTTTAACCTCTCTATTTCTAGTTCGCAATAATGTATGATTTTCTTCAAATCTTCAATACCATTTTTATCTTGGTATCTTAAAACATACTTGATTATTACTCCCTGAAAGAAAGAGAGTTTGTTTTTTGAAATAAACTCAAAAGGTTGTATTACATATTTTTTTATATAATGGTTGCCACCAACTTGTATTCTTAATGGTTTCATGGAACAACTTTATTCCAAAGTCCTCCTTTATTCAAGACCATCGGTAGCAGTTTTGGAAATCCATCAATAATAATTCCAGTACCAATTATAGGTCTATCTTTAAATACTCTACCATAAGCCATAGCCATAGAATCTTTATCTACTAAACACCCAACCTGAAGTCCCCAAGTCAAAGCATCTGGTCGTGAAACATATTCTATTTTCATTTGGCTGTGATAATGCCCAGAGCAACAGCTTACGCCGTACTGTTGGACAAGTTTAGTTATATTTGAAACTTTACCATGACAGAAATATACTTTGCCGCTTGGAGTATCAATCGTTATATCTTCATGCCATTTCCAACCTTTTCCAACATCTAAAAAATCATTGTAATCTTTTATGTAGGCTTTAGGTATTCCAGTTGAAAAAGCTCTTCGATAGGCAAGGCTTCCATGATTAGAATGCACTAAATCCATTTTAGGAAATAATTGCTCCATCTCTTTTATAGTTTTTAAAGCTAATTTGTGTTCATCGCCAGCACTAGGTAAATCAGGATCGCTGTCGTGAAAACTCATTGCATGATGATCTAATTCATCACCAATATTAACGATCCTTGTTGGCTTGTATTTTTTTTTTATTGCCTTTAAAAAATCCATCATTTGTGGGTGATGATAAGGCATATGCTGGTCGCTTATGACCAGAATACATTTCTCCATAAGGTCTCCCCTCTATAATGTAATAATGTCTATAAATGATTTAACTGTTTCAGCAAATACAATCGTGAACATAAACGATAAAGCTAAAACAACTTTTGTAAGAATATTTATTTTGTGCTCAAGTTTTTCAAGTTTCAAAATATATTGACCTTGTTCATTCAACTTTTGCATTGCAATCGCTAAAGCCTCTTCAGCAGGCGGTTTTGGATCATTCATTTGCATTTAGTTGTTCCGCCACCATTGTTTTATATGCTTCAATGTGTTCATCAGTCCAAAATACCTCAGCCATTTTTTTTGCTTCCTCACAAGCATCTGACATATCATCACTTGGTGTATATGCCCTTCTCCAATACTTTCTAGATATTTCAATACCATCTTCTTCAATAACTGTATCAACACGAACTTGTATGTGTTTCCACTTTCCAACTAATTCACATTTCCCAGTTTCTTCTCTTTTTGTTAGTGCCATAATTTACTCCTTAATTTAATCACACGGAAAACTTACAAAGGCTTGACCAAAAGGTGTGACCATTCCTTCCAAGCCCTCTGCTTGTAGATGTGAGGTTGATCCTCCTGAAACAGTTGCAACAAATCTCATTTTAGATTCGTTGTCATATACAACTGACATAATCTGAACACCACTTGGTATTGTTGTACGACCAAAACTACAAGTACCAACAACTGAATTTCCTGATGCATTACAAACAAAGGGTAATCCAGTAAGAACAAAATTTCCACTTGAAGCAGTACCACTTGGGCTTGTTATAAAATGATTTACTTGTAAAGAAACCCAATCACCAATCTTTGTATAAAAACAAGCACCACCTCTACTTGATGTGGTAAAGTCTGTTCCCTCAGTTGTCGGTGTAACAGTAAATGTTCCTTGCTCATAATCATTTAAAACACTTCCAGATGCTGTTTCTCCAGTTCCAGTATCAGACTGAGCAGAAAAATCTACACCTTTACCAGTAGCTGGAACAACGTTCCCATCTTTTAATGTGAGTCCATCAATCGCCACTCCGTTTGCACTTGTACTCTCTGATATTGTATCAACGACAACTGCATTATCTTTTAGCTTTACTCCATCAATACTTACTCCGTTTGCTGAAGTGACCTCTGATATTGTATTTACTCTTAATTCACTCATAAATTATTCCTTTGGATATTTGTCTTTGATTGATTTAATTGTTTCTTTCCAACCTTCAATGCCATTGTGATAAATGTCATCTAATTGATCTGCAATTTTAGGATATTCTGTTTTTCTTTGCCTTTGATATTCATTTGAAACATACTCTGCATCAAGTTCTTTCTGTTTTGCCTTAATATCTTTTTCACTTATTTCAGGTGTATCATTATGCCAAGTAATTTGTTTATAATCTTCGCCATTAACAGATACCTCTGCATCAGGATTGATTGCGATAATAGCTTCAATAATACTGCTCATTGTAAAATCTCCATCAAAGTAATGTTAGTAGGAACACTTGCCCTATTACCATCTGCATCTGAAGCTGTACCTCCAATCATTATAACTCTACCTGAGTTAAAACTTTTTGTTTGCCATTTGTAAGTCACAGAGCTTGAAGAACTAGGACTATCTAAAAAATGATGTGATAATTGCTCTTGTTGTATATCTCCTTCATCTCCTGCTGGATCAGTATTATTACCAACAGAAACAGAAGTAGCTGATCCTGAACTATCTCCTATATTTATAGAGGTTGATCCTCTTAATAATATAAAATCAGGATAAGGAGATGCACTTGATCCCCAACACCAATTTGATATTACAAGTATTTTTGAACTTGTAGATGATGGAGTAATAGAAGCAGTAAAACCAGTAATATCAACATAGCTAGTGCTACTTGTTGTAAATCTATCTGTTTTGCTCACAGATACAACTTGAGATACCATTCCAGCATGATTAGTAATTTTTTGATCTTTTATAATAAGACTGTCTATGTTTACACCGTTTGAACTTGTTTTTTCTTCTATCGTATCTACTTTAATTTTTGATGTCATCTTACTAACCACTCCTCTACTGTTTCTGATATGTCTCTCATTTTAATCCAATTAGTTCATGTCTTTTCATTTTTGTTTATTGGTATCTGACCAAGTAAACCAATGATAACCCATTCTTTTCTATCTTGTCTTTTTACATATTCAGTATCTTCATTCCAATCAGGGTTTTGCTTTTTTCTTTGTTGTGTTATCTCTTTTGCATCATCAGGAACAGTCACACCTTCAGGAATAGCATCAAAAGGATATGAATGATTTTTAACTTCAATATTACCATTTTCTTTTGTTGTTTTTTCAGTCCATTCTTTAACTATGTAATCTTCCCAAATAAAAACACCAAAATCATCTGTTAAATATTTATTAGTCCAATGATTCCAAGCTGTGTTACCAATTGTCATAGAACATTTACCATCTTCTTTTGGTCTAACGACACCAATAATTTCTGAGTCGTCATCACTAGAAGTAGATGCTCTTACTTTGTTGCCATCTAATACAACTGTTTTTCCAATCTCAATACCATTACCATCTGCTGTTTCAAAATACTCGGCATAGTCTGCACCGCTTCCTGAAAATGATCCATCAGCAGTCACCCAAGCTGTAGAAGAAGCTCTATCACAAAACCATCTCATTACACTTTCATCAGCAGAGCTGGTGTCATATTCTATTTGCACACAGTTTTCATCTGCTTGGTCTTGAAGTATTCTTAATTTATTTGATGATGTTTCAACCCCAATACCAACATGAGAACCTGAGCCAACAGTCATTGCATCAACTGTCGATCCACCTGATCCAGTAGCAAATACAATTTTTGCTTCACCACCTGTGCCATCACCTTCACCGAGTATTCTTGCACCAATTCCAGCAGAACCAGAATCAGCAGTAATAAATTCTATTCCTCCTAAAGTTTGACCAGCAGTAACAGTTGTGTTTGGTCTTTTTAAAGCAATCGTGCCACCAGCACCAGTTGCACCAGTTATTTGTAATTGTGTTGTTGGACTGCTTTCATTAATTCCTATTTTATCTGCACTTCCATCTATAAAAAACATATGGGTGTTACTATTAGATTCAGCTCTAAAATCAATACTTCCTGAACCTTCGTTGATTGCAAACTCTCCTGATGTGATAGATGCTATGTTTACACCACCAGATTCTATTACTAGCGTATCATCTGTACTCCTATACTATAACCAATATTCCATCAATCGTAACAGTACCAGAAAAGGTAACAGTACCGACCATCAATGAATTACTATCACTTGGGATTGTAAATGATTTTGTTATTGTTGATTTATGAAGCAAGTCCACATCATCAAGACCAGCTTTTGAGCCTATATAAAATATATCGTTGTTATCGTGCATTATGATACATCAGTTAATAATGACACAACCACATCAAGGTCACCACCAGAGGCATCTGATTGAACTGTCATTGAATAACCGCTCCCTAATACGAGTTTACCTTTAATTACTTCAATCTTTGAATTAACTGGAATGCTGACATCTTTTACAATAAAGAAATCATTTGATCCGTCATTGACTTTTACATCAACTGCAATCGCAGAACTTCCTGTATTTGCCAAGTTCATTCCTACTACTATTTGTTTATTTGAAGTTGTTGATACGACTGTTGCCGCACTATTGTTAGAAACTGTCGTCTCTATTACCGAAAAATTGTTTGCCATGATTTTATCCTTTTACTTGATTTGTTATCCTAATGCAATTGCAAATGGGATCGCTGACGGATCAGCCTCAGTTATACTTACTGTTGATGGTAAGGTAACTGCATTTGTTGAAGTATTTACTGAGAAAAGTGTTAAGTCATCTGAGCCATCAAATAGTTTCATTGTGATCGTATTCGTTACAGAATTATCTAACCATATTGTTCCAGCCGCCGCACTTCCGGGTCTTGAACTTCCAATGTGTCCTGTGTTTAATGCACCAAAACTATTATTCAAAGCAGTTCTAAATGTACTAAATGCTTGGTTATCTATTGTTATTTGTGATACTTGGCTCATATTTTCTCCTTATGGTATTACTTGACCTACACCTTCAGCGATGAAGTCAAAAGTTCTATCTACTGTTGATCCGCTTGAATTAAAAAACTCAATTACAAATCCTGATACTGTTTTACTTGTTATCGTATAAAAATCTCCTGTTGCCATGTCTTGTGCAGAAATGCCTATTGCTGGAACTAATTTAAATGCATGGTCAAATGTAACTGTTTTTCCGCTTGTGCTTGTTGTGCTTGAAATATCATTCCCACTCTCTCGCCTTTTTGCAAGACTAGCTGTAACAGATAAATTAGATATTAATGATCTAGCTTTTGTGTCTCTTGACTCAAACAAAACTCTAAATTTAAAATATCTTCCAATATGCTCACCAACAACAAATGGTTTAAAATCAGAAAATGTTGAATTATCATCACTTGTTGCAATCTGAAGTATGGTACTTGCATTTGCTTCAGCCGCACCATCAAAAGGTGCTGGTTGCCCATCGTCAAATAGTGTCGTTGCGGCTGGTCGTCCACCATCAAAAAACTCTGACACATCTTCAACAAACTGTGTAATTGTTGCTGAGAACAATGCTTTTAGTTTTGCTCCTAAATCAATAGTGTTGTTAAATGCGTAAGTTGCACTTGCTGGGACAGTTGCACTTGAATTACCTAATGTCCCTGAAATAGTTGGAGCAATGTGATTAGCAGAGTTCCTTGATATTACTGAACAATTTGTTTTCGTTCCAGAAAATGCTGTATGCTCATTGATTGTCGTTTGAGATACAAAATTTACTGATGCGATGTCTGTAGAAACAATCGTTGCGTTTGCTGATTGGTTTCCTAATTTATCAACCGCTTTAATTAAATACGATCCTGTTTTTAATGGGACTGTGATAGATGTTGCTGGTCGTCCAATCCTAGCAACTAGATCAAAACTATTGTTATAACTTGGGTTTGATAAGTCAGTTGAAAATCTTAATGTGTAAAAATCTAAGTCTAAATCAGGTATTGCAGTCCAACCTAAGATTGCTTGATCACCAATAACATTAATACCAAAATTTGTAACATCAGATGGTACAGCAGTTTGACCAACTATTGTTCTTGTTGCTGAAACAAATGTTGATGAAACTCCTAAAGAGTTGATTGCTCTAGCTCTTACTTGATATTCCGCACCATCAATCACATTCAATAATTGATATGTCAAAGCACTTCCTCTACCAATAACCCTGAAGCTATCTGTTACTGAGTTACCACTTGCATCTTTTGTTTGTTTCGCTTCAACTTCATATTCATTTACAAATTTATCGGTCGATGCACCTATGGTAACTAACAAACGAGTTAGAACACCGCCATCATTATACTCAACCATTTCATCGTCCAAAGAAATACTTGCTGGAGGTTGTATTGTAAATGGATTTGGTAATGTTGTATCAGGAACAGTTGCAACATTTTGTTGAGTTCCAAATGTGTAAAAACTATCTTGATGTTCTACTAATTTCAAAGCCACAGTTGAATGACTATTCAAAGTTGCACTTACAACTCGAAATGGTTTTGCACTAAAGGCTGGAGTTGCATGAGTTATGTTTACAATATCTCCAACTGTCAAATCTAAAGCTGTTGCATCTGCTGTTAAAGCACAATGCAAAATTGCTCTTGATTTTCTCAAAATTACTTCAGCCATCTCTTGTGCTTGAAAAGGGTTTGTAATTGTATTGAAACTTAATTTTCTTTCTAATAAAATGCCACCATCAGCAGTTTTCATGTTTGCAAATTGATCCGCACTAGCTAATCCAGTTTCATCAACTGGTGGAAACTGTGCTTCATCTGATTGATAGTTTTTATCTGGATTGATGAAGTTTACTATTACTCGGTTAAAACGACTGTTCTTACCTAAACTCGTAATATTTAAATTTCCAATAATATTATCTTCTGTCAATGTGATTGAAGCAGACCCCGTTGTTTCAACCAAGATATTATATTTACCAGCAGAATAATTTAAAAATGCTCTACTACCTTTGAGCAATTCTTTTACTAAATCTATTGCTTTTTTTGATGTATCTAAAACTGCATGAGAATCTAATAAATCAATTTCACTACCACCACTAAAAGGTGTAACATTAACATCTAAAACATCTCCAGCAGTTTGCCAGTCTGCATAATTGCTATCAAAATAACTGTTTGCAATACCCATTCCAAAACGATCATTTCTTAAATAATCTAATAATTGATATACTGGATTATCAGAATACTCCCAAGTTGAAGAAGTATCTTCTCTGTGTGATCCACTTCCTCCAGTTTTAGTTCCATCAAGATTTGGATTGTAAATTTTTCTTCCTTTTACTATCGCTTGTACTTTTGGTACTCTACTAAAAGCATCTCTGTTCCATTTAAATTTCAATGCAATGTAGGCAAGTCCACTCAGTTTATGATTACTACCCCAACTTGAAAGAGGAGTAAGTAAAGCCGATGCAGATTGACTATCACTACCATAATGACATCTTACAGTTATTAAACTTTCAGCACTTGATCCATCTACTGCTGGATCAGCTTTAAAATAATTTCCATCGCTACTTCCTACTGTTCTTTCTGTGTTATCAGCTAGTGATCCAGAAAAAGTAACTTCATTTTCATTGACAAATATTTTTTCAACACTCGTAATTTCTCCTTCACAAAGAACAAGAGCCATATATAAAAATTCATTGTCATTTCCACTCGACTCAAGAAATACAATATTGCCACCAATTTTTCTTGTGCCATAAATTACTGGTATATGAGCATTTGAAACATATTTATTTACTAATATTCCTCTTGCTTCTAACTCTTGCAATTGTTCGCTGTAATCAGGAATGTCTGGAGTTAATGATGTAGGCAATCCAATTAATTCTAAACCAGCATCAACTACATCATTTACTACATCAAAAGCATCATCAACAGCATCACTAAGTGCAACAACCTTCGAGAGACGGACCTTACCTACGCCTCTTGTTTTCAGAAATGCATCGAGCTTCTGTCCAACAGCACGGACGCCGCCCTGATGCGCATCAACTTCCAACCCGAACAGATACAAAGCAAGAACACAGAGAGACAAAGACAGCTCCAGCAGGCCTTGGTCGCCATCGACCTGGTCAAGGATTTCATGAGGATCTGGGACAACGAAGTATTACACGGCGGCTTCCCAGAGGACGACAAGAAAATCATCGCATCATTCAACGACTTACGCACTAAAGCAACACAACAAGGATTCTAATTCAACCCCCAAACAAAACAACCATGAGAAAAAAAATCACACACAAGATGTGGTCTCCACAAGAGGAGGCCCTACTCGAAGAGAGCTTGGACGCCATCCTGAAGGAGAGCGGACATGGCATCAAAACCTCGACCCCCACGATTCGAGAACTCGCTGATGTACTCAGCCGCACAGAGTCCAGCGTCCACAACAAAGCACGCATCATGGCCGTGTCCCAAGGGAAGCTGACCACTAAGTCTACACAGCTCGCCCAAGAAGCAGGGATTGCCTCTCCTGTGCAGATCAAGCTCCCTGCTCCTGTCGAAGCAGACTTCTTTGAAGAGAACGACACGATCCTTCGCGCCATCTACAGCGTGGTCGAGTACGACCAGTTCATCACAATTTGCAACACCCTCAAGAACAAATGAGTCAATATCAATTCAAGACCACGAACATCCGTGGCAAGCAGTACGTCGAGGTCAACGAGCGTATCAAGTTCTTCCGTCAGGAAGAGCAGTACAAGAACTGGGGCATCACGACCGAGTTCCCGATGCTGACCCCCGACGAGTGCCTGTGCCGATGCACCATCACCGACAAAGACGGGATGGTCATTGCTGTCGGTCACGCCCATGAGAACCGCACGGCGAGCAACATCAACAAGACCAGCTACGTCGAAAACTGCGAGACGTCAGCCGTAGGCCGCGCCCTGGCTATGCTCGGCATCGGTATCGATACCCTCCGAAGAAGGAGGAGCCCAAGGCCGAGCCCACCCCTGTCGATGACATCATGGACAAGGCGGTCAACTACGTCAAGGGTGCCAGCGATAAGCGCAAGGCATACGACCTGATCGTCGGGAAGTACGGTGACCAACTGTCCGAGGCGCAGCAGGCAGGACTCTTCAAGTTTGTACGATGAGCGAAAAAAACAATATTGATATGGTCAGTCATCAGGATAAGATTGAAAACGTATTCGATCCAGAAATAGTTCAGACTTTGGCACTGGTTCTAGACCAGTCTGTTATGATTGCTGAATACCGATGTTTCTCAGAACTCACGGAATATTTAGAAGCGATGCGTGCAGACCTTGAGGAACACTACGGACACTTTATAAGTGCAGAAAAATGAGAGAGCAACTACAAGAACGGTACGGGAAACCGCACCTCTCTTACTCCTCACTGAAGTATGCCCTCGGGGATATGCGGCAGTTCGAGAGATATATGCGTGGTGAGTTGTTCAAGGAGTCCGAGGCATTGCGCTTCGGCTCCCTGTACGATTGCCTGTTGCTCACCCCCACTGAGGCCCCGAACCAATACATCGTTCTCGATGAGGAGGAGCTGACCAAGGGTATTGCCGCCAAGAACGTCAAGCTCACAAAGGAGTACAAGGAAAGGGTCAAGAC
>LULJ01000556.1_pt1 | contig 10290 bp, 8 predicted proteins | sample 728171 | NCBI WGS metagenome assembly LULJ01 (sample SAMN03860292, study PRJNA289734) | marine metagenome | biome: seawater column; feature: ocean; material: water; isolation source: Red Sea water column Station 169 - depth 25m | place: Saudi Arabia: Red Sea | collected 2011-10-15 | depth 25 m
TGCAGGTGCAGATTATAATTCCAACATTCAATCTTACTGTCCAGAAATAGATCTTCAAGCAACAACTTTTTCAGTGAGTTCTCAAACAGGAACTATGAGAGGATTTCATTTTTCATCAAATTTCACAAAACTATATGTTACGGGAGATGACGGAGAAAGCTCAGATGATAATGTAATTTATGAATATGATGTAGACTGTGCTGGAACTATAACTTGTCTTGATGCATCAACTAATGCTGATGTAAAAGCTATCATTGAAGCTAATGTAGAGTCAGCTAAGCGTATTATTCAAAGCAACACCCTTCCAATATTTCATAGAATGGAATGGTTAAGAAGACATAAAAATAAAGATAACCTTTCTAATTTGAATGCGGAAATTGATTTTACAAATCAAACTGTTGCAAAATTTGCTAGCGCTCTTAAGTCTTTAAAAAAAGAAAAGGATCGTTCTTACAATAGTGATGATTGGTTTGAATGGAGTGAAGGAAGAATTGTTTTAGGAAACAAACATGCTCGAAATACGTCCTCTAGAGATTTTCATAATCTGGGTGTTTCAATAGGTGCTGATAGAATTAAAAAAGAAGATAGAGATAAAATGTATGGTTATGTTTTTCAGTATGGAACAGATGTTATTCACATTGGTGGTAATGGTACAAAAATAAATACTGATGCTTACAGCTTAGCTCTATATGAAACAAAACTTAGAGACAATCAATTTTTCACGGATGGTATTATTGGTATCAGTCATCTTGATATTGACCATAAAAGAGTAATTAATGGAAATACGTTAAGAGGTGACAGAGAAGGACAACAAATATTTGGCTCAATTAATTTTGGAAAAAGAATTATAGATGAAAAATTTAATTTAAATCCAGGAATTAAATTAGATCTTGGATACACTAAACTTAAAATATTGAGGGAACAAACTACAATAGGTAATAGTCTTGCAGATGCATTAATTTATAAAGAACAAGAAATTAAAACCGCGATTGCAACAATTGGAATTCTTTTTGATACTACAGACAAACAAGGTGACACAATTATAAATCATCATGGAAGGTTAGAATATGTTGGGGATCTAAGCTCATCTTCTGATGCAGAGTTTTATTTTGTGAATAATCCAAGTACATTATATAATTACATATCAAGTAATAAATCAGAACATAATTACAGAGTTGGTTATGGTATTGATACAACTTCGATTTCTGGCTGGTCAACAGTGGTAAATTTTGAAAGATTTGGTGCTAGAGGCAAAGGTCATAGTAATGAACTCTATTTATCTGTAGGATATGTACCAATTGATGAAATCAAATATGCATTTAACATAAATGATTTTAAAAGTGCTGGATTAGAATTTACTAAAAAAATTAATGATTTAGATTTAAAAATTATTTCAAATTATGATTTTTTAAGTGTAATACCCAATTATAATGCAAGCATATTAATAAGTAATAGATTTTGATAGGAAGAAATTTTTATATTTTTTTCTAAAACAGATTATATTTAAACTTAGATTAACTTTACACTTTTTGATAAAAATTGAAAATGAATAACAAAAAAAACTCAATTATTGAGAAAAATTTTGCAAAAGCTTTTCAAAACCATCAAAAAAATAATTTTGAGATTGCAGAGAGTTATTACAAAAAAAATTTAAAAAAAGATTTTAATCACTTTAAATCCATTTTTTATCTAAGTGCATTATATCTACAAACAAAAAGATTTGATTTAGCAAAACCATTACTTTTAAAAGCAATTCAAATAGAACCCAATAATGCAGTGGCTCACTATAATCTTGGTCTATTATACAAAGAACTAAGAAAGTACCAAAAGGCATCAAGTTATTATGAAAAAGCAATTCAAATTCAACCAAACAATATAAATGCACTCAATAATTTTGGAAATCTCCAAATAGAATTAGGGGAATACCAAAAAGCAATAAGTAGCTTTGAGAAAGCAATTCAAATTCAACCTAATAACGCAATTTTTTATAACATCCTTGGAAATGTATTGGGACAGTTAGGAGAGTATCATAGGGCATCAAGTAGTTATGAGATGGCAATAAAAATTCAACCTGATTATGCTGATGCTCATAATAATCTTGGAAACGCATTAAAGGAATTAGGGGAATATCAAAAAGCAATAAGTAGTTACAAAAAAGCAATACGAATTCGAGATAACTCAGCAACAACTTATTATAATTTAGCTTTAGTGTATAAAGAATTAGGAGACCAGCAAAAAGCAAAAGACAGTTATGAAAAGGCTGTAAAGTATGAACCTGAAAATTTAATTTATCTTTTTGATTTGAGTCAATTAAAAAAAGAAATTTTAGACTTTGACTTAAGAAATAAAATATTTGAAATTATTGAAAGTAAAAATTCGACAAAAGAAAACATTGCCTATGGAAATTTTTTGTTATCAAAGTATGAATTAAAAAGTAATAATTATGAAAATGAAGTTAATTATTTATTAAAAGCGCATAATAATTTTTTTGAGGCAAAAAATTTAAAGTTTAAAAATGAGGTTGACTACTGGTTAAATGTATTGCCCAAAAGAAAAGAAATATTTAATTTAAATAAATATAATAATGATATTATTAAAAAAAATCATTCAATAAAACCCATTTTTATAATTGGTGTCCCAAGATGTGGATCAACTTTAATAGAAAAAATAATTGCATCAGGTAAAAAATATATTCCTATTGGAGAGGAGACAGGAATTATACATAAGACTGTTAAGAAATTAATAAATGGTAAGCGGCAATTGAATTTAGAGTTAAATCATTTCTACAATGAAACAATAGAGATGTATAAAAAAAAAAAATTAATTCTAGAAAAGAGCAATTTTATATTCACTGATAAAAGCTTAGAAAATTTTTTTTATTTAAATATTATAAATAAAATTTTTCCTAAGGCTAAAGTAATTAATTGTATGAGGGATACACCGTCTTCTATTATGTCTACATTAAAAAATAATCAAGTATTTTTAGCATGGGCTCATAAGTTGGAAAATATTTTCAAATATTACGATTTATATCATAAAATTATTAATAACTTTGAAAAAGAGAAACCAAATTTTATTTATCATTTACAATATGAAAAATTCATTAATGATCCAGAAAATGAATCAAAAAAATTAATGAAATTTTGTGATTTACCTTGGGATATTAAGTGTTTAGAATTTTATAATAGGGGAGATTTAATTTCAAAGACGGCAAGCAATATGCAAATAAGAAAATCTATTTATAAAGACTCGAATAATAAACATAGTCCATATAAAAATTTTTTATCTAAGTATGGAAGTAAATATTCTTGGTTTGACTAGTAAAGTTTACCTACCTTAAAAATTCTGACAAATCAAACTGTCAAATGAACATAAAGCATAATCTAAAATTTATCCTAGAAAAATAGGTAACAATCCAATTTATTAATTAAAAATTTCTAGGCAAAACTTGTTTGCAACAAAAAATAAAAGTAGTATATATCAACGTTAATTTAATGGCGGGGTAGCTCAGTTGGTTAGAGCGCAGGACTCATAAGCCTGAGGTCAGTGGTTCGATCCCACTTCCCGCTACCATTTAAATGAAAAGTATTCTTTCTGTAATTGGTATTAGTTTAATATTTATTCTATTGATTGATTTATTATTTGGGTCTTATTTATTAAAATTAACTCCAAAAAAGATTGATCACACAATTAATCATAACATTTATGATCATGATTTAAAAAAAAATTTTAAGGAGAATTTGGAGTGGTCTCCTGGTGAAACATATCTTTTTTGTTCTAATAAAAATTCATTTAGAACTTTTTGTGACAAAATGGATAATGATTCTAAAGAATTTGATATTGCGTTCATAGGAGATAGTTTTACCGAAGGGGTTGGAGTAGATTATGAAGATACTTTTGTTGGAAGAATTGAAAATAAATTTAACGATTTAAAGATTGCTAATCTAGGTGTTGTATCTTATTCGCCTTCAATTTATTTTACTAAGCTCAGACACCTATTAGAAGGTGGTTATAAATTTAAAAGAGTGATAATTTATTTCGATATTAGTGATATATACGATGATAATAGAAAATATAAACTTATAAATAATAAAATAAGTAGAAAAAAATCAGTAATATTGTCAAATATCCAAAGAACTCTTAAATCATCTTTTCCATTTTTGGCTTATTCAATAAAAAAATTAAAAAATGATGTATTTAAAAAAACAATTACAATCAATAAATGTACTTATCTAGATTATTGTCATGAAAAAAGTTCTTGGACTTTTAACAATAAATTTTTTGGAGATAAAGAAATAAATAAATCATTAGATTTTATGGAAATGACATATAAGCTTTTAAAAAAAAATGATATAAAAATGTCAGTTGGGATATATCCTTGGCCAGCTCAAATTTTGTACGATACTAGTCAATCAAGGATTGTTAAATTAATGAATAATTTCTGTATGAATAAATGCGAATTTTTCTTTAATAATTTTGATGATTTTTTTGATGAAAAAATTTTGATAAAAAAAGAAAAGATCATTTCCAAGTATTATATTGAAGGTGATGTACACTTTAATTCTTTAGGAAATGAAAAAATATTTAAGAATTTTGAGAGAATTTTTAAAAAATAATGTCCAAGAAATTTTTAAACTTAATTTACATATTTTCTTCAATAATATTTTTTTTGCCGATTATTCAAAGTTTTTATTATCCTATAGAATTAGAAGTAAGAGAGTCTACACTGTGGCTTCATATTATCACCATTGCGGATGGTATTAACATCTATGATCCGTTAAAAGTGTCATATGCTAACCAGGCACACGGTCCTATAGATCCAATTTTTAAATATTTGATATATAAATTATTTCCTCTTTTAGAGCCATGGCAAGTTTCAAGATTAAATAATATTTTTTTATATTTTTCTATATTCTTAGTTAATTTTTTTGTCTTTAAAAAATCTAATAATTTTACGTTTATTATTTTTTTATCATTACTTATTTATTCTTTTATATTTTTATTAACCAAAACGTTTCAAGGTCGCGCTGATATTACAGCTATGTTGCTTCTTTCTGTTCTTTGTTATCTGTGTTCGAATAAATATATATATAAAAATAACCTAAATTTACTGTTTGTTACATTTTTAGTATCAATTATTATAATGACAAATTGGAGATTTTTTCCTTATTGTCTTGCAATCGGCCTTTTCCCAAAGATTTTCGAAAAAAAAATTATGAATATATTAAATCTAAAGAATATCTATTTTTATCTAGTTTTTTTTATTCTACTCTTAATTCCTTTTATAATAATTTTGTACATTTTTTTTCATCTTAATTTACAAAAATATTATAATTATTTTGTAAATTTTTTTTATTTCGAAAATCATTTTTCTACTCAGCACTATATAGGTGGATTGAAAAACATTATTAGAATTGAGAAAATATATTTTCTTTTAATTTTACAAATATTGGTAGTGTTTAATATCTTAAAAAATTTTAAATTAATATTTTTTGAGAAGTTTATAGTTATAACTATTTCATTACTTGTAACTTTAACATGTTTTGTAAGCTACCTATATAACTATATTGGAGGAGGAATATATTATTTTACTCCGTTAGTCTTTTTTATTTGGTATTTAATTATGTTTTTTTACAAGAATCATAAATTTAATTTTAATTTTCGTTATATCAATTTTTATTTGTTTCTGTTTGTTTCTGTTTTTGTTATCTCTGTAGCTATAAAAAATTCTCTAAAATCTAGTATTGGAATTTATAAATCATATTCAAATGCCCTTAATTTGCATAATTATTTAACAATATTATATGAGACAAATACTAATATCTTATCAGAAAGTTTACATTTTCATAAAAATAAATATTCAAATGAAAAAATTGATATTGGCGATTTGATTTCTTATAGGTCAAGTCAAGTTGGTGGTGAATATGAAAAAACTTACAAATCACATTTAAAAGATATTTCAAATGGTAAGTACGAATATATAATTCATAATTTTACTGGATCTAAAGTAATTGATAATTTAATTACAACAGGAAAATATAAAGTAATCAAAACCTTTTCAGGTATTTATTCTAATATTGGGGAAGTTTTAATTTTAAGAAAAAATATTTTGTCTAAATAATTAAACAAATAATGTATAAAAAAACATATAAATATCCAAAAATAAGATAAAATTATTTCTTCGTTGTAAAAAAATCCGTAACTAAAAGCAGGAATACAATAAATCCAATTATAATTCGAATTATATCTTATAAAATTAAATAACAAATTTAACAAAATCAAAATATTTATTAATATAAAATTTATGTCAAAATTAATTGATGAAAAACTAAGAAAATTAAAATTTATCGAAATAATAATTAAAAGCATAATTATCTTCGTTTTTTTTAAAAAGAATATTGGCTCGAGTAAATTAAAAATAACTAAAAATAAACTGAAAAAAAAAATAAACTCATTGGGGCTAAAAAAACTTAGCATAAGTAGCGATAGATAGAATGTAATTTTCCTCTTATCTAATAATTCAAAAACAAAAAAAAAAATTAATAAAATTGGTACAAATTTATTTGAAATATTTGTAAAATTTATAGCTATTGATAAGAATATTATAATAATAAAGATATGAGATATGTATTTTGCTATAAAATTTAATGAATTATTTATTTTTTTTTTACTTTTTAAAATTTGATCAACAATATATTCAGCGTTTTCGTTGTTAGTTTTCAGAATATTTTTTAAATCTTTTTTATTATTTTCTAAATCATTTCTTTGATAAAATTTAAATTTAAATTTTTCAATTTCTAGCTTTTTAAGATTTCTATCATCTTGCCAATTGATTATGTAATAACTATTATTTTCACTAACACTAAGTGTTTTTGACAATTTTTTAGATAGACCCCTGTCTCTTTTGCTTAAACTATCTAATAGTAAATATTGTAGAGATTTAATTTTGCTCATTAAGAATTTCTGAGGCAATTGCTTGTAATTGTTCCGAAGAATATTTTTTTATTTTTGGTGGTTTAAAATTGAAATATTTAACTCTTTCTATAAAAGCTTTTAAATATCTAGCAGTTATAGTTATTTCAGGGTAACTACCATACATACATCCACCACAAACTTTTGTAATTGGATAAACGATTTCTTGAATTTTTCCTGAAAAATACAATTCTGGAAAATTCTTATCGTATATAAAAATATCTTTTGTTGCCTCATAGTCACAACAAGTTTTTAATGTACCACTCGGTGAAATTGCAAAATATAAGTTTGGTGAGTCACAAACATTATTATTTCTTTTTCTCCAATTAATAGGTTTCTTAAGCAAGAATTTTTCCACATCGTCTAAATATTCATCTGAGTCATATAAATTGTAATTTTTTTTTATTTTTTTTAGATCAGATATTAATTTTTTTATTTTTGGTGTATCATTGTTTTCAAATGTTACATTATTATCATAATCCAAAGTTCTATAACCTAAAGGATTTTCTGGTGTAGATACATGTACTGGGACAAGAGAAACTCCCCATCCAATTTTAGTTGCAAATTTAATCACTTTTATAATGTGATTTAAATTTTTAGGCATTATTACCGAATTAAAAAAAGCAGTTGAATTCTCTGGAAAAATATTACTTACATTCGAAATAGTTTTAATCGCTCTAGTCCAAGATTTATTAAAACCACCATTTATTTCATCTTGTAAACTTGGTTCTAAAGAATCTAATGATATACTTATGTCTTTACCACCAGCATTTACGCATTCAGATAATTGTTTTTCTGTAGCTATTCCATTGGTCTGCATCCTCACATGCATATTTCTTTTTGTGAAAGCTTGAACAATATGATGAATGTCTTTTCTAACAAAAGGTTCACCGCCTATTAACAAAACGATATTAACTCCAATTTTTTTTAAATTTTCTGCAACATTGTTTATTTGTTCAATATTCATTTCTTGGTGTTTAGCGTCTGAGTAAATTATATTACATTGCTCGCATGCAAGATTACATCTTGCTGTAATATAAAATTGAACATAAAGAGGAGATTTTTTAAAGATAAAACTTTTAGCAAAATTATACTGTTGAGATAAATTAAATAAACTCATTTTCTAAAAATAACCATTAAAGATGTGCCAATTGAGGAATTATTAAATAATTTAAGTTCAAAAGACATTATTAATTTAAATATAAAATTTAAAAACTTATTAGTTTTCCACCCTGTCTCAATAATTTTTTTAAAATTTTTTTTATTATAAAACGAAAGTATTATTTTTCTAATTAATAAAATAGGAAGCATCAAAGTGCCCCAGTATTGTATTGATCTTGCATTGACTTTTAATTTTTTTCTTATTTTTTCAAAATCAGAACTGTTATAACGTCTCAAATGACCAACGGCATAGTCATAATTACTATATAAAACAGATATACTTGGCACATTTATAATCAAAAAACCCTTTTTTTTTAGATGAAAAAGAGTATTTTTTAAAAAATTAACATCTTTTTTTATGTGTTCCAAAACATCAAATAAAAAAATAATGTCGTAGTAGTTTTTAACTTTTTTTAATTTAGTGTTTACATTGTAACAAATTAACTTACCTTTAATTTTTTTATTTAGTAGTAAAGTTTCTTCATTGGCGTCTACTCTGTCAATTTTAATGTTAAATTGACTTTCTAGTTGATTGCTTAATATTCCATTTCCGCATCCCAAATCCATAATTTTAAGTTTGTTATTTATAGAAATATTATTTTTTTTTAATTGTTTTAATAGAAATTTATATCTCCATTTCATCCAAAAATGTTTGATTCCAGCAGAATCAAGCCACATATTATCTATTTTTGTATTTTTTGATTTAGATTTTTTTAAAATTTTCATTTATTTATTTTTCTATATAAACCTTTAGTGAATGAACAAAAAGATTTTAATTACTGGTAGTAGTGGTTTTTTAGGTGAGGAAATTGTTAATTTTTTTTCAAAAGATAATAACATTTATGCGTTGGATAAAGAAAAGCCAATCATATTTCATGGAAATAACAATAATATTACAAGCTTTGTTTGCGATATTCAAAATAAAGATCAATTAGGTAAAATTTTTAAACAAAATAGTATAGATATAATTATTCATTGTGCCGCAGAAATTTTAGATGAAAAAGACACTAACGAAGTATGGAAAACTAACTACCATGGAACAAAAAATTTATTAGATTTAGCAGAGCGTTATAAAGTTTCGAAATTTGTTTTTACTTCTACATTTTCAATTTTTGAAAAAAATTATGACTCTCCAATCGATGAGAAAGAGCCATCTAGTGCAATTGTTGATTATGGTAAATCAAAATATGCAGCTGAAAACTTAATTTTGAGCCATACTTATAAAGGTGACGTTGTAATATTTAGATGTCCTGTAGTTATTGGTAAAAAAAGATTAGATAAACTTGCTTTACTATTTGAGATGGTAAGACAGGGAACAAATATATGGATAATAGGGAGTGGGTTAAATAAAATACACTTTATCTATTCTGTTGATTTAATTAACGCGATAGAATTATCCATCAATCTTAATGGAAAAAATTTATTTAATGTTGGATCTGATGATGTTAAATCAATTAAAGAAGTTTTTACGAAACTTTTAGAGCATGCAAATTCAAAAAAGAAAATTAAAAAATTTCCAAAAATACTTGGATTGATTTTATTAAAAACTTTTAATATCTTAAATTTAGTAAGCCTTGGCCCATATCATCAAAGAATGCTTGTCTCAAATTGTGTATTGGATACTGAGAGAATAAAAAATAAAATTAAATGGAAGCCTCATTATACAAATGAAAAAATGTTGATAGAGTGTTATGATTATTATCTATCAACTTTTAATGAAAAAAAAGAAAACTCCTCTAGTAAAAAAATGCCAAATTTAAAAATTATTAAAATTTTGAAATTTTTAAAACTTTAGTGACCTGGAAATTCAAGCAAACTTGAAGTTTTATAATTTTTTTTTTTTAACACATCATTTCCACCAAGATCAAATAAATTAATCACAAATATGAATGCAGCAACTTTCGCATTTGACATTTCTATTAATTTTGCTGCTGCTTCAGCTGTACCTCCAGTGGCAATTAAGTCATCTATTACAAGAACTTTATCAGATTTTAGAAAAGAATCTTTGTGCACTTCTATAGTTGCAGTCCCATACTCTAATTCAAAATCTACAGAGAAAACTTCTGCTGGCAATTTGTTTTTTTTTCTCAACATTATGAATGGTTTTTTTAGCATATACGAAACAGCAGATGCGAATACAAAACCCCTAGATTCTAT
>LULJ01000907.1_pt1 | contig 10254 bp, 8 predicted proteins | sample 728171 | NCBI WGS metagenome assembly LULJ01 (sample SAMN03860292, study PRJNA289734) | marine metagenome | biome: seawater column; feature: ocean; material: water; isolation source: Red Sea water column Station 169 - depth 25m | place: Saudi Arabia: Red Sea | collected 2011-10-15 | depth 25 m
TTCTAAAGCTTCTTTTTCTGCTCTTTTGACTGATGCTCTTGAAAGGAAAATAGATTTGCTTGATGCAGTACTTTTTAATCCACCTGATCGTCTGTAAAGCTCTTCGAGTGTAGTGCCCGGAAGCAATGTATATTCTCCAGGATTATTTACTTCTCCCATAACCTTAACTCTTACATATTTAGAGCTTATTGAAGGAACAGTGAGTGAAGCATTTATAGGGTTTTTAACCAAATATCTTTTATCTGGTGATAAAACAGAGATATTGTTTGATAAGTCGATATATTCGACCATACTTTTCTCTGCCATTGGGGTATAACCGCCAATAAAATCTATAATTTTATTTATCTCAACCGATCCAAAAACTGGATACAGTCCATTTCTTGTAAACTCTCCCTCAACTGTAATTGCATGTGATTTCAAAAGTTTAAATATTTCTGGATTTGTAAGTAAAAATTCATACTTAAGGAGTTTAGAGCTTGCATCAGCCATCTTTCTTTGTTCTAGCTCTCTTTGATTTTTATAGTCTTCAAGAGCATCTTCGCCGACAATCTGAGATTCAAATCTAGATTGAACTGAATCCTCAATAAAGTTTTCATTAAATCTCTTTTCTATTTCCCTTTTTAACGCATTGGATGTTTGTGGCTGTGGAGCAGACAGATCAGATTCTTCTACGGATTCAACTGCCACAACTTCAAAAAAGCTCTTAAGCAATCTATTCTCAAGTTTGTCCAGGTCCTCCGCTGATTCCTGAAGAAGATCGTTGAATACCTGAATATCTTCATTAGCAAAAAATCTTATGACTGAATTAGGCTTCACTTCAATATCTCTGTAGGTATCTGCATCAGATAAGCTAAATGGAGAAAGTTTAAAATTTCCAACATCATTCATTACCACTCCAAAGAAAGGATAGACATTGTCAGCAAACTCAAGATTTTTTATAAGCTCATTTAATTTAATGTTTTCTGAATAAATGAAATCATTTTGCTTTACGGGGCCCACTACAACTGGGTTTAGATTTGTTTCCAAACCTTTACCTCTTATATCCATTGATAAAATTTTCGTAACATCTTCAAATTGATCTGAAGCAGATATTTGTTTGTTTGTAATCTGATCTTGATCAACATAATTAATTACCAATCTATCCATATCAGCATCAAAAAGCGCTTCTTGTGCAAATGTAAGAATGTCACTAATAGTGTCTGTTTTCTTTATTTCATAAGTTAAAGGTCTATTGACTTTTCCTTTAACTTCAACAAAGTTGATAGCAGGTGGAATGAATACTGTATCACCTGGTCTTAAAGTCTTATCACCTGATCTGTCTCCAAAAATTAACTGTTTATAAAAATCAAATGGATAGGTTTCTTCCCCTCTTTTGTATGCTCCAGGATTTTTTGCAGCTCCTAATACAAAAACTTGAAATGGCTGTAAATCTTGCATAGAAATTATTACTTCAGTTCCAAGAGAAGTTTTTGAATATATTTCGTTAACCTTCATGTTTACTTGTTCAAGAGTTAATCCTGCAATTTGTACATCACCTATTACAGGCATTTGAAGAACACCATTTAGACCTACTCTCAACTGCCTTTTAAGTTGATCTGATCCTACAGTAATTACCTCTAAAATATCGCCTGGATTGATTTGATAAGTATTAGGTATTGGTAAATCTATAAGAGGAGCATAAGAACTTGGAGTTTTTGTAAAAAAGTCGTATCCAAATTTTCTCTTTGAACCAAGCAATGTTGATGCATAAGTATTCTCAGTTTTATCAAATAATGAACTAGCGACAGGAGGCATTGTAGCCATCATTCCCATGCCCAACATCCCTGCTCCAGCATCTCCAGCAGTTAATTGTCCTATAACCTGTGCTCTAGCCTCAGGTGGCAGCATATTCAAATAATTTAAATTTTCTTGTGAAAGGTTTTGTGAGCCCATTTTTAGTGATAAAAAAGAGGCAATTAAAATAAGTATAAGTCGCATAGTATGTGGATTTTATACCTTAAACATTAAAGTCTCAATGAAATGAGCCTCTAAAACGGCTTTATGTAAGAGAAATTAGCATATTTAACCGAATTTTCTGCATTTTTAGTGATTATCATGTGATAATTCCCTTTCATAAAAAAAGAATAGATGAAAAAAGTTATTATTACAGGTTCTGCAGGCTTTATTGGCTTTCATACTGCACTAAGATTTCTCAAAGAAGGGTTTGAAGTATTTGGAATAGATGATCTTAATGATTATTACGACCCAAATCTTAAAGAGGATAGAAATAAAATATTAGAACAAGATAAAAATTTTAATTTCATTAAAGCTGATATATCAAAAGTTGAAATTAAAAATAAATATAATGAGATAAATCCAGAATTGTTTATAAACCTTGCTGCGCAAGCAGGAGTCCGACACTCAATTACAAATCCAGAGGATTATATAAAAGCTAATATCGACTCTTTTTTGCACATAATGGAATTTGCAAAAGATAGCAAAAACTTAGTTCGAACATTATATGCATCTACAAGCTCTGTTTATGGTGGAAATATTAGACAACCTTTTCAAGAATCACATGGAGTTGATCACCCTCTTCAATTTTATGCCGTATCTAAAAGAACAAATGAATTAATGGCGCATGCTTATTCAAATCTTTATGGAACAGAATGCATTGGATTAAGATTCTTTACTGTTTATGGTCCATGGGGCAGACCTGATATGGCATTGTTTAAATTTACAAAAAATATACTTGAAGATAAAGAAATTGATGTTTACAACAACGGCAATCACAGCAGAGATTTTACATATGTCGATGATATTGTTGAGGGAATCTATTTATCATCTATTTCAAAAAAAGAATTGATCGATTCAAATTTCGATTCGAAGGATCCTTCTAGATCTTTCTGTAAAAGCATTATATTTAATCTTGGAAGAGGAAAACCAGAAAATCTTGAAGATTTTATTGATGAGATTGAGAATAATCTTGGAAAAAGAGCAAAAAGAAATTTAATGCCCCTTCAGCCTGGAGATGTGCCAGATACTAGTGCAGATATTTCTGGTTTGAAAGATTTTTCTGGTTATGAACCTAAAACATCCATTAAAATTGGAGTGAAAAACTTTATTGACTGGTACAAAAAATATTACAAGGTAAATTTATGAAAAAAATTCTAATAACGGGAGCTGCGGGATTTATAGGTTCCCACTTAACTGAAAGATGTGTTGAAGAGGGATTCGAGGTTATAGCTTTTGATAGATATAACTCAGAAAATCATTGGGGATGGCTTGAGAATTCAAAACATAAAGGTAATTTTGAAATGGTTCTTGGTGATATAAGAGATTTTGATAGTGTAAGTAATTCAATGCAAAATGTGGATTGTATATTTCACCTAGCTGCATTAATTGGGATTCCATATTCTTATAACTCACCTCTTGCATATATCAAAACAAATATTGAGGGGACATATAATGTGCTTCAATCGGCTAGAGAAAAAAGTGTTGAAAATATCCTTATAACAAGTACCAGTGAGACTTATGGAACTGCTCAAAAAATTCCAATGGATGAGGATCATCCAAAGGTAGGGCAATCACCCTACTCTGCAACAAAAATAGCAGCTGATCAATTAGCAATTAGCTTTCATAAATCTTTTGATCTTCCCATAAAGATAGTTAGACCTTTCAATACTTATGGTCCAAGACAATCCTCAAGGGCAATCATACCTAATATTACTTCACAACTTATCGTTGGTAACGAAGTTAACTTAGGAAATATTGAACCTACAAGGGACTTTACTTATGTAGAGGACACCTGTTCTGGTTTTCTTCAGATAATGGAGTCAGCAAAGCTAATTGGAGAAGAGGTTAATATTGGAATGAATGAAGAAATTTCTATTAAGGAATTGGTTTCAAAAATTGCTGGAATATTAGGAAAGGAATACAAAATTGTTGGTCAGGACGAAAGAAAAAGGCCAGAAAATAGTGAAGTTGAGAGACTTAATTGTAATAACTCAAAAATAATGGCTGCTACAGAATGGCAACCAAAATTTGATTTAGATTCAGGTTTAGAGGAAACAATTAAATGGTTAAAAGATAATTCATCTGAAAAAATGGGTGAATATAATGTCTAAAAGGATACCTCTTTCAGAACCTTTTTTCTTTGGTAAAGAAAAAGACTATGTCCGGGATGCAATAGAATCTACTTGGATTAGTGGTAGTGGCAAATATCTAGAAAAATTTGAAAGCTCAATTGGAGAAATAACTGACTCTCCTTATGTTGTCGCATGCATGAATGGAACATCTGCTCTTCATTTAGCTTTAACAGCTGCAGGTGTTAAAAGTGGTGATGAAGTGCTAGCACCAACACTAACATTCATCTCATCAATAAATTCAATTCTTTATTCAAAAGCTTCTCCTGTATTTTTTGATAGCGATGAATTTTTCAATATTGACCAAAATAAGGTGATTAATTTTTTAGAAAATAATTGTGAACAAAAAAATGGTGAAACTTTTAATAAAAGAACTGGAAAAAGAGTTGCTGCCATAATTGTGGTTCATGTTTGGGGTAATGCTTGTAATTTTGAAAAACTTATAAAAATTTGTAAGGAAAGAAATATTTTAATAATTGAAGATGCAGCTGAAAGCCTTGGTACCACATATACATCAGGAGATTTTAAAGGGAAGCATACAGGTACAATCGGTGATTTTGGCTGTATTTCATTCAATGGAAATAAAATCGTCACTGCGGGAGTTGGTGGAGCTGTTCTCACTGCTTCAGAACATTCTTTTAAAAAAGTTGATTACTTATCTAAACAAGCAAAAGATGATTCTTTTAATTATGTTCATAATGAAATGGGGTTTAATTATCGATTAAGCAATATTAATGCAGCTTTAGGACTTGCACAGGCAGAAAATTTAAAAGCTATTTTAGAAAAGAAAAATGATATTCATAACTTATATAAAAAATACTTCAAAGAGAATGAGAAATTTGAAATCATGGATACTCCTGATTACGCCAGAAATAATAATTGGTTAAATATTTTAAAAGTTTTAAATGGGAATAAAGATGGGATCTTAAATAGACTTAACGACAATGGTATCGAAGCAAGACCAATTTGGAAATTATGTCACGAGCAAGAATATTTAAAACATTTTGAAGAGATTGATATTACAAATGCAATTGAACAAGTAAATAACTGTATTTGCTTGCCTTCTTCTGTTGGTCTTAATGAAGAGGATATAAAATATATTTCAGGAGTCATAAATGAGTAAAGTCCTTATTTTTGGATGTGGAGGTCATGCAGTCTCTTGTTTCGAAGTTCTAAAATGTGAGGGTCATGAAATAGCAGGTTTTGTTAAAAAATCTGACGAGGCTCTAGAAAAAAATATAATCAAATTTAATTCATCGCCAGAAATCCAAATCTTTTCAGAAACAGATGATCTTATGAAAATTAGTTCAAAAGCAGTTATTGGGATTGGCCAAATAAAAACTTGTGAGCCAAGAAAAAATCTTTTTAAAAAATTAAGTTTAGATGGATTTGACCTAATAAATGTAATTTCTTCTCAAGCAAATTTGAGCAAATACACTTCTTTAGGAAAGGGTGTCTTTATTTTTAAGGAAGCAATAATTAACGCTAATGTAAGTATAGGAAATAATTGCATAATAAATACTGGCTCAATAATTGAACATGATTGTAATATCTCTAACGATTGCCATGTATCAGTTGGTTCGATTATTAATGGAAATGTTGATGTAGGAGCAGGAACATTTATTGGGAGTGGTGCAGTTATAAAAAATGGTATATCAATAGGTGATAGCTGTGTAATTTCTGCAGGTAAATATGTTTCTGAAAATGTGCCATCTGGAACAGTATTGAAATGAGTACAATAATAATTGCAGAAGCAGGAGTAAACCATAACGGAGATGTTTTAATTGCCAAAGAACTTATAAATGTAGCCAAAGATTCAGGTGCTGATTACGTAAAGTTTCAAATTTTTAAAAGTGAGCTTCTTTCAACTGCCGAAGCTAAAAAAGCAGAATATCAAAAAAAAGATGATAAAAACGAATCTCAAAAAGAGATGTTAGAAAGTCTTGAATTCGATTTTAATGTATTTAAAGATCTAAAAAATTATGCTGACGAAATAGGAATTGGTTTTTTAGCATCTGCATTTGATAATGAATCCTTAGAATTTCTGATCGATTTAAAACTTGATTTTATCAAAATTCCATCAGGAGAAATTAATAATGTGCCTTATCTTGAGAGGATTTCAAAAGAAAAGGTTGAATTGATTCTATCAACTGGTATGTCCACTATAGATGAAATATCCAGGGCATTGGAAATTCTACTAAAAGGCAAAAAAATAACTAAAGATAAAATAATTATCCTCCATTGCAATACAGATTATCCAACTAAAATTGAAGATGTAAATTTAAGAGCAATAGAAGAAATTAAGAAAAATTTTGGATGTAGGATTGGATATTCAGATCACACACTAGGAAATAATGTATCAATGGGTGCAGTTTGTATGGGGGCAAAAGTTATCGAAAAACATATTACAACAAACAAAAATCTTTCTGGACCCGATCATAAAGCAAGTATGGATCCCGATGAGTTTACGAAATTTGTTAAGGATATTAGAGATACTGAAATTTTTCTTGGAGAAAATAGAAAAGTACCATCTAAAAGTGAATTAAGAAACATTAAACATGCTAGAAGATACATTGTTGCTCTTAAAAATATTAAAAAAGGTGAACAATTTTCTAAAGAAAATATTACTTCAAAAAGAACGAGCTCTGGTATATCAATTGAAAACTGGAATGATGTTATTGGAAAAGAGGCAGAACAAGACTTTTCTAAAGATTCAATTATAAAAATTCCAAATGGAGGTTTTTATGAAGACTAGTATATGTTTTGTATCCTCTACTAGAGCTGATTACAGCCTCCTATTACCTTCAATTAAAGAGTGTCTATCAAGAAAAAGTAAGGGTGTGAAAACAAGTGTCATTGTTACTGGCTCACATACGATTAAATCTCAAGGTGAAACAATTAATCATTTCAAAAAAGATAAAATTCCAATAAGTTATAGTTTCAAAATTCTTGATAAGACAGATTCAAAAGGTGTAAAAGATAATTTTAAAAAATCCCTTGATGGCTTCTTTGCAGCATATGAAAAAATCAAACCTGATGTGGTTGTGCTGTTGGGAGATAGATATGAAATTTTTTGTGCTGCTGTTACTGCACATATGAAAGGTATAAAAGTTGTTCATCTGCATGGTGGAGAATTAACACTTGGTGCATATGATGATGCCTATCGACATAGCATAACTAAATTTTCATACCTTCATTTCACAGCAAGTAAAAATTACAGAAAAAGAGTTATTCAATTAGGTGAGAACCCAAGAAAAGTATTTAATGTCGGGCCGCTTGCAAGGGAGTCAATCAGTCATGTTAAGTTCCTTAAAAAGTCAGAACTTGAAAAAAGATTGAAGTTAAAACTCAAACAAAATGTAATTCTTGCTACATTTCATCCTGAAATTGGAAGTGAAGAAAAGAATAAACAAAATCTGATGAACTTTATTAATGTTTTGGGCGAATTAGAAAATGTATCAGTTTTATTTACGTCCCCAAATTTAGATTTCTTAGGCAATGAAGTAAAAAAAATTCTGAAAGAAAAAATTAAAGACTTTGAAAATATTGCATATTTTGAATCTCTAGGCTTTGAACTTTATTACAGTTTAATGAGATTTACTAAATGTGTTGTAGGGAATTCTTCCAGTGGCATCATTGAAGCTCCAATAATGGGAGTAAGTTCTATTAATATTGGCAAACGACAGGAAGGAAGAGATCAAGAAAAAACCACTGTAAATAGCTCATTTAATAAAAGTGAATTGAAAAATAAGATAGAAAAAGTTTTACAACAAAAGAAGCAAAGCAAAAAAAATATTAAAAATGTTTCTAAACCATCTAAAATAATTGTTAACAAAATTATCGAGATGTGTAAAAAAGATATTTCAAAGAAATTTTACGATTTATAAAAATGGAAATTAATAAAAAACAATCGCTTAAGGATGCTTTAAAAAAAATGTCTATTGAAGGCAAAAAGTGTCTGATTGTAATTGATGATAAGAAAAAATTCTTAGGCACTTTAAGTGATGGTGATATCAGAAAGGCATTGCTTAAGGGAAAAAATCTAAAAACACTTATCAAAGATTTTTTTAATTCAAAATCTACCTTCTTTACAGAATCAAATTTTAAAGAATCCGATGCTAAAGAGCTGTTTCAAAAAGAAAGATTTGAGGTTATTCCGGTTATAAAAAAGAATGGAGAAATCTTGAAAATTCTTGAATGGACTGATTATTTTGGACCAAAACAAAGGGATAATGATTTAAAAGGAGTACCAGTAGTAATAATGGCAGGTGGTAAAGGCACGAGGCTTAAACCTTTTACGCAAATTTTGCCAAAACCTTTAATACCCATTAATAATAAAACGGTTTTAGAGAGAATAATTGAGCCATTCCATTTCTCTGGCGCTAATAATTTTTTTCTTACAGTAAATTATAAGGCTCGAATTTTAAAAGCTTTTTTTGAGGAACTTGAACCTGATTTTAAGGTAAATTTCATTGAAGAAAAAAAACCTCTTGGCACAGCTGGATCTATAAAGAATATTCCAAAAAAAATTAAGTCATCATTTTTTGTTACTAATTGTGATGTAATTTTTAAAGTTGATAGTAAAGAGATAATGAATTTCCATAATACAAACAATTTTGATATCACTTTGGTTGCATCAACAAAAGAGATAACCATACCTTATGGTGTTTGCAATACTTTTAAAAATGGACAACTAAATAATATTGAAGAAAAGCCAACCTTTGACTATCTTGTAAACACTGGACTTTACATTCTTAAGCCAGAGTTATTAAAACTTATCCCTAAAAATAAATACTTTGATATGACTGATCTTATTAATGCCGCGAAGAAAAGGAAGAAGAAAATTGGTGTTTTCCCAATCGATGAAAATGAATGGGTCGATGTTGGTCAATGGGAAGAATATGAAAAGGCTAAATCAAGATTAGAGTGATAAAAAAAAAGGTTAGTCTAGTAGGCTTTGGCTCAATTGGAAAAAAGCATTTTTCAAGTCTTAAAAAATTTATTCCTGAAAAATTAGAAATTGAAAATATATCCAAAAATATTCAAGATCTTGATAAGTTTGATCCTGATATAATTATAGACTGCACTCCGACACACCAACATCTTAAAAACTGCAACTACATTGAGAAATCTTTAAAAAATAAATGCATACTTGTAGAAAAACCTATCTTCGTAAAAAACGAACAATTCTCAAGTGAAAATAATACGTATTTTTGTGCTTATAATCTGAGATTTCACCCTTTTATCGAAATTATAAAAGAGATTATTTCTCAAAATAATATAGAAAAAATAATACTTAACTGTCTCTCTTACCTTCCAAATTGGAGGAAAAAAGACTACAGAAAAAGTTACAGCTCAGATGCAGAAACTGGTGGAGGTGTGGCATTAGAGCTTAGTCATGAAATAGATCTTGCTCTTTCTATTTTTGAATCGCTTCAAACAAAAAAATGTATTTATAAAAAGCAATCAGATTTAGATATACAGGCAAATGATTTTTTATTTTTAGATTTGGATACTAAAAATAAAATTAAATGTGAAATTACATTAGATATTGCAAATAAAAATGAACAAAGAGATATAACTTTATTTTCTGATGAGGTAAAAATTAATTTAGATTTTCTTACATCAGAAATTAAAAATATTTCTCCTGAAACAAATACAATCCTCGATACAAAAAAAACAAATTTCTTTATTCAAGATACTTATGATGAACAAATTAAATCTTTACTTGATAATGATGTAAAAAAACTATGTACTTTAGAAGAAGCTTTAAAAGTTTTAGAGTTTATTGAGGGACTACAAGATAATGAATAATTTATGTACGATTTGTGCACGTTCTGGTTCAAAAGGTGTGCCAAATAAAAATATTAAGAAAATTGCAGGGAAACCACTGATTCAACACACCATAGAACAAGCAAAAAAAAGCAAAGTTTTCTCAGATATCATTGTTTCATCTGATTGTAAAAAAATTTTAAAAATAGCTGAAAAACTTGGAGTTCATACCTTAAAAAGAACTAATCAATTATCAAAAGACTTTGTTGGCAAAGTTGATGTAATTAGAGATGCAGCTATAAAAGCCCAAAAAATGTTGGACAAAAAATTTGATAATGTAATCGATTTGGATGTAACC
>LULJ01001867.1_pt1 | contig 10248 bp, 9 predicted proteins | sample 728171 | NCBI WGS metagenome assembly LULJ01 (sample SAMN03860292, study PRJNA289734) | marine metagenome | biome: seawater column; feature: ocean; material: water; isolation source: Red Sea water column Station 169 - depth 25m | place: Saudi Arabia: Red Sea | collected 2011-10-15 | depth 25 m
TTTGAAAATATGACTTTTTGGGAACGTAATCAGTTAAAATTAGCACCTTTTCTTTTTCTTGCGCCTGCTGTAGGTTTATTTCTAATATTTGTAATTTATCCAATTGCCGATTCTATTTGGGTAAGTTTTCATGAATGGTCTGGTGTAAATAGATACGCTGTAGATGATGAAGGAAATTTGAAAAACTTTAAATGGGTAGGTCTAGATAATTATATTTATTTATTCACTAATGATGATGAGTTTTATGTATCTGTTTTTAATAATATAAAATGGTTTTTCTTTAGCTTAATAGCAATACCATTTGGAATTCTATTAGCTTTATTTTTAAACCAACAAATACTTGGTATAAGATGGGTTAAGTCGTTCTTTTATTTTCCTTTTGTAATTAATGCTGTTGTTATAGGTATAGTTTTTACTTGGTTCTATAATCCTAAGTATGGTTCTTTAACCTACTTATTAGGTTTTTTTGGTATGGAACCTTTTCCAATTTTATCAGATGAAAATTATGCTACATACGGTATTATAGTAGCTTCATTATTTCCTGGAATTGCTTACACAATGATCATTTATATTACTGGTCTGACTGCAGTAAGTAAGGACATGATTGAAGCTGGTCGAATTGATGGTGCTTCAGGTTTCACAATGTTTTGGAATATAATTCTACCACAATTAAGGCCGGCAACTTTAATTGCAGTAGTTGTAACAATTGTAGGAGCATTGAGAAGTTTTGATTTAATTGCAGTCATGACTGGTGGTGGCCCTTGGGGAAGTACAAATGTTCTAGCATATAAAATGTATGAGGATTCACTTTTTAATTTTAGAATGGGTTATGGAGCATCCACAGCAGTAATACTATTCATTTTGATGGATATTTATATTGCTTGGTTTTTGTATAGATTATTTAAGCGCGAAAGTACTGAAAAATAATGTTTCCAACACCTATTCAGAAATATTCAATCCCTGTAAACATTTTATACAGAGTGGCATTAATAGTAACATTATTTATATGGCTAATGCCCCTGATAGCAGTAATGCTAACATCAATAAGAACATATGACGATATTCTAGCGGGTAATTATTGGGGTTGGCCAAAAGACATTGCAGCAATTGAAAATTATTCAGCAATTTTTGAAGACGGGAGAATGGCGAGATATTTTTTAAACAGTATGATTATTACCTTACCTACAGTTTTTGGAACTTTGCTTTTGAGTTCCATGGCTGGGTTCTCTTTAGCAATGCACAGATTTAAATTAAATATTTTACTTTTCTGTATGTTTATTGCGGGTAACTTTGTCCCTTTTCAGATCTTAATGATACCAGTTAGAGGGTTGACTGTAGATCTTGGCATTTATAATACCTATTATGGATTAATTATATTTCATATTGCATTTCAAACTGGTTTTTGTACATTTTTTTTGAGAAATTTTATAAAAGAATTGCCATTCGAATTAATAGAAGCAGCAAGGGCGGATGGAGCAACAGAATGGATGATTTATAGAAAAATTATTTTACCACTTATTGTACCAGCTCTTGCAGCACTTGGAGTGCTTGAATTTACTTTTATTTGGAACGATTATTTTTGGGCTTTAATTTTATCTCAAGGAGATGGTGTTAAACCAGTCACTGTAGGTTTAGATAATATGAGAGGTCAATGGGTTGCAAACTATAATTTAATTTCTGCAGGTTCAGTCATTGCTGCATTGCCACCAGTAATAATGTTTTTTTTAATGCAAAGACATTTTATTAACGGACTTACTTTTGGTGCAGTAAAGGGATAGGGTTCTTTTAAAATTAATTGAATACTGTCAATTTTTTTCACTGTTTCATTGAATTAATTTTTATAATGTTTAATTAGAAATATAAATGTCATTAATTTCATTACGACAACTATTGGATCATGCAGCAGAAAATAATTATGGTGTTCCGGCATTTAATGTAAATAATCTTGAGGCAATAAGAGCTATTATGGAAGGGGCTAAAGAATTAAATAGTCCCGTAATTCTTCAAGCATCCGGAGCAGCTCGCAAATATGCAGGTCCTATATTTGTAAAAAAATTAGTAGAAGCTGCAATGAATGAGTTTCGAGATATCCCTACTGTCTTACATCAAGATCATGGAGGTTCTCCAAAAGATTGTGCAACTTGTATAGATTTAGGGTTTACTTCAGTCATGATGGATGGATCACTCAAAGAAGATCAAAAAACACCTTCTGATTTTGATTACAATGTAAGAGTTACAAAAGAAACAACTAATATGGCTCACGCTCTTGGTGTTTCTGTAGAAGGAGAAATTGGTTGTTTAGGTTCATTAGAAACTGGAACTGGAGAAAAAGAAGATGGTGTTGGAGCTGAAGGTAAGCTTGATCATGATCAATTATTAACAGATCCAAATGAAGCATCTGACTTCGTTAAAGAAACAAATGTAGATGCATTAGCAATTGCAATAGGCACAAGTCACGGAGCATATAAATTTTCAAGACCTCCTACTGGTGATATACTAGCTATAGATAGAATTAAGGAAATTCATTCTAAACTTCCAAATACACATTTGGTAATGCATGGTTCATCTTCTGTCCCTCAAGACTTAATTAAAACAATTAATCAATATGGTGGAAAAATAAAAGAGACTTACGGTGTGCCAATTTCAGAAATTCAAGAAGGTATTAAGAATGGAGTAAGAAAAGTTAATGTAGATACAGATCTTCGATTAGCCGCAACTGCAGCAGTTAGAAAATATTTTTATGAAAATCCATCAGAGTTTGATCCAAGAAAATATTTATTATTGTCAAAAGATGCTATGAAAGAGGTCGTAAAAAGCAGACTTCAGGAATTTGGAACTGCTGGTAATGCTTCGTCTATTAATACAATCTCTTTGGGTGAAATGGCCAAAAAATACAAATCTGGTAAATTTAAAGCAGTCATTAATTAGTATTTAATTATTGAAAAAAATAATTTTTTAATTCAAAATATCAATATGAAAAAAGTTTCAAAACTTGATGAATATTTATTTGATCTTAATGGATATATAATAATTAAAAATGCTTTGAATAAAAAAGAAGTTAGAGATCTTAACAAAATATTAGATAAATTAAAAAATATTAAAAATAAAGAGTGGGCAGGATATGTTCATGGACATAACTATGGTGGCAAAGAAGGTTTAAACTTGCAACAAATTTATGAGGCTGGAAAGCCATTCGAAAATTTAATAGATCATCCATCCTGGATAAATCATATGATGCATTTTGTTGGCGGAAAAGGAACCTTTGATCAACATCATGGCCCTTTGTTTATAGATGAAAATTTTGCTAACATTCGAGGGCCTGGTGAAGCTATTGGAATTCATTCTGGTAATCCTGAGGGATTACAAAGAAATCACTATAGATATCAAGAGGGTAAATTTCATTGTTCACAAGTCAATATTCTACTTGCTCTTTCAGATATGGTGGTAAGGTTTCCTCAGCTGAAGGAATGACAGCAGCAAAAGAAGTTTATCTGAAAGCTGGTGAGGGCCTAGTATTTGTTGATTCACTCTGTCATGGTTCAGCTAAAAGAATTAATAAAGGTGAAAGAAGAATAGTCGTATATAGATATGGCCCTTCTTGGGGTTTCTTTAGACATCCTTATAGACCATCGAAACAACTTTTATCCAGACTTTCAAAATTTCAACAAAAAATAGTAATGCCTCATCAAAATGTGTTAACACCAAATAAAAATTAAAATGGAAAAAATAAAATGGGGCATAATTGGACCTGGAAATATAGCAAATAACTTTGCTGATGGTTTAGCAAATTCTTACTCTGGACAGTTAGTAAGTATAGCAAGTAAAAGTGAAGATCGTCGAAAAAACTTTGGTGATAAATATGATATTCATTCTGATTTTAGATTTGATTCTTATGAAGATATTATTAATTCAGAGCATATTGATGCTATATATATTTCTACTCCACATAATTTACATGCTGAATGGACAATTAAAGCTGCAGGTAAAGGAAAACACGTTCTTTGTGAAAAACCTGGAGCTGTAAATTTAAATGAAGGAAAAAAAATTATAGAAGCAGTAAAAGAAGCTGGAGTATTTTATATGGAAGGTTTTATGTATCGATGTCATCCGCAAATTCCAAAACTTTTAGAAATAATAAAAAATAAAACAATTGGTGAAATTGAATAAATTTTATAAATGCTGAAGGTAGAATAGGAGATACCGGGGTTGATGAAGTTGCTTACGCTAATTTAGAATTTAAAAACGGTATTAAAGCAAAAGTCTCAACTGCTATAAGAGAAAGTATGAAAAATAATGCTATTATTTTAGGTTCGGGGGGTACAATTGAATTACCTGATCCATGGATGCCTGGAAGAAATGGCGGTCCTTACCACGCAAAAATAATTATAAATAAAAATGACCAGGAAGAAGTAATTGAACTTAAAGGCCCAGAACACCTTTTTTTCTTTGAAGCTGAATTAGCAAGTCAATGTATTGCTAAGGAAAAAATACAACCTCCACACCCTGCAATGACTTGGGAAGATACTTTAGGGAATCTTAAAGCTCTTGATAAATGGAGAGATATAATTGATTATAAACTACCACAGGATGAAATATGAAATATGGACAAATAGAAGGTGTAAATAAAAAAATATCAAAACTCGTTATGGGTGTTGATAATCAAAATGATCTAAATGAAGCATCAAAATTATGGGATCATTGGATTGATGTTGGAGGAAATATTTTTGATACAGCATATACATATGGAGGAGGAAATCACGAAAAAGTTTTTGGTGAATGGTTAAAGCAAAATAATATCAGAGAAGAAATTGTTATCTTAGGAAAAGGAGCACATACCCCTAATTGTAATCCTGAAGCTATTACATCCCAATTAAATGAATCCTTAGAAAGAATGAACACTGATTATGTTGATATATACATTATGCATAGAGATAATCATGAATACAATGTGAGTGAATTTGTTGATGTCTTAAATCAGGAAATGGACAAAGGAAGAATAAAAGTATTTGGAGGATCAAATTGGACCTTAGATCGTTTTAAAAAAGCAAATGAGTGGGCAAAAAATAATAATAAAAATGAAATGTCCATATTAAATAATAATCTAGCATTAGCAAAAATGATAAACCCACTTTGGAGTGGCTGTTTATCTTCAAATGATGATGATATATTACATTATCTAGAACAAACAAAAAAATCACATATGTCTTGGTCTAGTCAAGCAAGAGGATATTTTTTAGATGATGAAATTACAAAAAAGATTGAAGAAAAAATTACCAATGATGAAACCTGGAGAGCTCCTGGTGAACACTCCAGCGGTCCTCTTAGCTGTTACGACAGTGAAGATAATAGAGAAAGAAAAAAAAGAGCTATGGAACTAGCTGAAAAAAAAGGATGTACTGCACATAATATTGCAGCAAGCTGGACCATCAATCAATCTTTTCCATCATTTGCATTAATTGGACCAAGAATTAACAAAAGAAGAAATTAATTGGTTAAATTTATCTTAATTTAGTTTTTTTGATTTTGTGACTTGTTCCTTCATTTAATATTGGCTCAATCAAAGTAGATACTTTTTTTATTGATATATCTTGTTCTAGGTTCTGTAAAATTTTTACAGATTGTTTTCCCATTTCCATTAATGGGTGTGAAATATATGTAAGATTTTGAGAGCTTAAATAACTATCCTGGTCATTAAATCCTACCACAGAAATATCTTTTCCAATTTCTAATTTCATATCCTGACATTTCAACAAACATCCTGTAAAAAAACGAAGATGAGAACAAATTATAGCAGTAGGAGGTTTTTTTAAACTTAATAAATACTTTGTTATGGCTGATCCTGACTCAACAGTTTCGATTAAACTATCTTGATAATATTCATTTGAATATTGTAGTTGTAAATTTTTTATTGAACTTTCATAAGCAGCTTTTCGTTGTGCTCCATAATTAAAACTTCGATGAACATTGATAAAAGCAATTCTTTTATGACCATTATTTGAAAGCTTATCCATTAAAAGTTCAATACTTTTCTTATTATCCAGATCAATCCAAGCATGCTCTGTTTGTTTGTTAGTTCTACCCCAAGTCACAAATTTGATTCCTCTTTGGTTTAAGAAATGAACTCTTTCATCATTTTTTTTAATTTTATAAAAAATAAATTTATCTGCTTGACCTGTGCTAATGAGTTTTTTGAAATAATTCATTTCTTCATCTTCATTTAAGCAAAATTTTGTTATTAATTCAGTATTTGTATTTTTTATCCCAAGAGTAATCCCTGCAAGAAACTGTAAAACAACATGATCTGGTGCGTCAGGATCTATGGATGATATAAAAGCAATTGTATCCGTTTTTTTGGAAGCTAATCTTTTGGCATTTAAGTCGGGAAAGTAGTTATATTTTTTAGCTGTTTTAAAAATTTTATCTTTTGTTTTCTGTGATATATTGTCATATCCATTCAGTGCTCTTGATACTGAACTTACTGATAAACCTAATTTTTGAGATAAACCAACAATATTTATTTTCTTGTTTTTCTTCATAATACTTAAAATCTATTAATTAAATTAAATAATACTATTTGGCTTGACAAGTAAAACGTTTTACTAAATTGTCATTTTATTTAAAAAAGGGAGGAAAATAATGAAAAAATTTTTTTCAATATTATTAACTATATTTGTACCCCTATCTTTTACTAACGCTTCCAAGGCAGCTGGCCACATGGAAGCTGAAGTTATTCACTGGTGGACTTCTGGTGGAGAGCAAGCTGCAATTTCAGAATTTGCTAAAGCTTGGGAAGAAATGGGTAATACTTGGATTGACACTGCAATTACTGGTGGTGATAATGCAAGAGGAACTACTGTAAACAGAATTATTGGTGGAAATCCACCAACTGCAGCACAGTTCAACGTATCAAAACAATTTGTAGATTTAGTTGAGCAAGGTTTACTTCAATCACTTGAAGAAGTTGCTTCTGCAGAAGGTTGGAGAGATTTTATTTACCCACCTGAATTAATTGAAACTTGTGAGTTTGAGGGTGAATTTTATTGTGTACCTGTAAATATTCACAGTTGGCAATGGATGTGGATCAACAATGACGTTTACAAACAAGTTGGTTTACCAGTACCTCAAACTTTTGAGGAATTTTTAGCTGGAGCTCCAAAAATTCAAGAAGCTGGAATCATTCCATTGGCACTAGGTGGTCAGGGATGGCAAGAATCTGGTATGTTTGATGTTGTTGCATCTTCAATCATGGGCTTTCCTCTAATGCAGTCAATTTATAGAGATAAAGATCTAGATGCATTTAGAGATGGAAGATTTGAGTCAGTTTTAAATACTTACAGAGAATTAAATCAATTCACAGATGAAGGTTCTCCTGGAAGATTATGGAATGATACTACAGCTATGGTTATCGAAGGAAAAGCTGCAATGCAAGTTATGGGAGACTGGGCAAGAGGTGAATTTGCTGTTGCTGGACAAGAAGCAATGGTTGATTATTCTTGTGTAATTCCTGGTAAAGAAAAATATGTTGCTCTTGGTGGTGATGTATTTGTTTTTCCTAAAAATGATGATCCAAAAGTAAAAGATGCTCAGCTAGCAATGGCAAGTATGATGGTTAATCCAACTGTACAAGCTAAATTTAATAATGCTAAAGGTTCTCTTCCTATGAGACTTGACGTTGATACTTCTGCAGCTGATGCTTGTATGCAAATGGGTTTAGATTTAATTCAAAATCCAGATGCAATTATGAGAGAAAGTGATGATTGGAATACTCCTGCATTCACTGCAGCATGGGGTGATATTATTTCTGAATTTAGAAATGATCCTAATTACACTGTTGCTCAAGTAATGGACGACTTAGAAGGCGTTTTAACAAGCGGACTTTAAATATATACGAAATGGCAGGATTAATTTATCCTGCCATTTAACATTTTATGCCTTTTTATAGAAATATAGCTGCAAAAATAGCACTGTTACCGATGATAGTTATATCTTTAACTGTCTTTGTTGGATGCATTATTTATTCCTTTGTTTATTCTTTAACAAATTCGAAATTAGTTCCAGTAATGAACTATGTTGGTTTCGATCAATACGAAAGATTATTTAAACAAAGAAAATGGGATGTAGCTGTAGAAAATATTTTTATTTATGGTTTTGTGTTTACAATTGGGTGTCTGATCATTGGTTTTCTATTAGCAGTTTTAATTGATCAAAAAATAAGAGGTGAGAGTTTATTTAGAACAATTTTTTTATACCCTTATGCTATGTCCTTCGTTGTTACTGGTTTAGTCTGGAAATGGGTTTTAAACCCAACATTTGGTCTAGAGAATTCAATGCACATGTGGGGTATGACATGGTTTGAACTAGACTGGTTGGTAAATAGAGATCTTGCAATCTATGCTGTGTGTATAGCTGCTGTTTGGCAAGGTGCAGGTTTTGTAATGGTATTAATGTTAGCAGGACTCAGAGGAATTGATGAAGATATTTGGAAATCACTTAGTATTGAAGGTGTAGCTAAATGGAAATCTTATATTTTTGTTATTCTGCCGATGTTAAGACCAATGGTAGTAACTGCAATTGTCTTGATTGCAGCAGGTGTAGTAAAAGTCTATGATTTAATTTTAGCCCTTACATCTGGTGGACCAGGATATGCTACCACAACACCAGCAATGTATGTAATGGAGAATTTTTTTAGTAGAGCAAATTTAGGACAAGCTTTTGCAGCTTCTATAATAATGTTTATTTCAGTTGTATGTATTCTTGCTCCTTGGGCTTTTTATGAATTTTATCTAAGAAACAAATACGCAAATAACTAATGTCTACTATTCCTAAAGGACCTCGACCAAAACACCTTACAGTTGGAAGAATAGGTTTGTATTGTTTTATAATTATGTGTGCATTATTTTTCTTAATGCCCTTATATGTAATGATCATTACTTCTCTTAAAGATATGGATGAAATAAGAGCTGCTAATATTTTAAACCTCCCGAAAGAACTTAGTTTTTATGCTTGGCCAAAAGCTTGGTCTCAAGCGTGTACAGGATTTGTATGTGAGGGATTGAAGCCAGGTTTTGTTAACTCCGTGAAGATAACTGTACCTAGTGTAATTGTATCCGTAGCTTTAAGTGCTCTAAATGGATATGCGTTAGCTTTTTGGCGTTTTAGAGGAGCATACTTCTTTTTTGGCCTATGTATGTTTGGTGCATTCATTCCTTATCAAGTAATGGTGTACCCACTTTTAAAAATAGAAGATTTCTTAGGTATTTATTCTTCTTTACCAGGCATCATACTTGTTCATACTATTTTTGGTATGCCAATACTAACACTTATCTTCAGAAATTTTTACGCGAGTCTTCCAATAGATCTATTTAAAGCTGCCAGAATAGATGGCGGTAATTTTATAAAAATATTTTTTTATGTAATAATTCCAATGTCTACTCCTATAACTATCGTAGCTGTCATTCTTCAAGTTACAGGAATTTGGAATGATTTTCTTCTAGGATTAGTTTTTGCAGGAAGAGACAACCAACCAATGACAGTTCAATTAAATAATATTGTGCAAGTAGATTATGGTGTTGCCGAGTACAACGTAGATATGTCAGCAACAATTTTAACTTCTCTAGTTCCTCTTTTTGTATACTTTATTTCTGGAAGATGGTTTGTGCGTGGAATAGCAGCTGGGGCAATAAAGGGGTGAGTATGAAAAATAGTGTTGAAGTAAAAAATATATCCTTCAGTTATGGAAAAACTGAAATATTAAATGATTTAAGTCTTGATATTAAAGAGGGAGAATTCATGGTTTTACTTGGCCCTTCAGGTTGTGGAAAAACTACTTTATTAAACTGTATAGCAGGTCTTTTGGATTTAACGGATGGACAGATTTGGATTGAAGATGATAACGTTACATGGAAAGAGCCAAAAGATAGACACATAGGAATGGTATTCCAATCTTACGCATTGTACCCAAGTATGACTGTTGAGAAAAATTTATCATTTGGTTTAAGAATGATGGGTACAGCAAAAGATTTAATCAATGAAAAAATTAAAAAAGCTGCAAATCTTCTACAAATAAATGAATTACTTAAAAGAAAACCCTCTCAACTCTCTGGAGGCCAAAGACAGCGTGTAGCCATTGGTAGAGCTTTGGTTAGAGATGCAAAAGTTTTTTTATTTGACGAACCTTTAAGTAATCTTGATGCAAAATTAAGAGCTGAACTACGTTATGAAATTAAAAAACTTCATAGAGATTTATCA
>LULJ01000918.1_pt2 | contig 10242 bp, 8 predicted proteins | sample 728171 | NCBI WGS metagenome assembly LULJ01 (sample SAMN03860292, study PRJNA289734) | marine metagenome | biome: seawater column; feature: ocean; material: water; isolation source: Red Sea water column Station 169 - depth 25m | place: Saudi Arabia: Red Sea | collected 2011-10-15 | depth 25 m
TATAAAAATTATTTAAAGGAGATCGGTTATCTGGTTGATGAGGGTGAGAGTTTTTTAATTGAAACAGAAAATGTTGATCCGGAAATTTCCAGCATAGCTGGTCCGCAACTCGTAGTACCATCGACCAATGCTCGTTACGCTCTTAATGCAGCGAACGCGAGATGGGGAAGTTTATACGACAGTTTATATGGTACTGACGCAATGGGGGCATTTGACCAGGCTGAGGGTTATGATCGGGGCAGGGGCGCTCGTGTTGTTGCCCGTGCAAGAGTATTTTTGGATAATGCATTTCCAATCATTGGTGCTAGTCATGCAGATGTTAAGCGATATTATGTTAGAGATAAGCAACTTTTAGTAGATGACCTTCCATTGGTCTCACCAGAAAAGTTTATTGGCTATTCGGGCAATCCGAAGGCGCCAAATTCTGTTCTTTTGAAGAATAACGGTCTTTTCGTCGTGCTTGTCTTCGATCGAGCACATGTTGTCGGCAGTAGGGATCAGGCAGGTCTGGCAGATGTTCGGATAGAGAGCGCTCTATCCGCCATAATTGATTTAGAAGATTCTGTAGCATGTGTTGATGGTGAAGATAAGGTAAATGCATACTCAACATGGTTAGGTCTAATGAAAGGAGACCTTACTTCTGAGTTTGAGAAAAACGGAGAAAAAGTCGTTAGGTGTCTCAATTCTGACTTGTCTTTTATTTCTCCCTCTGGTGATGATTTTAGCATTAGGGCTAGAGCATTACTTTGGATCAGAAATGTTGGTCATTTAATGACTACACCAGCTGTACTTGATTCAAATGGTGACGAGATATTCGAGGGCTTGCTGGATGCTATGGTTACCACAATGCTCGGAATGCATGATTTGAAAAAGGCTGATGGCAATTCAAGACATGGTTCAATTTATATTGTAAAACCCAAGATGCATGGTCCCGCTGAAGTGGATTTTGCCGATAAAATATTTTCCAAGGTAGAGAGTTCTTTAGGTATAGAACAATATTCTGTAAAATTGGGAATAATGGATGAAGAACGCCGAACCTCCGTTAACCTAAAAGAGTGTATCCGCGCGGCAAAAAGACGAGTAGCCTTCATAAATACTGGGTTTCTCGATCGTACTGGAGATGAAATTCACACTAGCATGGAAGCAGGCCCATTTAGCAGGAAAGATTTTATAAAACGAAAGTCTTGGATAGTAGGATATGAAAATCAGAATGTTGACATTGGTTTAGAGTGTGGGCTTTCTGGGCGAGCCCAAATTGGAAAAGGTATGTGGGCTATGCCGGATTTAATGTCTGCTATGCTGGAGCAAAAAATAGAGCATCCAAAATCAGGAGCAAATTGTGCCTGGGTACCATCCCCTACCGCTGCTACATTGCATGCCTTGCATTATCACCAAGTGGATGTCTTTGCAGTTCAAGAAAATTTAAGAAAAAACGGCCGAAGAGCCTATGTTGATACACTTCTTGACATTCCCCTGGCCGCTTACAGAAAATGGACGCACGAGCAAATAATTCGGGAAGTAGAAAATAATGCTCAAGGGATCCTTGGATATGTTGTGCGATGGGTGGATCAGGGAATTGGTTGCTCAAAAGTTCCAGATATCAATAATGTAGGTTTGATGGAAGATCGCGCCACATGCAGAATATCTAGTCAGGCGCTCGCTAACTGGTTGCATCATAAAGTCGTGGGTGAAGAAGAGGTCATTACAGCGCTTAAATCCATGGCGCAGATTGTTGATGAGCAAAATATTAACGATCCAAATTATATACCGATGAGCCCAAGCTTTGATGGATTGGCATTTAAAGCTGCATATAATTTAATCTTCGAGGGTAAAAATCAGCCATCAGGTTACACTGAGCCAATTTTACATGAAACTCGTTTGAAATTGAAAAATCTAGCATAGAAATATGGTCAATAGTGAGCTAAAACAAATATAAAGAATAATAATTTGCAAAGTAATAGTTAAAGGCTAAAAATGGGACGTTTTGTAGTTGGAATTGTTGGGAATTTCAACTTAATCAATGATGAATATCCAGCATACGCAGCTGGGAAAATGAATTGTGACGCGCTATCCAAGGTTGCGAATGTAATACCTATCATCGTACCGTCGAGTCCCGAATTTACTACAGTTGATGAGCTCATCGCAATGTGCGACGGTTTTTTGTTTACCGGCGGAAGACCTAACGTACATCCTAGTAATTATGGTGTCGAAGCAACGGCGGCTCATGGCGATTTCGATCGTGATCGTGATGCCTTAACACTCCCTCTGATAAAAAGGGCTGTTTCGATCGGTCTTCCTATTTTTGGTATATGCAGAGGATTTCAGGAAGTTGCGGTGGCAATGGGTGCAACACTACATCCGGAAATTCGCGAGTTAGATGGGAGAATGAACCATCGAATGCCACCAGATGGAACGCTTGCAGAAAAATTTGCCATTAGGCATGAAGTCACGTTTAGAAGCGATGGCATTTTCAGCAAAATTTTAGGTTCTGATCGAATAGAGACAAATACGCTACATGGACAGGGGATAGCAGATGCCGGTGATAGGTTGATAATTGATGGTTGGGCAAGTGATGGAACCCCAGAGGCGCTTTATGTAAAAGATGCACCGGGTTACACATACTCTGTCCAGTGGCACCCGGAATGGAATGCTGAAAATGATCCAATTTCTAAACGTTTGTTTACGGCTTTTGGCGACGCGGTGCGTGATTATGGAAATGCCCAGTAGATGATCCCTTTCAGTTATGTGACAAATTTTTGCTTTTTGTACTTGGGTCTGTCCCATAAAGAATCTTGAATAACATTTGAAATAACTTCAATTGCCAAATCAATATCTTCTTTAGATATATATAAGGGTGTAATTCCAAATCTCATAATGTTTGGGGACCTAAAATCTCCAATAACGCCTTTTTCTATGATTGCTTGCATTGCAGGGTATCCATGTTCAAAATAAAATGAAACTTGGGAACCCCTGTCTTCTGCATTTATTGGAGATGCTAATTTAAGATTAGGGCAGTTCTTTTGCAACCCGCTTATAAGTCGCTCAGAAAGATCAATTGACTTGGAGCGCAGCTCGCTCATGTTGACGGTATCCCAAATTTTTAAAGAAGCAGCAAGAGCCGCATTAGCCAGAACTGGTGGTGTTCCTATTTTCATTCGGTTTATACCTTTGCCAGGTACATACTTATGCAAAAACTCAAATGGTTTTTGATGACCAAGCCAGCCCATTAAAGATGGTTTGACCTCATTAATTTTCTTTGGGTTAACATATATAAACGCTGGCGAACCAGGTCCTGCGTTTAGATACTTATATGTACAACCAACAGCATAATCGATATCCCACTCCTTTAGATTTAGGTTTAAAGCGCCAGCAGAGTGCGCTAGATCCCAAATCGTAACGATCCCATTGTCTTTCGCAATTTTACTGATTACTGAAATGTCATGCCTTCTGCCAGTACGGTAATCAACGTCGGTTAGCATAAGTACCGCAATCTCGTCGCTTAGACTGTCAAGTACTTCCTCAGGTGCGCATATTCTAATCTCAAGTTGATCATTCAATAGATGCACCAGTCCCTGAGCCATATACAAATCTGACGGAAAGTTTCCACTATCTGTGAGTATAATTTTTCTTTTCCCCACATCTTTAATGGCGCTACTTAATGCTTGAAAAACTCTAACAGATAGGGTTTCTCCGACAACTACTGAATTATCTTCTGCTCCGATAATGCGCGAAATTTTGTTACCCAAATTTTCAGGCTGAAACATCCATTCCGCATCATTCCATCCATTTATTAAAAGGTTTGACCATTCTTCATGAAGAAAAGTGTTAATTTCACTGGGAACATTCTTGGGCATGGGGCCCAGCGAGTTACCATCTAAATAGATTAATCCTTTTGGAAGTATGAATTGCTTTTTTGTTTCTTCAAAGTTTGTCATCTGCCCTTTCGTAGCCGTCCCATATGAACGGTTTCACCAAGTTGCTGTAGTTACAACATTTATATAACATGGAATACAATTAATATTTTTATTTTCGAAAATCTTTGAATTTAATGAGGGTTGAATGGGTCTTTTAAGATATTTTTTATTATCAATTGCCATGAGCCAGCACTCCATAGCTAGTGAAAATATACCGGATCAATATCCTCAATCGGTATTGTATTCAAAACCTTCTGAATTTATCCCAAATGTATTTTCTGCAATTGGTGCTACTGCTCCACCTACGTATGAAAATTCTGGTCATAATAATAATTTATCTTTTGTTGTAACTGCGGATGGAGTCGTAGTGATTAATTCTGGTGCATCATTTAGTCTGGCTGAGGCAATGCATCAGGAGATTAAAGCAGTAACAGATAAACCTGTAAAGCTAGTAATCAACGAAAATGGGCAGGGACACGCTATGTTGGGTAACTCTTACTGGGCTGAGCTTGGCATTGATATATTGGCACATGAAGCCGCTATTGATGAGGTGAAGGATAATGGCTATCAAATCCTAGAAGAGATGAAGCGTTACAATAGAGAAAAGGCTGACGGTACAGCCGTTATTACCGCAAACATTTCATTTTCCGAAAAGTATGTTTTTACTTTAGGTGGTATAAAGTTTGAGATTCTACATCTGGGTGATGCTCATGGCCCTGGAGATACACAGGTCTGGATCCCGCAATGGTCACTAATGATTGCTGGTGATATAGCTTTTCATGAACGAATGCTGCCAATTTTTGAAAATACTTGCACAAGATGCTGGATAGAAACTTGGAAAACAAGCTTTGCACCTCTTAATCCGCTTTATATAATTCCTGGGCATGGACATCCCACAAATTTACCACAAGTTGAAAAGTATACGTTGGGATATCTTTTAGATTTACGAGCAAAGATCAAAAGCCATATTGAGGCTGGGGGCGATTTAAGTTCGTCTTATTATGTCGATCAGCAAAAATGGAAGAATTTAGATACTTTTGAAGAGTTAGCAAAGAAAAATGCTGGTAGGGTTTTTGAAGAAATGGAGTGGGAGTGATAAAAACTGAACTCTGGTCTCGAAAGAAAGTTGGGCTGGTTGCGTTTTCATTAATTGGTAGTCAAAACGCTATTGGAATTTATAGCAGTTGATTAAAATGCGTTGCGACATAATTTTTCACTTTAAGCACATTGATCTTTAATAATGTTGCGTATAGGAAGCTGGTCAGACATGTCTCTGAGTATATCTAAGTGAGGATTAAATTTTGAAAATCGGTACCCCCAAAGAAATTTTCGACGGTGAAAATAGGGTTGCTTTAACCCCTGATAGTGCTCTTCAACTTCAAAAGTTAGGTTTTGATTGTTTAATTGAAAGTGGTGCTGGCAAAGCAGCAGGATATTCAGACAAAATCTACAAAGAGGCTGGGGTCAAGGTTGTAAAAACGGCTGCTGCTTTGTGGAAGGAAGCTGATGTAGTGACCAAGGTTAGACAGCCCTCTACCGCTGAGCTTAAGAGATTATCTGCCGGGCAGACGTTGATTTCCTTTTTTAATCCAGCCGTCAATGAGCAGGGTCTTGACCTGGCCAAGTCCAAAAAAGCAAACGTCATAGCAATGGAAATGGTTCCAAGGATCAGTCGGGCACAGAAGATGGATGCTCTTTCATCCATGGCAAATATAGCTGGTTATCGAGCAGTTATCGAGGCCAGCAATAATTTTGGAAGATTTTTCACAGGTCAAGTCACTGCAGCAGGTAAGGTGCCTCCGGCGAAAGTGCTTATAATAGGCGCCGGTGTTGCCGGGCTTGCTGCGATTGGGACAGCTACGTCGTTAGGAGCTATTACTTATGCTTTTGATGTTAGGCCTGAAGTTGCGGAACAAGTAGAATCCATGGGTGCTGAATTTGTATATCTCGATTTTGAGGAGCAGCAGCAAGATGGTGCTAAAACTGGCGGATATGCGTCAGTTTCGTCACCAGAATTTCGAGAGGCTCAGCTTGCGAAATTTAGAGAGTTAGCGCCAGAGGTTGATATTGTTATTACCACCGCGCTTATTCCAAACCGCGAGGCTCCAGAATTGTGGACAGCTGATATGGTTAAATCCATGAAACCAGGTTCGGTTATTGTGGATTTAGCAGCTGAGAAGGGTGGTAACTGTAAGCTAACAGTTTTGGATGAAAAAATTGTAACTGACAACGGGGTTACTATTGTAGGGTATTCTGACTTTCCGAGTCGAATGGCCGCTCAAGCATCAAATTTATATTCTACTAATATTAGGCACATGATTAGTGATCTTGCGCCGGAAAAAGATGGTGAAATAAACCATAATATGGAAGATGACGTAATTAGAGGTGCCACGGTTGCTTTTGAAGGGGAAATAACTTACCCGCCGCCACCGCCGAAAGTTAACGCTATCGCTGCAAAAACGCAGGAAAAGCCAAAAGAGTTGTCTCCAGAGGAACTAAGGGCGAAAGAGCAAGAGGAGTTTAATGCGCAAACTCGCCAGCAGGTTATTCTGCTCGCAGTAGGTGGTGCCCTTACATTAGGTGTTGGGCTTGTTGCTCCAGCTAGCTTTATGCAACACTTTATCGTATTCGTTCTTGCTGTTTTCGTTGGATTTCAAGTTATTTGGAATGTGAGCCATGCTCTTCATACGCCGTTGATGGCTGTTACGAATGCAATATCATCGATTATAATTTTGGGCGCGCTGATGCAGATTGGATCGGGTTCATTTCTAGTAATCTTACTTGCAGCATTATCGGTTTTTATGGCTGGTATTAACATTTTTGGTGGGTTTCTCGTCACAAGACGAATGCTTGCTATGTTCCAAAAATCTTAAGGGGTTAGAAATATGGAATTAGGATTTACTACCGCCGCATATGTCGTGGCTGCTGTATTGTTTATATTGTCCCTAGGTGGATTATCTGGACAAGAGAGCGCCAAGCGAGCTGTATGGTATGGCATTTTTGGGATGGCTCTTGCTGTATTTGCAACCTTGATAGGTCCCGGTTCTGGCTTATGGGCCCTGTCTGTTCTTCTTATTGCAGCCGGTGGTGTTATTGGATATTTTTTAGCGGCCAGGGTTGAAATGACACAGATGCCTGAACTTGTTGCAGGTATGCACGCGTTGGTAGGTTTGGCAGCCGTTTTCGTCGGATTTAATGCAGATTTGGAAATTAAAAATGTTGCGTCAGCAGTAAACTCTGAGGCGGTAAAAGAGCTAACGGGATTCGCAGCCTTGGTGGCTAAAAAATCAGCCGTTGAAGTTAATATATTGAGAGTGGAGCTGTTTTTAGGTGTATTTATTGGTGCTATAACGTTTACGGGATCTGTAATCGCTTACGGTAAGCTATCAGGCCGTGTTACTTCTGCGGCAGTGAAACTTCCTGGCGGACATTTTTTAAATGCATCGGCGGCGATCATTTCTGTTTTATGTTTGATCTGGTATCTTCAAACAGGAGGTATTTTACCACTTCTCCTAATGACTATTTTAGCCTTTTTTATTGGTTTTCATTTGATCATGGGAATTGGTGGAGCAGACATGCCAGTGGTTGTGTCTATGTTGAACAGCTATTCTGGCTGGGCTGCTGCCGCTATTGGTTTCAGTCTTGGCAACGACCTCTTGATCGTCGTTGGAGCCCTTGTCGGGTCCTCTGGCGCTATTCTCAGTTACATAATGTGTAAGGCAATGAATAGGTCATTTATTTCGGTGATACTTGGTGGTTTTGGTGGTGCATCAGGACCTGCAATGGAAGTGGAAGGCGAACAAATTGCGATAGATGCAGACGGGGTCGCGTCCGCATTAGCCGATGCTGATAGCGTTATAATGACTAGCCGTTGCCCAAGCCCAACAAGCTGTATCCGAGCTTACTAAACGTCTTCGGGGCAAAGGGAAGAATGTAAGGTTCGCTATTCATCCGGTTGCGGGACGGCTTCCCGGGCATATGAATGTGCTACTTGCGGACGCTAAAGTTCCATATGATATAGTGCTCGAAATGGATGAAATAAATGAAGATTTTCCAGATACCGATGTAGCAATTGTTATTGGTTCCAATGATATCGTAAATCCTGCTGCACAAGAAGATCCGAATAGTCCAATAGCAGGTATGCCTGTTTTAGAATGTTGGAAATCGAAACAGGTCTTTGTATCTAAAAGAGGACAAGGAACTGGGTACTCTGGCATCGAAAACCCACTTTTCTTTAAAGAGAATACACGCATGTTCTATGGAGATGCAAAAGATAGTTTAAACAAGCTTTTGTCAATGATAGACTAATGGAATTTCAACGCATCCTTAAATTGATGTAGATTAATTTGGGGGTGTTGTACGTCTTTTATTTGGGTTTTATTGGCGTTATTCAATAAATAGTGTGTTTAGATTAGGATAACATTTTGACACTTATTGCAGATCACGCGCAAAGGTATCAATTAGCTAATGAGCTTCACGCCCGTCCGTTTCCGTTTCACTCGGCACCTGGGATGGTTGCGTTTTTGGCATTGAAAGAGCCTGAAAATGCTGCCCAGAGAGATAGAAGTGGAGATAGAAAAAATTTAATCGAGCTGCTTGATAGGTTTGGTGCTCCACATCCAAAGGAAGATGCTACTCATTATTTTGGTGATTTAGGTCGTTTTAAACTTAAATGGGAAGCTCACACGGAATTTGTTACATATACGATATTTTTAAACAATTTATCTGAAAAGCCTTTTGATGGTATTTGTTTCGATGCTTTTCCAAAAGATTGGTTAGAGTCCCTGTCATCGCTTCGGATAACATCGGTGAATTTGCGTCTTGAAAATATGAGTGATCAAGAAAACAGTAGCGAGATTATCTCAAAAAAATTAGCTAATTGGTTCGTACCGGAGAGTCTTGCAGTAAGTAAAGTTTTAGATGGGTCAGCGGTTGTGGCTTCAGACTTTAGAATAGATGAAGTAGGTCATCAACGATTCGTCCTTTTTGTTGATCCACTAACTGATGAACGACGGGTTGGTAGGATTATTCAGCGTCTATGTGAAATTGAAATGTATAAATCCATGTCAATGCTGGGCTTTGCTCGAGTGCGTAGTATGGCAAGGCAAATGGGTAATATTGATACAGAGTTATCCCACATAATGAGTGATATGAACGACGGTAAAGTGGCTGCGGAAGTTACTTTAGATAATTTGTTGAAAGTTTCCACTGAACTGGAAACTTTATCAGCAGCCGCATCTTTTCGTTTAGGCGCAACTGAGGCATATGAGGCGATTGTTCATCAGAGGATTAGGGTTTTAAGAGAGGAAAGGTTTAAGGGACGTCAGACGTTTTCGGAATTTATGATGAGACGTTATGATCCAGCGATGAGGACAGTTAAATCTAGTCGTGTTAGATTGGGAAATCTGGCTGACAGAGCTATTCGAGCCGGTGATTTGCTGCGAACCAGAGTGGACGTCGAAAGGTCTGCTCAAAATCAAGCTTTGCTTACTAGTATGGATAGGAGAGCAGATTTACAGCTACGGTTACAAAAGACAGTAGAAGGTCTGTCGGTGGTTGCTATAAGTTATTATGCGGTATCCTTGGTGTCGTATTTGCTGTACCCTCTCGCAGAGAACTATTCAGTAACAGAGGGGTTTTTAACTTCGATTATCACTTTGCCTGTGGTTGGGCTTGTCTATCTAATGATCCGGCGTATACGTTCAAAAATGCTGTAGATGCTAATGCATACTTACATGCTAAACCTCCCAATATAATTGAAACTGTAGCTAAAATTGTAGTTAGTGCCAATGACGGCAATCCGGCCAGACCTGCTCCAATTGTGCAACCCCCTGCCAAAACACCGCCAACGCCCATCATTGTGGCACCAATGAAGTATCGTGTCGTTTGAGCAGTAGATTCAAAAGTCTCAATTTTGAACTCTCTTGTAATTAGTGATGTTACAATGGAGCCACAGACTGTACCGCCAACTAAGCCGACCCCAAAATTTGGTTGTATCGCGCTGGAAGCTACGATCCAGAACAGAGTATCTGCATACGGTTTTGTGTATGAAAGGCTTTCAAACGCGATTGGGTCAAATTCATCGTATAAAATAAAGCCAGTTCCGGCCCATGATAGTGGTATAAGCAAACCGATAACGGAGGCTAACAGAAGTTTAATTAATTTTGGTTTAGACATGGCAAGCAGACCACCAACAGGTAAAGGTTTTAGTGGATTGCTAGCTACAGCAGCTGGTGCAGCTAAAGAACCTACAGCACAATTATTTAAAGATATAGACGATAGAAGATTAACAAAACAAGCAGCAGAAGCAGATTTATTTAAAACATTA
>LULJ01000896.1_pt1 | contig 10214 bp, 9 predicted proteins | sample 728171 | NCBI WGS metagenome assembly LULJ01 (sample SAMN03860292, study PRJNA289734) | marine metagenome | biome: seawater column; feature: ocean; material: water; isolation source: Red Sea water column Station 169 - depth 25m | place: Saudi Arabia: Red Sea | collected 2011-10-15 | depth 25 m
CGCCGAAATCGAGAAGTGGTTCGGCGAATGGAAGGGCAGCGGCAAGGCCGTGGCTGCTCCCGATTTCGGCGATCCGGTCGCGCCCGTAGGAGCCGATCCGGCCAATCCGGTGGGCGAGACCTCGGTAACGGTCGAATCCGATCTGCCGCGGTCCTTCACGTATGCGGTCCTGCGGCCCTGGCGTCCGGTGCAGGACACGATTGCCTATAATCAGGGCCTGCTGCGCGATTCGCTGGCGCAACAGCTCATCAATCGGCGGCTCGAAGCGCGAGCACGAGGCGGAGGCAGCTATCTTTACGCCCAGGTTCAGCAGGACGATGTCAGCCGTTCGACCGATGCGACCTTCGTCAGTTTCGCGCCGATCGGTGAGGATTGGCGCGGCGCGCTGACCGATGTACGCGCGGTCATCGCCGATGCCCTCGCCACCCCGCCGAGCGAGGAAGAGCTGGCGCGCGAAATCGCCGAATTCGAGCAGGTCTTCGTCAGCTCGGTGGAAGAACGTGCCGTGCTCGCCGGTGGCAGACTTGCCGACGATATCGTTCAGGCCGTCGACATTCGCGAAGCGGTCGCCGCGCCCGAAACCGTGCTGACGGTGTTCCGCGGCATGAAGGATACGATTACGCCCGAACAGATCCTCGATCACACTCGCGCCTTGTTCGATGGCGCAGTGATCCGCGCTTCCTATACCACGCCTGCCACCGGCGAGGCGGACGCCGCCGCGTTGCGCGCCGCATTGTCCGCGCCGGTCGAGCCGGATGCGAGCGCCCGCGTCACGGCAAGCGAGATCTCCTTCGCCGATCAGCCTGCCATCGGCGAGCCGGGCGAGGTCGCTTCCGCGCAGCCGATCGGCGTGCTCGATATCGAGCGGGTCGACTTTGCGAACGGGGTCAAGACGATCCTGTGGTCGAACGACGCGGAACCGGGCCGCGTGGCGGTAAAGGTTCGCTTCGGCGGCGGATATCGCGCCGTTGGGCCGGAGGATGCGGTCTATGCCAGGCTCGGCCAGATGGCGCTTGTCGGTTCGGGTGTCGGCGAACTCGGCCAGGACGAACTCGATCGCATCTCGACGGGCCGCAAGATGGGCTTCGATTTCGGTATCGACGAGGGCGGCTTCACCTTCTTCGCGCAGACCCGTGCGGAGGATCTTGCGGATCAGCTTTACCTGTTTGCCGCGAAGCTGGCGGTGCCGCGCTGGGATCCGAACCCGGTCCTGCGCGCCAAGGCGGCGGCGCGGCTGGCTTACGAAAGCTATGCGACCAGCCCGGCAGGCGTTCTGGGTCGCGATCTCGACAGTCTGATCCGCGATGGCGATCCGCGCTATGCGACGCCCGATCTGGCGGCTTTGGAAGCGGCGACGCCGGAAGGTTTCCGCGCGTTCTGGGAGCCTATCCTTGCGCAGGGTCCGATCGAAGTGCTGGTCTTCGGCGATTTCGAACGCGACGCGGCGGTCGAGGCTTTGGCGAAGAGCTTCGGCGCGCTGGAACCGCGCAGTGCGCTGTCGCCGGACGTCACTGCGCGCATTCCCGGTTTTCCCGAAGCGGGCGAGACCGAAGTGCTGTATCATCGCGGCGATGCCAATCAGGCGGCGGCGGTGATCGCCTGGCCGAGCGGGGGCGGCGTGACGGACCTGCGGGAATCGCGCCAGCTCGAAATCCTCGTCCAAGTGTTCAACAACCGATTGCTCGATGCGATGCGCGAGCGTGCCGGTGCCAGCTATGCGCCCAATGTGCGCAGCGAATGGCCGAACGACATCGACGGGGGCGGACGGATCAGCGCGCTCGCGCAATTGCAGCCCAAGGACGTGCCGATCTTTTTCGAAGAGGCAGACCGGATCGCGCGCGATCTTTCGACGACACCGCCGAGCGCGGACGAACTCGAGCGCGTTACCGAGCCGCTGCGTCAGTATATCTCGCGCGCTTCGACGGGAAATCTGTTCTGGCTGTTCCAGCTCGAAGGCAGCACGCAGGATCCAAGGCGGATCGCGCTACTGCGCTCGCTCCTGAACGATTATTCGCGCACCACCCCCCAGGCGATGCAGGCGCTGGCGCAGAAATATTTCGGTGGGCGCGAAGGCTGGCGGTTGGCGGTGATCCCCGAGGGACAGGCGCTCGCCTCGCGTCCGAAGGGCCGATAACCGATCACGGCAATCGGGCTTTTGGGCTGGCCAAGCAAAACCTGTTTGCGCCACGGGGTGCACTGGTCTTGCGTAATAGGCCAAACCTGATGTGAGGGACGATACGATGACAGAGGCGTGGAGCCCCGATAGCTGGAAGCAGGCCGAAGCGCGGCATCTGCCCGTGTACGAGGATGCCGCCGCGCTGGCAGCAGCGGAAGAGGCGCTGGCCTCGCACCCGCCGCTCGTGTTCGCCGGAGAAGCGCGCGCGCTCAAGGCGGACTTGGCCGAGGTCGCGGCAGGGCGTGGTGAAGGTCGGCCGGATGGCGGGCCAGTTCGCCAAGCCGCGCAGCGCGCAGACCGAAACGCAGGACGGTATCACGCTGGCGAGCTATTTCGGTGACAATATCAACGGCATCGAATTCGACGCCGCCAGTCGCGCGCCCGATCCCCAGCGCATGGTGCGCGCCTGTTCGCAGGCCGCCGCCACGTTGAATCTGCTGCGCGCCTTCGCAGGCGGTGGCTACGCCAATCTGCGGCAGGTCCACCAGTGGACGCTCGATTTCATGGGCCGCAGCCCGTGGGCGGACAAGTTCAAGGACGTGGCCGACCGCATCGGCGAAGCGCTCGACTTCATGGAAGCGTGTGGGATCGACCCCGAAACCATGCCGCAATTGCAGCGCACCAGCTTCTACACCAGCCACGAGGCGCTGCTGCTCCCTTACGAGCAGGCACTGACGCGGCGCGACAGCCTGACCGGCGACTGGTACGATACCAGCGCGCATATGGTCTGGATCGGCGATCGCACGCGCTTCGATGGCAGCGCGCATATCGAATTCGCGCGTGGGATCGGCAATCCGCTCGGAATGAAATGCGGGCCGAGCCTTGAGCCCGATGCGATGCTCCGCCTGCTCGACACACTGAACCCCAATCGCGAGGCGGGGCGGATCACTTTGATCGCGCGCTTCGGGCACGAGAAGGTCGAAGCGGGCCTTCCCCCGCTGGTGCGTGCCGCCAAGCGGGAAGGGCACCCGGTGGTGTGGAGCTGCGATCCGATGCACGGCAACGTCGTCAAGTCGGAGAGCGGCTACAAAACCCGGCCCTTCGACCGCATCCTGCGCGAAGCGAGGGATTTCTTCGCGGTCCACCGCGCGGAAGGGACGCATCCCGGCGGCATCCATGTCGAGATGACCGGTCAGGACGTGACCGAATGCGTCGGCGGCGCGGTCGCCATTACCGACGATGCGCTGGGCGATCGCTATCACACCCATTGCGATCCGCGCCTGAATGCGGCGCAATCGCTCGAACTCGCCTTCCTGCTTGCGGAGATGTTGAACGAGGAGGAGGCGGAGCGCCGCGCCGCCGCTTAACACAGGTTAAGGTTCGCGAAGAAAATCCGTGCTTTCCCTTTCGCGTTCGGGTTCCGTTCGCCATGTAGGCGGCGGCCCGTGCGAATCCCGCGGGCGCAGATATGCGAAGGGGGCACGAGCATGGCCCATATCCAGACCCGTTCCCAACCGGATATCCGGGGCGCCCATGCGCCTGATAGCGCGCCTGAATTGGCCAGTGCTTTCGCCAGCACACGCGCGCTGAGCGAGGCTTTGGTCGAGCCGCTGAGCGATGCGGACGCGACGATCCAGTCGATGGAAGATGCCTCGCCCGCCAAATGGCATCTGGCGCACACGACCTGGTTCTGGGAAACCTTTCTGCTGCGCGAACATGCGCCCGGCTACACTCTGTTCGACGAACGCTGGCCCTTCATCCACAACAGCTATTACGAGGCCGAAGGCGAGCGGATCGCGCGCTTTTCCCGCGGAATGCTTTCGCGCCCGACGCTGGACGAGATCCTCGCCTATCGCGCGCATGTCACGCAGGCGATGGACGTTCTGCTGGAAAACCCCGAGCACGAGCCGCTGATCCGCCTCGGCATCGCGCACGAACAGCAGCACCAGGAATTGCTGCTGACCGATATCAAGCACGCCCTGTTCCAGAACCCGCTGGGCCCGGCGATGTGGCCGAGCGATGGTGCAGGGCCGGAAACGGGTGCATCCGATCTGGGCTGGCACAGCCATCCCGGCGGAATCGCCAAGATCGGCCATCAGACGGGCGGATTTGCCTTCGACAATGAAGGCCCGGTCCACCGCGTTCTGCTCGAACCCTTCGCTCTGGCCGATCGGCTCGTAACGAACGGCGAATGGGCGGATTTCATCGCCGATGGCGGATACGAGACCGCCGCGCTCTGGCTGTCGGACGGGTGGGGCTGGGTCAACGAAAACGGCGTTCGCGCGCCGTCATATTGGAAAGGGGATCGCCACTTCACCCATTCCGGCTGGCAAGAGCGCGACCCGAACGCGCCTGTCACGCATATCAGCTATTACGAAGCCGATGCCTATGCGAGCTGGGCGGGCCATCGCCTGCCGACCGAGTTCGAATGGGAAGCGGTTGCGCGTGGTCAGGAAGGCGAAACGGCCTCGCACGATCCAGCAGGTGGCAATCAGCTGGATTGCGCCGCGCCGCCGCTTCCCGTTGGCGGCACCAATCTGTTCGGCGATTGCTGGCAATTCACGCGATCGGGCTATCTGCCCTATCCACGTTTCCAGCCTGCCGAAGGCGCGGTGGGCGAATATAACGGCAAGTTCATGAGCGGTCAGTTCGTCCTCAAGGGGGCGAGCTGCGCGACCGCGCGGGGGCATTCGCGCAGTTCCTACCGCAATTTCTTCTACCCGCATCAACGCTGGCAATTCACCGGCCTAAGGCTCGCAAAGGATATCTGATGGCAAGCGAAGGGGGCATCGCGCTCGTCGATCTGGACGAACAGGGAGTCGACCGGGCTTTCCGCGCGGACGTGCTGGACGGGCTGGGCTACGACCAGAAGGCGATACCCGCCCGCTGGCTCTACGACGAAGCCGGCTCGCAATTGTTCGAGGATATCACCCAAATCCCCGAATATTACCCGACCCGCGCCGAAACCGAGATCCTGACCCGGCGCGGCGCGGAATTCGCCGAAGCGATCGGCAAGGATCGGGCTGTGGTGGAATTCGGATCGGGCAGCTCGGTCAAGACGCCGCTACTGCTCAACGCGATCAACCCGGCGGCTTACGTCCCGCTCGATATCTCGGGCGATTTCCTGCGCCAGGCGGCGGACGATCTCTCGGCCAAGTTTCCGGGTCTGCCGGTGTATCCGATAGAAGCCGATTTCATGCGCGAGGTCGATCTTCCGCGCGCGGTGCATAGCCTGCCCAAGCTCGGCTTTTTCCCCGGATCGACCATCGGCAACATGGTCCCGCGCACTGCGGTCGATCTGCTGCGATCGATGCGGGCGACCTTGCAGGCCGATCACGGGGTACAGCCCATGCTGCTGATCGGGATGGATCTGGTGAAGGATCCGGACGTGCTCGAAGCCGCCTATGACGATGCGGGCGGCGTGACGGCGGAATTCAACTACAATCTTGCGCGCCGGATCAATCGCGAACTCGGCGGTACGATCCCGCTCGACGCCATGCGCCACGAGGCGCGCTGGAACGACCGAATGGCTCGGGTCGAGATGCACCTTGTCGCCACGCGCGACATCGCGTTCGAAGTTTCCGGTCGGTCGTTTCAGATGGCCGAGGGTGAGAGCATTCACACCGAGAACAGCCACAAATTCACCCGGCGCAGCTCGCATCTCCTGTTGCAGGCAGCCGGCTGGTCGCCGCGCAAGCGCTGGCGCGACAGCAAGAAGCGCTTCTCGCTGATTCTCGCCGAAGCGACCGAGCCCCGCAACGCGCCCTGATCGCTCCATTATAACGCGGTCTTCGTTCAGAGTTCTGGCAGGCGAAAAGGGCTAAGAAACGGGCATGGATTTCTCCGCCGCTTTCGATGCCATTGCCGAGATCGTGCGCGCCATCCCGCGTTTCGAGCTGCTGATGATCGCGCTCGCCGCGATGGTCGGCGGGTGGATCGGTTCGATGCTGGTGCGCAATCGCGTTCCGGGCGGGCGTCTGGTCCGCACTGCGTCGACTTTCGCCCTGGTGGGAGTGCTGGTGACGGTCGTCCTGCAGCTTTCCCGCATGGATCCGCGCCTCGACATCGCCGTGCCCGAACTCGGCCTGCCCCAACAGGTGGTCGCGGGCGGGGAGACGCGCGTGCCGCTCTCGCCTGACGGACATTTCTGGCTGGAAGCCGAATTGAACGGCGTGCCCGCGAACTTCCTCGTCGATACCGGCGCGACAGTGACCGCCGTGTCGCAGGACGTCGCCGCCGCGGCGGGGCTGGAAGCGCGCCGGGGCGGCATTCCCGTACGGATCACCACTGCCAATGGCCCGATCAACGCCTCCATCTCCAGCGCCGAATCCCTAAGCTTCGGTAATGTCGAGGCGCGCGGGATCGACGTGGTGATCGCGCCCAATCTGGGCCGCACCAATGTGCTGGGAATGAACGTCTTGTCGCGCCTCGCCAGTTGGCGGGTGGAGGACAACACGCTGATCCTGGTTCCGGACGAAGAGGATCGCGGCGAGGGCGAATAGGCGCGCTGCGCTTGTCCGCGCGGCTTCGACCTGCCACGCGCTACCCATGCAGAATCCCGATCCCTTTCTCATCACCGAAGGCATCCACAATTTCCGCGATTTCGGCGGCTGGCTCGGAGCAGACGGCAGACAGGTCCGCACCGGCCTGCTCTACCGTTCCGGTCAGCATGTCGAGGCGAGCGACGCCGATCTCGCCGCCATCGATGCGCTCGACATCCGCACCGTGATCGATTTGCGGGGGGAGGGCGAACGCGCGCGCAATCCCTGCCGTCGGGTCGAGGGGTGGGACGGCGACGTCCTGTTCTACGAAGGCGAGACCAGTTCCAGCCCGCCGCATATGGACATCACGCCCGAGACCACCACTGCCGAATTCGCGCGCGAGCGCATGCTGGCGGTTTATACCCGCATGCCCGTCAATCCGGCGATGCAGACCATGTTTGCGCGGTATCTGCGCGCGCTGGTGGAGCGCGACGGGGCGAGCCTGGTCCACTGTTTTGCGGGCAAGGACCGCACCGGCATCGCGGCGACGCTCGTCCTGCACATTCTCGGCGTTAGCGAGGCGGACCAGCGCGCCGAATTCCTGCGCACCAACGACGCGCCGACCATCGATGTGCTGCGCCGCCAGTCCGTGCCGGGGATCGAGGCGCGCCTTGGGCGTACGCTGGACGAGGAGGGCATTCGTGCGCTTCTGGAAGTGCATGGCGACTATCTCGACCGCTTCCATGCGATCGTGAACGAGTCATACGGATCGCTCGACGCCTGGCTCGAAGCCGAGATAGGTGTGGACGATGCATTGCGCGAAGCGCTTCGCGAGCGCTACCTGACGTGACAAGAGCGGCCCCGCTTCCCATATAGCGGCCCAGACACTTCGACAGACCTTCGTAAGAGATTTTTCATGGCTACCCATCGCACCAAGCTCCTCATCATCGGTTCCGGCCCGGCGGGTTATTCCGCCGCGATCTATGGCGCGCGGGCTATGATGGAGCCGATCGTGGTCCAGGGCCTCCAGCCCGGTGGACAGCTGACGATCACCACCGATGTCGAGAATTATCCCGGCTTTCGCGACGTGGTGCAGGGCCCCTGGCTGATGGAAGAGATGAAGGCGCAGGCCGAACATGTCGGCACGCGGATGCTGTGGGACACGATCGTCGAGATCGATCTCGAAAACGGCAGCCCTTTTCGCGCAATCGGCGACAGCGGGGACGAATATATCGGCGATGCGCTGGTGATCGCTACGGGCGCGCAGGCGAAATGGCTCGGCGTTCCGGGCGAACAGGAACTGGGCGGCAAGGGCGTGTCGGCCTGCGCGACCTGCGACGGGTTCTTCTATCGCGGCAAGAAGGTGGCCGTGATCGGCGGCGGCAACACCGCTGTCGAGGAAGCGCTCTACCTCACCAATCATTCCGACGACGTGACGCTGATCCACCGCCGCGAGGAATTGCGCGCCGAGAAGATCCTGCAGGACCGGCTGCTGAAGCATCCCAAGATCACCGTTCTCTGGAACAAGGCGGTCGAGCGATTCGAAGGCGATCCGCTGGCGGGCGGGCTCACGCATCTGGCACTGCGCGACACGGTCGACGGGTCGAGCAGCGACCTGAAGGTGGATGGTGCCTTCGTCGCGATCGGCCATGCACCTGCCACCGAGCTGGTGAAGGGCAAGCTGCCGCTCGACGATGGCGGCTATGTCGTTGTCGAACCTGGTACGCCGCGCACTGAAATCCCCGGCGTCTTCGCCTGCGGAGATGTGATGGACCACACCTATCGCCAGGCCGTCACTGCGGCGGGCACGGGCTGCATGGCGGCGCTCGACGCCGAACGCTTCCTGGCCGGGCTCGAAATCGAGCTCGACGGTCATGTGGAAGAGGTGGAAGCGGCGGAGTAGCGCTAGAGCAGCGTTGGGTCCGCGAACAGCGTCAGCGCCACCGCGCGCCAGGCGAGGCAGATAAGCGCCAGCGTCGAGAGCAGGAACAGCAGGAAGCGCACCGAGACGATATTGACGGTCGCCTGCCAGATCGAGTGCACGATCCTGATCGCGACATAAATCCAGGCGAACACCGGATCGAGCGCACCGGGGCCCATGATCGCGATGATGACCACGGCGGCGTAGAAGACCGTCGGCTGTTCCATCAGATGGGCGTAATTATGCGCCTTCCAATTGATCCTGTCCGGAATCACGCCTTCGAGATCCTGGCCACGCCCGCCGGGCTTGGCGTTTTTCAATCCTCCGCCCTTGGACATCGCCGGCAGACGCGTGAACGCCATCCAGAACAGCATGACCAGCGACCAGGCGACCAGCACGGCGGCGGGTGCGAGCATTTGAGCCTGCATTGAATTTTCTCCCTGTTGCGCGCGAAACTAGGGCCGCGCGAAGGGCTGTCAATCGCTGGTGAGAGTTTCGGCGAACCGCGCCGGGTCGCAATTGCCGCCGGTGACCATGATTACCGAGTTTTCGCTCGGCGGCACTTTCCCCGCGAGCGCCGCTGCCAGCGCCGCCGCGCCGCCGGGTTCGACGACAAGATTGAGATTGGAAAAGGCGAACCGCTGCGCTGCGCGGATTTCGGCATCGGTCACCGTTACGCTTGGTTCGGCGCGATCCTTCAGGACCGCGAGATTGATCGGCTTGGTAGCATCGGGCTGGAGTGCGTCGCAGATGGTGGAGGGCGGATTGTCGCCGACGCGCACGATCTCGCCTGTTTCCAGTGCTTTTCCGACCATGTCCCAGCCTTCCGGCTCCACGACATGGATCGCGCTGTCGGGGCAGGCGAGCGACAGCCCCGCCGCAAGGCCGCCGCCGCCGCAGCATACGAGGATGCGATCGGGCGTCTGGCCGAGCTGAGATGCGATTTCCACGCCCGCGCTGCCTTGGCCTTCGATCACCCACGGATCCCCGAAAGCATGGACCAGCGTCGCGCCGCTTTCCTCGACCAATAGGGCTGCAACCTCGTCACGGTCCTCGCCGGGGCGCTCGTACAGCACGATCTCGGCGCCCAAAGCGCGCGTCGCGTCCAGTTTCACCTGGGGCGCGTTGCGTGGCATCACGATCGTGGCCTTGATCCCCAACCGTCGCGCCGCCCAGGCGACGCCCTGCGCGTGATTGCCGCTCGACACCGCGACCACGCCGCGCGCGCGCTCCTCGTCGGAAAGGTTGGCGAGCCGCCACCATCCGCCGCGGATCTTGAAAGCGCCGATCGGTTGCAGGCTCTCCGCCTTCACATGGCAGCGAACACCGCCGATTTCGACGGGGAGCAAGGGTGTCGGCGGAAGGATTTCGGCGATCGAGCGTGCGGCGGCCAGCACGCCGACACGGGTCGGCATCTGCTCGGAAACGGGGGCGACGGGCAAATCTTCGCTTTGGATCATTTGGCGCACCTAGCGCATTTCGCTAGGGAGCCGGCAAGATTCGAATACGGAGAAGCGCAAAATGTCGAAAGTCCTGGTAATCGGCGCGGGCGGCGTCAGCAGCGTGTGCGTCCACAAGATGGCGATGAACAAGGCCATCTTTTCGGACATCCACCTTGCAAGCCGCACGAAATCGAAATGCGACAGCATTGCAAAGAGCGTGAAAGAGCGCACCGGCGTCGATGTCGCGACCTATG
>LULJ01000563.1_pt1 | contig 10202 bp, 10 predicted proteins | sample 728171 | NCBI WGS metagenome assembly LULJ01 (sample SAMN03860292, study PRJNA289734) | marine metagenome | biome: seawater column; feature: ocean; material: water; isolation source: Red Sea water column Station 169 - depth 25m | place: Saudi Arabia: Red Sea | collected 2011-10-15 | depth 25 m
TTGTTTTAAGCCCAAAATAGAGCACTTTTCCTTGGTAAGCGTTAGACAAATTAAGCCTCTTCCATGCTTTGCCATAAAGTTAACAATATCTGAATTAACTTTATCTGATGCACAAACTAGGTCACCTTCATTCTCTCTATCTTCATCATCGACGATAATGACCATTTTCCCCTCTTTCAGGTCATCAATGATTTCTTTTGTTGTATTCATGTTCTTTTTAAATAAGTTTCTTTGCTATTATCATTAATTTTAAGAGAGGATTTTAAATCAAAACCTAAGCTTTCTATAGTTTTATTTTCAAACCAAGAAACCCCTTCATCTCCCAATGTAATATTAGACTTATATATAATTATTTCATCAACTAAATCGTTATTCAGAAAAGCATTCACCAAATTTGGACCCGCTTCAACTAAAATTGAATTTATTTCTGTATTTGATAGGTCTGTAATTACTTTATTTAAATCAGATGATCGGTTAATTATTACATCTCCACTTTTAAAGAAATTTGATTCTTTATTAATTTCTTGAGAAGTTAAAAGTACTTTTTGAGGCTGATTAACTTCGAAATCAACTCTAGCATTCATCCTAGGATTATCATTCCTGAGTGTATTGCCGCCAGTAAGGATTGCATCAAATCCTGCTCTTACAATTTGCACATCATCCCTTGATTGTTCAGAGGTAATCCAAGTAAATGTATTATCTTTTCTGTGAGACATTCCATCTGCTGAGGAAGCAATTTTTACAGCTATGTAGGGCCTGTTATAAGTATTTTTGAAAAAGAAATGTTTATTAAGTTCAATCAATTCTTCTTCAAAAAAACCAGATAAGACTTCAATACCATTATCCTCCAATTGCTTAATACCAGATCCAGAAACTTTTGGGTTTGGGTCTTTGATCCCGATTACAACCTTTTTAATACCAGACTTTATTATTGCATCTGTACAAGGTCCAGTTTTACCATGATGGCAGCAGGGTTCTAGCGTGCAGTATAAAGTGAGCTGTCTAAATTCTGCTTCGGAAATATTATTATTTTTATAGAGATCATCAAGCGCATTTATTTCTGCATGATTAGAGCCATATTTCATATGGTATCCCTCTGCAATTACTTCGCTGTCTTTGACTATAACGCAACCAACCATAGGGTTAGGTTTAGTTAAATATTTTCCTTTACGGGCTAGATCAATAGCCCTTTTTAAAAAAATTTCATGCATTATTTCTTTTTAGACTTTTTCTTATCTTCTTTACTTAGCGACTTTATTTCATCTGAAAAATCACTGATATCTTGGAAATCTCTATAAACAGACGCAAATCTAACATATGCAACTTGATCAACATCTTTAAGAGCATTCATCATAATCTCTCCTATTTTTTCAGAGTGAATCTCTCTTTCTCCAAGCACTCTTATATCACTTAAGATCTTTGAAAAGAGGGCATCTGTTTTCTCAGCCGAAAGAGGTCTTTTTTCAAGGGCTCTAAGCATCCCCTTTTTTAACTTAGAACCATTAAACTCTTGTCGCTTCCCATCATTCTTAATAATCTTTGGAAGAGCTAGATCAGCAACCTCAAATGTTGTAAATCTTGCGTTGCAAACATCGCATTTTCTTCTCCTCCTGATTTGAGAGCCATCTGCAAATATTCTTGAATCAACAACTTTTGTATCTTCTGCTTGGCAAAAAGGACAATACATTACTTATATACTGGGAATTCTTTGCATAAAGACAGAGCTTTATTTTTAATTCCCTCAATTTTTTTCTCATTATCTAAATCAAGGACTATGTCGCAGATCCAATTTGAAATTTGAATAATTTCATCCTCTTTAAAGCCTCTTGTTGTAACTGCAGGTGTTCCAAGTCTTATTCCTGATGTTACAAAGGGAGACTGTGGATCGTTAGGAACAGCGTTTTTATTTACTGTGATATTAGCTAAACCAAGTTTATATTCAGAGTCTTTTCCTGTTATCCCTTTATTTCTAAGGTCGACAAGAATCATATGATTTTCGGTGCCGCCTTTTACTATGTCGACTCCTCTTCCAATAATAGTCTTCGCCATGGTTTTAGCATTACTAATAACTTGAGACATATAAGTTTTAAATTCAGGCTCAAGAGCTTCTTTAAAACAAACTGCTTTAGCAGCAACAACATGCATCAAAGGGCCTCCTTGTGATCCTGGAAAAACTGCGGAGTTTAATTTTTTTTGTATTTCTTCATTTTTTCTTGCAAGAATAATCCCAGACCTTGGACCTCTGAGTGTTTTGTGAGTCGTAGATGTAACAACATCTGCATATGGAACAGGTGAAGGATACATACCTGCCGCTACAAGTCCTGATATATGAGCCATATCTACTAAGAAATAAGCATTAATTTCATCTGCAATTTCTCTAAATATGCTCCAGTCAACCAAACCAGAGAAAGCTGAAAACCCGGCAATTATTAGTTTTGGGTTATGTTTTTTTGCTAAATCACGAACTTGGTCATAATTAATATCATGTGTTTCAGGATTTAAACCGTATTGAAAAGATTTATAGTTTCTTCCTGAAAAATTTACTTTCGATCCATGTGTAAGGTGTCCTCCATGATCAAGACTCATTCCGAGTATTGCGTCATTTGGCTCAAGTAATGCTAAATATGCAGCAGCATTTGCAGAGGAACCAGAATGAGGCTGAACATTGGCATAATCAGCATTAAAAAGCTCCTTAGCTCTATCTATTGCCAACTTCTCAGCAATATCAACAAACTCACAGCCGCCATAATATCTTTTGTCAGGATATCCCTCAGCATATTTATTTGTTAATACAGAACCTTGAGCCTGAAGCACTCTTTGACTTGCATAATTTTCTGAAGCTATAAGTTCAATATGTTCTTCTTGTCTAACCATTTCCTTTTCAAAGGATTCCCAAAGCTCAGCATCATAAAGTTCTATATCTTTTTTATTTGAAAAGATTGCATCAGTTTTGAGATTAGATTTATTATCAAGCATAGACATTTTTAAAGTTTCTCCAAGATCGAGGGCTACAATTTGTAAATATTAAGTATATTTTAAATGAACTATGGTTTTTTGTGGATAAAAGTTTTTTTTCTATTAGGTGAAGTTTGTTTACAAATTTTACACTCCAGTCCAAAGCATTCTCTAGCTTGGCAATATTCTCTTCCCCAGAAAATAAATTGCAAATGTAAATCATTCCAGTCTTCAGGCGGGAATACTTTCTTTAAATCTTTTTCTGTTTGCATTACATTCTTTCCTGAAGTAAGTCCCCATCTTTGAGCTAACCTGTGAACATGAGTGTCTACAGGAAAAGCGGGTTCACCAAAAGCCTGACTCATCAAAACAGATGCAGTTTTGTGGCCAACTCCTGGTAATTTTTCTAACTCATGAAAGCTTTCAGGAACTTTGCTGTTATGTTCTTTAACTAATATTTTTGACAACTGTTTTATAGCTTTTGATTTTTTAGGACCCAGACCACAAGGCTTAATAATAGAATATATTTTCTTTTCAGATAGTTTTGACATCTCGAGAGGGCTTCTTGCTAACTTAAATAACTTGGGAGTTACCTGGTTTACTCTTTCATCAGTGCACTGGGCTGATAGTAAAACGGCTATCAAAAAAGAAAAATTATTGAAATGATTGAGTGGTATAGGTGGATTAGGATATTTTTTACCTAAAATCTTTTTAACTATTAATGCTCTCTCTTTTCTTGTCATATAATAAATATTTAAACTAATTCTAAATGATCAAGTATAGGAAATATCTACTTAAGCTTAAAGATGCATTTTTAGAAGAAAATGTACAAAACACGAAAATGTTGGATTTATATCTGAAATATCTTGAGGGCGAGGCTTCGGAGCAAGATCTAGAAAATGCTAACAAACAGCTTGCAGAGATACTTAAAAGCTTAGGTATGGGCATACTCGTCGTTTTACCTTTCAGCCCTGTTAGCATTCCTTATCTTGTTAAAAAAGCTAAAGAAAATAATATCGATATAATTCCCAAGTGGTATAAAGCTTTAAGAGAACAGGATGATAGATTAGAATAATAGAGTAAATTTTGGAGTAAATTATGAAAACAGCTGTAATTGTAGATAGTGTTAGAACAGGACTAGCTAAGTCATTTAGAGGCGGATTTAATATGACAAGGCCCGATGAAATGTTGGCACATATCATAAACGCAACATTGGAGAGAAATCCCAATTTACCTCCAGAGGCTGTCGAAGATATCATAATGGGGTGCGGAAATCCTGAGGGTGCTCAGGGGCATAATGTTGGAAGAAATGCTGCAGTTCTCTCTAATTTGCCCATAACAACTGGAGGAACAACTATAAATAGGTATTGTTCTTCTGGAATGCAGTCAATATCTATGGCGGCATCTCAAATTATGGCTGGTTGTTATGACACTGTTATTGCTGGAGGAGCAGAAACAATTTCTATGATGCAAGGAAAGCAAAATATGGATAATTTTGTTAATGAAAGACTTGCTGAAAAGTCTCCAGGAATATACTACCCAATGGGTATGACAGCTGAAGTGGTTGCAAAAAGATATAACGTATCTAGGGAGGCTCAAGACGAGTATGCTTTTGAAAGTCAAATGAGAACAGCAGCAGCTCAGCAAGCTGGAGCATATGATGATGAAATTATTCCAATGGAAACAAAAATGCTTCTTATGAATAAAGAAACTGGCGACTCAAAAGAAATTGATTATTGTGTAGAAAAAGATGAGTGCAATAGACCAGAGACAACTCTTGATGGATTGGCTTCTTTAAAACCAGTTTTTGATCCAGAAAATGGATCAGTTACTGCTGGAAATTCTTCTCAACTATCTGATGGCGCGTCTGTCACCTTGGTAATGTCAGAAGATAAAGCTCTTGAGCTTGGTCTAAAGCCATTAGCTTATTTTAGAGGGTTTACAACCATGGGATGTGAGCCAGATGAAATGGGTATAGGCCCTGTTTTTTCTGTTCCAAAACTTTTAAATAACTACAATCTTTCAATGGATGATATAGATATTTGGGAGCTTAATGAGGCCTTTGCAGTGCAGGTAGTGTATTGCAGAGATAAGCTAGGTATTCCAATGGAAAAACTTAATCTGGATGGAGGATCTATATCTATAGGCCATCCATTCGGTATGACCGGCTCAAGACAAGTGGGGCATATAGTTAGACAGCTTCATTCTCATGATAAGCAATTTGGTGTTGTAACTATGTGTATTGGCGGCGGTATGGGAGCAAGTGGATTGTTTGAAAGATATCCTTCTTGATATCTGAATCTGACATTCTTAAATGCTTTCAACACCTAGTTGACAGCTCTTATCACAAGGATTCTATTCTTTTAGGTTCAGGAGATGATGCCGCTGTTATAGATACTCAAGGCAGAAAGCTAGTGCACTCGGTTGATATTTCAAGAATTGGAGTCCACTTCCATGAAAGCATGAGACCCGAAGATATCGCTTATAGATCTATTACTACAGCTCTAAGTGATTTGGCAGGAATGGGCTCTTTTCCATCCTTTATTTCTATCGCTCTAACCAGCGACATTGAAGAAATCTCTTGGTACGAAAAATTCTCTAGGGGTATCAAGGAAACTTTGGATGAATTTAGTATTGATCTCGTTGGTGGCGACGTAACGAAGGGAGAATTAAATATTTCAGTAAATGTTTTTGGATACCCATTTAAAAAACCAATACTAAGAAATGGTGCAAATCTTGGAGACTCTATCTTTGTAACAGGTCAATTAGGAAAAGCAAAACAAGGTCTCAACGACTGGCTCAACAAAAAAGATTCAATATATTGCAAGGACTTTCTTAGACCAAAGCCACAATTCCAAAAAGCGAAAGATATTTCAGATTTTGCAACTTCATGTATTGATATATCGGATGGGCTCATAAAAGATTTAGGTGATATCTGCAAACAGTCAAATGTAGGTGCTGAATTATGTTATGAAGATATTCCCATCCTCAATGATCATAAAGACTTAACTCACGGAGATGATTATGAGCTATGTTTTACAGCGCCAAGCCATCTTGATGACCAGATAAAAAGCCAAGGATTCTTTCTTATTGGGAAAATAATTCAAAAGTTAGGTCTTTTAGTTAAAAAGGATGGTTCTGAAATAACATTTGAAAAAAATGGATGGGATCCATTTGAATAATAAAGTTGGTATTGTTGGTGGTGGAATCACAGGACTAATCTCCGCATATTTTTTATCTCTTGAGGGATACGAAGTTGATCTGTATGAAAAGAAAACACTCTTGAGTGAGACAAGCTCAAAGACAACTAAGCTAATTCACGGCGGAATAAGATACTTAGAAAATTTGCAATTTTATGAGGTAAAAAATGGAATTAATGACAGAAAATGGTGGCTTGAGAATTTTCCTAATCAAACAAAACTTCAGGAAATTATAATTCTCTCAAAAAAAAGATTATCTCCTGAAATTCTTAAGTTTTTTGTTGGCATAAAAGTCTATGAGACATTTGCTGGTCGATCAAATATTAAAACTGGTAGATTTTATAAGCAAGATGATCTCTTATCTTTTGGTATAAAAAATAACACTACAGCGGGTATATCTTTCTATGATGGGTTGATGCAGGAAAGTGTGGGCCAAGAAATTATAAAAAGATGTAAAAGTAATGGAGTAAATTTCTACGAGAATAATGAAATCAAGAGTATAAGATCGGAAGGATATATTGAAGAAAAACAATATAAAAAAATAATCATTGCAACCGGGCCTTGGGTCTCTTCATTTCTCAAGCAAAATAAAATTCATACAAACAAAACTATCGATTACATAAAAGGTAGTCATTTGGTAATTAATAGGAAAATTAAAAATGGCCTTATGTTCAGGGATCAGAAAAAGCATAGATATATATTTGCTCTTCCATACGAAGGAAATCTACTTCTTGGAACAACTGAACAAAGAGTTAGCACACCTGAAGATAAAGAGATATTAGATTCAGAAGTTAATTACCTTCTAGAAAGTATTAATATTTATATTGATAGACCAATTAATAAAGATGAAATAATTGAAAGCTATGCAGGAGTTAGACCACTTATTAAATCAAAAGCTAAAGATTTTCATTCGTCATCAAGAGATTTTTATATACAAAAAGATAAGAATTTATTGAGTCTTTTTGGAGGGAAGTGGACTACAGCACCTTCAATAGCAAGAAATATTGTTAGAATTGTTAATAATGAATAATAAAAAAACATTAAAAAATCCATTTTTTTTCATTGCTTCATTGGGTGGTGTTGGATTAATAAAATTTGCACCTGGAACATTTGGCTCCATTTTTGCATGGTTCTTATTTATTTTTTTATCTCACTACATAAATATGATCTTGTTGACCTCTTTTATACTCTTATTAGCTATTTGGGTTTGTGAATACATTTCAAAAGATTTTGAAGTAAAAGATGATAAGTCAATAGTTATTGATGAGCTTGTAGGAATGTGGATTGCACTGATGCCTGCTATTTATTTTGCTGACACACAGTCCGAAAGAACGATAATCGCAATTCTGGCTTTACTTCTATTTAGATTCTTTGATATTTTGAAGCCATTCCCAATAAATTATTTTGATCAAAGATTTAAGAATGGTTTTGGGATAGTGATAGATGATGTGGTTGCAGGAATAATTACTATACTAATTTTAATTCCTCTATCTCTTTTATTATTCTAGAAGCTTTTAAGCCGCATTCTTCGATCATTTCTTCTCTGGATTGATGCTCAATGAATATATCAGGTATGCCGAAAAGTTTAGACTTAATATTGATGTTATTGTCTGAACAAAACTCTTGAACCGCACTTCCTGCACCACCAGCTACTGATCCATCCTCAATTGAAACAAATGCTTGCGCTTCAGATAAATATTTTCTAAGAATATCTTCATCAAGAGGTTTCACAAAACGCATATCTATTAGAGTAAGACCTAGAGTGCTTGCAACTTCTCTTGCTTGATCGAGTAAAGCTCCAAAATTGATGACAATTAAATCTTTTGATCCTTCTTCAATTAATCTTCCTTTACCTATTTCAACTGGTGAAAGATCATTCTCAACAATAACATTAGGACCAGATCCTCTTGGATATCTTATTGATGCAGGGCCATTATGAAAAAAGCCAGTTGTCAAAAGCTTTCTAGTTTCATTTTCATCTGATGGAGTCATCACGATCATATTAGGAATGCACCTTAAGTAAACCAGATCATAGTTTCCCGAATGAGTAGGCCCATCCTCACCAACTAGTCCAGCTCTATCAATAGCAAAAGTGACATCTAAGTTTTGAAGTGCTACATCATGAATAAGTTGATCATAGGCTCTTTGAAGGAATGTAGAATAAATTGCTACCACAGGCTTCTTTTTTTCACAGGCTAATCCAGCAGATAAAGTAACAGCATGCTGTTCAGCTATTGCAACATCAAAATATCTCTCTGGAAACTCTTTACTAAATTCAACTAATCCTGATCCTTCCCTCATAGCTGGCGTTATTGCAACAAGATCACTGTCTTCTCTTGCCATGTCTACTACCCAGTTGCTAAATATATCTTGATATTTTGGTTTAGTTTTTCCTATATTTTTTGAAGTATTAGTTTTAGATATTGCATGATATTTAATTCTGTCCTCTTCAGCTAAATCATATCCAGCACCTTTTTTTGTAATTATGTGAAGGAACTGTGGCCCCTCAAAATTCTTTAGATTTCCAATTACTTTCAAAAGTTGATCAATATCATGCCCATCAATTGGCCCAATATAATTTAGTCCAAGCTCCTCAAAAATAGCTCCTGGTGCTACCATTGTTTTCATATGAGTTTCGACGGTGCGGGCTAGATGATGAGCAGCAGGGATGTTCTTTAAAAACTTTTTACCATTACTTTTAATCCCTTTATAAAGTTTGGAAGCCCATATTCTTGAGAAGTAATTATTTAAGCCTCCAACATTCTCAGAGATTGACATGTCATTATCATTTAGAATTATCAGCATATCTGGCTTTATGCCTCCAGCATGTTGCATTGCTTCGAAAGCCATTCCTGCAGTCATTGCACCGTCTCCAATAACAGCTACTGTTTTTTTCTCTCCCTCATTTAATTTGTTAGCAATAGCCATACCAACTGCTGAACTTACAGACGTACTGGAATGTCCAGCACCAAAAACATCATAATCACTTTCATTTCTTGATGGAAAGGGAGCTAGGCCATCTTTTGATCTTATTGAGCCTATTTGATTCTTACGACCAGTCAATATCTTATGGGGATAAGCTTGGTGACCAACATCCCAGACAATATTGTCTGATGGAGAATCATAAAGGTAATGTAAAACAATTGTTAACTCAACAACACCAAGACCTGCTCCAAGATGCCCACCACTTTTACCAACTGAGTAGAGCAAAAATTCTCTCAATTCATCAGCTAAAATCTTTAGATCAGGAGGCGAGAGCTCTTTAAGGTCTTCAGGATAATTAATTTTATCAAGTAGCCTAGTTGAAGGAACTTCATTAGGGATTTCACTAAATATTTTCATTACATTTTCCGCTGGTAAATATAATCTATTATTTTAAAAATATCTTTATCATTTTCTTTATCAAAGATTCTTGCAGCAATCTCTAGTGATTCAGCATGATTCTCATTGATTATTTTTAGACATTCTTCTTTATTTAGGACGCTAAGAATATTAATTTTTTTATTCTTTAAATCCGATCCCGTTGGCTTACCAATTTCATTTTGATTTCCAAATTCATCCAAGTAATCATCAACTATTTGAAATCCAACTCCAATAGATTTTCCAAGTTTATAAATTAGGTCTTTATTTTCATAGAATCTTTCATATCCAAGAAAACCTAAAACTAATGATGTCTCTATTAACTTTCCCGTTTTTAAATAATGCATTTTCTTAATAAATTCTTCATCTGCTTGCATTGATTCAGCAGTTATATCGAGTTCTTGACCAAGCACCATTCCCTTATGACCACATGCATCGGTTAAAAGAGAAATGGCAGAGACTTTTAAATCGCTATCAAGATCATCATCATTTGTTATTACTTCAAAAGCCAATGTTTGCAATGCATCTCCTGACAATATGGCTATAGCTTCGCCATACTTAATATGATTAGAATCTTTACCCCTTCTTATATTGTCGTTATCCATTGATGGCAAATCATCATGAATTAATGAGTAGCTATGAAGTAATTCAATACTTGTAGCTAGATTGATAGCAGATGATTTAGTT
>LULJ01000885.1_pt1 | contig 10179 bp, 10 predicted proteins | sample 728171 | NCBI WGS metagenome assembly LULJ01 (sample SAMN03860292, study PRJNA289734) | marine metagenome | biome: seawater column; feature: ocean; material: water; isolation source: Red Sea water column Station 169 - depth 25m | place: Saudi Arabia: Red Sea | collected 2011-10-15 | depth 25 m
GAACCTATTCCATCTCCTTCGATGTAAGGAACTATAGGATTGTCAGGTACAATAAGTTTTCCTGATGAATCCATTGATATTTTAGAACCACCTTTAGGCTCTATTATGTGCTCAAATTCCATGATTGCTCTGTATAATTAAATTTGGTGCTGCATTATATATTATTTAGGTAAATAGGTTAATTGAGCTTAATGAGTAAAGGAAAAGTACTAGTTGGACTATCTGGAGGAGTAGATTCGTCTGTTACAGCTTTATTGTTAAAAGAACAAGGTTATGAAGTACATGCTCTTTTTATGAAAAACTGGGATGATGATGATGGGTCTCCTTATTGCAGCGCAAAAGAAGATTTCATGGATGCAGTGTTTGTGTCTGATCAATTAAAAATTCCTTTAGAACAAATAAGTTTTTCAAAGGAATATAAAGAATCAGTATTTTCTTATTTTCTATCTGAATTAGTGACTGGAAATACACCTAATCCGGATATTTTATGCAACAGAGAGATTAAATTTAAAGAATTTTATAATTACGCAATGTCTAATGATTATGACTTTATAGCTACCGGGCATTATGCAATAACTGATAATCAAAGCTTATATAAAGGTAAAGATAATTCGAAAGATCAGTCTTATTTCTTACACGCAATAGATAAAGAAGTTTTGCAAAAAACCATATTCCCACTGGGAGAACTTAAAAAAGAGACTGTAAGACAAATAGCAAAAGAGAATAGACTCATAACAAGCAATAAAAAGGATAGCACAGGTATTTGTTTTATCGGTGAAAGGCCTTTCCCTGAATTTGTAGGGAACTATCTATCAGGTCAGGAAGGTAACATAATAAATGAGAATGATGATGTAATAGGAATTCATCAGGGATTAGTTTTTTATACCCTAGGGCAAAGACAAGGTCTAGGAATCGGCGGTGTTAAAGGATCTCCTGATCTTCCCTGGTATGTAGCTAAGAAGAATCTTAAAACTAATGAACTCTTATGCGTCCAAGGCAATGACCATCCTCTATTATTTTCTAGAGAATTGTCTACAAAGAATCTCTTCAAACTCGAAGATTCATTGCCGACAAGCTTCGAGGGAACTGCCAAGGTAAGATACAGGCAGGAAGATCAGGGATGTGAAATCAATGTTGAAGATAATGCTTTGAATATAAAATTTCACAAACCGCAAAGATCTGTCACTCCAGGTCAATCAGTAGTAATTTATAAAAATGATAAATGTTTAGGTGGTGGAGAGATTTGCACTATTAATTAGCTGTATTTTCTCACATCTAGTAAGTTTCTTAATCTCAATCTCTCTTTTTAGAGATCTACTTTTATCGTGAGTATGTTCTACGTAAACAAGAGTAACTGGAAGTCGACTTTTAGTATATTTTGCTCCTTTACCAGAATTATGAGTGTCAATTCTTTCATAAAGACTGTTACTAATTCCGGTATATAAACTGCCGTCAGAACACTTTAAAATATACACACACCATTTCATTCAGACAAAAGCAGAAGCGATCCAAAGGGTAAGGACAATAATAACAAACAACGTACAAAGCCAGGCCCTTATTCTGTCCTCTTTATCCATTAGGCTGAAGCTGAATCCAATTCACTTAATCTAGAATAAAGGTTAGAAATATTTTTATTTTCTTCACTAATAGTTTGACCAACAGAAGCTCCAAAATTTAAGAAGCAATAAAGCATAATGTCAGCTAGCGTAAATCTATCGCCACAAATAAATTCTTTTCCTTCAAGTTGTTTATCAAGCCACTGTAATCGTTCTTGTGCAATCATCTTTAAATCATCTGCAGCTTGAGGTATGAGATGTAATCTATCTTTAAAGAGTTCATATCCTTCAGCTGATCTAAAACCATTTGTTAAAGGCTCAATAATTTGTAGGTCAATTCTTCGAACCCACATTTTTGTCTCAGCTCTCTCTTCAGGTGTTTTACCGATAAGATCACTATGGCCATTTATTTCATCTAAAAATTCACAAATTGCTGTTATTTCTGATAGATAATCGCCATTATCTAGCTCTAAAGCAGGCATTTGACCGGAGGGGTTTCTTTTTAGATGTTCTTCTTGTCTATTTTCACCGGCCATCAAATCGACTTCAATTGTTTCAACATCAAGACCAAGTTCAGCTATAAACATTCTTACTACATGTGGGTTTGGACCCATTGAATTAAATAATTTCATTTCTTCTTAAGGCTCTTTTACAACCTCACCTCCTTTCATTACAAAATCTACTGTCTCAAGAATTGATATATCCATTAAGGGATTTCTTGAAACTCCAATTAAATCGGCATATTTACCTTTAACAATACTTCCTAAATTTTCTTTTTCATCTAATAAGTCAGCTGCATAGATAGTGGCACTCATTATGGCTTCTTTTGCAGGCATGCCTCCATCTACCATTAGAGAGAATTCTTTAGCATTTTCTCCATGCGGTGAAACTCCACTATCTGTTCCAAAAGCAATCTTGACGCCGGCTTGATAAGCCATTGAAAAGGTAGCTTGTAGCTTTGGACCAATTTCTAAGGCTTTCCTTTCTACAAAGGGAGGATAATAACCTTCCTGAAGAGCTTTTTCCGAAACCCATTTACCTGCTAAAAGAGTTGGAACGTAAAATATACCATTATCTCTCAGTAATGCTGCTCCTTCATTATCCATTAATGTTCCATGTTCTATTGAATCTACACCTGCCAAAACTGCTCTTTTAATCCCTTCAGCACCATGTGCGTGAGCGGCTACTTTAAATCCATAATCTTTAGCAGTCGAAACAATTGCCTTCATCTCATCTAAGGTCATCTGAGGATTTTGACCATCCTTAGTATTGCTGAGGACTCCGCCAGTTGCAGTAAATTTAATAAGATCAGCATTTTCTTTATAACGAAATCTTACTGCCTCCATAGCTTCTTCTTCTCCATTCATGACACCATCTTTAGGTCCTAAATCAGAGGTTAATTTTTGGTTAAGAGAGTTTGAAGGATCACCATGACCTCCTGTTGTAGATATAGTCTTTCCTGAAGAATAAATTCTGGGTCCGATTACAGTTCCATTATCGATAGCATTTCTGAGGGAAATAGTCACCGTATCTGAATCTCCCAAATTTCTAACTGTTGTAAAGCCTGCTATTAGTGTGTTTTCAGCATGTTTTGTTGCCCTGATAGCATAATCTGCAGCATTCAAAGTTACCCTCTCTAAATAAGCATTGCTTGAACTTTGGTTTGTTAGATGAACGTGCATGTCAATTAGCCCAGGTAAAATATAATAACCAGTAAGGTCTAGGTAAATATCATCAGGTTCTGGGTTAACGTATCCTTCAAGAACATTAGTTATTCTGTCTTGGTCGATGACGATTGACATTTGAGGTTCAATAGTCCCATTTTCAACATTAAATAAATAACCAGCATGAATTAATGTTCTAGCATGGATTGTAATGCTAATACTGAAAAAAACTAAAGCTAAAAACATTTTTACCATATCAATAGTTTGTATGTAGTTTATCTTCAAGGCAAGGAATAAAAACATTAAGTTATAATAGAAATATGAAATCTGAAAATCTTTTATCTATTTCGCCTTTAGACGGCAGATACAATCAATCTGTATCAGATTTAAGGCCTATAACTAGCGAATTCGGGCTAATTAAATACCGAGTTATCATTGAAATAAAATGGTTCCTGCACCTCTCAAGTAATTCGAAGATAAAAGAACTTCCTAAATTAAATATTAAAGAAATCACCTATCTCAATGATTTAATTAATAATTTTGATGTCAATGATGCTAAACGTCTCAAAGCTATTGAGAGCAAAACTAATCATGATGTCAAAGCTATTGAATATTTCTTAAAAGAAAAATTTAAAAAACAAAAAAAACTAGACAAATATTCTGAATTTATACATTTTGCATGTACTTCTGAAGATATAAACAATCTTTCGTACGCTTTAATGATTAAAGATGCCTCAGCTATTATTGGTGCTTTAATTACTAAACTAGAAAGAAAAATTAAATCTCTGTCAAAAAGGTATTCAGGAAAATCAATGCTTTCAAGAACCCATGGTCAAAATGCTTCTCCTACTACTATGGGTAAAGAATTTTCAAACTACCTTCATAGAGTAAACAAAGTTTCAAATGAGATAAAGCGACATGAAATGACAGGGAAAATTAATGGAGCAGTAGGTAACTATAACGCTCATCATATTGCTTATCCAAATATTGATTGGGAGAAAGTATCCAAAGATTTTGTTAAAAGCTTAAAGCTTGATTTCAACAGTCACACTACTCAAGTTGAACCAAAAGACTCAATTGCCTTGCTGCTTGGTGATTATGTAAAGCTAAACAATGTTCTGATAGACTTAAGTAGGGATATTTGGGGGTACATTTCATTAGGCTATTTCAAACAGAAATTAAAAGATGGCGAAGTTGGTTCTTCAACCATGCCTCATAAGGTCAATCCTATAGATTTTGAAAATGCAGAAGGTAATTTAGGAATGGCTAATGCCAACTTAACTCATATTAGTAACACAGTTACCATATCAAGATGGCAAAGGGATCTGACAGACTCTACCGTCATGAGGAACCTAGGTTTATGTTTCGGATACATAAACATCGCACTCAATTCCTTATTAAAAGGTTTAGATAAACTTGAATTAAATAATGAAAAATTAATTGAAGATTTAAATGATTCTTGGGAAGTTCTTACTGAAGCTATTCAAACAATTATAAGAAAAAATAATATACCTAACGGTTATGAATTAATGAAGAAACTATCTAGAGGTAAAGATTTAAATAGATCTGATTTAATAAATTTCATAGAAAATATGGATATACCGCAGGACGAAAAGCAACGTCTTTTAGAATTAACACCTTTCTCCTATATAGGCTACGCAGAGAAGCTTTCTAGGACCTAAAAGTTAGTTGATTTATAACAATATCTGGTTAAACTTACGCCTCCTCAAAGCTAGATTTCATTTTGTTTTGATGAAATAGTTTTAGAGAATAATAGTCAATTCAAATAAAGAAAAAGGGAGAAAAATGGCGTCTTATAAAGATTTAATACAAGAACTTACCGATCTAAAAAACAAAGGTAATGCTTCCAATGTAAACATTGAACCTAAAAGTGCAGCAAGAATGAAACTTCAAAATCAGTTTCAATCAGGTCTTGATATAGCCAGGTACACTGCGGCCATAATGAGAAAGGATATGGATGAGTATGATGCTAATCCAGAAGCTTATACACAATCTTTAGGCTGTTGGCATGGATTTATTGGACAGCAAAAACTTATTTCAATAAAGAAACATTTTGGAAATACAGATAAAAAGTATTTATATCTGTCTGGCTGGATGGTTGCTGCCTTGAGATCTGAGTTTGGACCTCTTCCAGACCAGTCCATGCACGAAAAAACAACAGTCGCATCTTTGATAAACGAACTTTATACCTTTTTAAAACAAGCAGATGCTAGAGAACTTGGAGACTTATTTAGACAATTAGACGAGGCTGAAGAAGACGCTAAAGCAGATATACAAAATAAAATAGATAACTTCCAAACACACATTGTTCCAATTATTGCAGATATTGATGCCGGTTTTGGAAATGAAGAAGCCACTTATCTAATGGCTAAACAAATGATTGAAGCCGGAGCCTGTTGTATTCAAATTGAAAATCAAGTTTCTGACGAAAAACAATGCGGACATCAAGATGGTAAAGTGACAGTCCCCCATGCAGATTTCTTGGCTAAAATAAATGCAGTTCGCTATGCTTTTTTAGAATTGGGAGTCGATGACGGAGTGATAGTTGCAAGAACTGACTCTTTAGGGGCTGGTTTAACAAAGCAAATAGCAATTACTCATGAAGTAGGAGATCTTGGGGATCAATATAATTCTTTTCTAGATTTAGAAGTGGTTTCTGAGGATCAAATGAAACACGGTGATGTTCTCATCAACTATCATGGAAGAGTTGTTAGACCTAGAAGGCTTCCAAGCAATCTATATAGATTTATGGAGGGCACCGGTGAGGCGAGATGTATTTTAGATTCAGTTACCAGCCTTCAAAATGGTGCAGATCTTATTTGGATAGAGACAGAAAAACCTCACATTGGTCAAATTGGTGCAATGATGGATGAAATTAGAAAAGTTATTCCAAATGCAAAACTTGTTTACAACAATAGTCCTTCCTTTAATTGGACATTAAATTTTAGACAGCAAGTTTTTGATGCAATGGAGAAGGCTGGAAAAGATACTTCTGATTATGACAGAGATAATCTAATGGATGAAAAATATGACACAAGTGAACTTGGTCTAGAGGCTGATGAAAAAATAAGAACATTTCAAGCTGATGCTGCGAAGCAAGCTGGTATTTTCCATCATCTAATCACGCTCCCCACTTACCACACTGCAGCTTTATCCACTGATAATCTTGCAAAAGAATATTTTGGTGAAGAGGGTATGCTAGGCTATGTAAAAGGTGTTCAAAGAAAAGAAATACGTGAAGGCATTGCATGCGTTAAACATCAAAATATGGCTGGATCAGATATGGGAGATGATCACAAAGAATATTTTGCTGGAGAGGCAGCTCTGAAGGCTTCAGGTGAAGATAATACTATGAATCAGTTCTAATTAACTTTCATAAAAAAGGGAGCTTTGGCTCCCTTTTTTATTGTTCTATGCATTTAGATGGATTTCCTCCACACAACTCACATTCTCTTCCTGGTTCTAAACCAGCTAGCCCTCCACAGGAGCCGGTTATAGGTTTTTTTCCAAAGAGTACACCCACTGACATAATACCGATAATAGACATTAAAACAAAAAAGATTAAGAGCATTTCCAACATAGTTATATTTTAACTTGTTCAAGGTCGTCAGAAAATAGTAATTTAGTTTGACCTTCAATTTCTGTAATAAAAAGGGCTTTTATTCCTTCCTTATTAGAATAATTAATAGCCTGTTCTAATTTCATGGCATTGAGAGCTGTTGCAAGCGCATCAGCTTTCATTGCGTTTTCGGAAATAACAGTTACAGATTTTTTTGAAAAACTAGATGGAAATCCAGAAAAAGTATTCATGGTGTGACTAAATTCTTTTTCATCAAGGATTCTTGAATTTCTATAATCCCCTGAAGTTGCCAAGGCAAAAGAATCAAAACTAGAAGACAAAAAAGTATATATGATCTTGTCTTGATCTGATGGATTTACTATTCCAGCTTTCCAGGGCTGATCATTGGATTTTAAAGAAGTTGATCGAATCTCTCCTCCTATCTCAATAAAAAAGCTTTTGATGTTCTGTTGCTCATCTAAAAAATCATATACCTTGTCAATAGCAAAACCCTTCGCTATTGATGAGAAATCTAATTCAATATCTTTAACTTTTTTAACTAAAAGGTTTGAGGAGTCTAGAATAACTGAACCGCAGCCAACTTGAGACGATAAATAAGATACCTCTTCCTCAGAAGGTTCTTCATAAACTTCATCAGGACCAAACCCCCACAGATTAACTAATTTGCCAATAGAAACGTCATAGATACCTTGAGTCTCTTTACATAAAGCTAAGGCATAATCTAAAACTTCTATAAAATCTTGAGTAACTGTTATCCATATGCCAACTTCAGCTTTATTTACTTTTGAAATCAAAGAATCGTCTAGATATGTAGACATTTCCTGGTTAACTTTTTGAAGGATGTTGAACGCTTTAAAGTGTGTATTTTGACTTGAAACTTCAGATTGAATTGAAATGCTATAGCCAGTACCCATGATACTGCCTTTAAAAATCTGAGTCTCAGCTATATCATCATTTTTGAAAATTAAGAATATGACAAAAACAAGAGCTAAAGAAGATAAAAAAATGCTTTGATTCAATTAGCTTCCAAAATCATCAAATTTAATTGCTTCTGGCTCCACGCCCAAGCTATCTAACATATCAAAACATGCAGCCATCATTGGAGGCGGACCACACATATAATATTTCTGTTAAGCTTCTAGCTCCGTAAAAGAAAGTGATTTTGCGTTTAGAGTTTAATCTCAGTAATTGATCAAAAATATGAGATCTCATTGGCGCCATACCTGCACCGCCACCAATAAACACCATCTCTGCGTCAGTCTCTTCCGCAAAAAATTCCCCAAAAGGTCCAAAAATAGTGAGAGTATCGCCTTGTTTTAAATTAAAAATATAAGAACTCATTTCACCTGCAGGAAAATCTGTACCAGGAGGAGGTGAAGCAATTCTGATATTGAATTTCATTATTCCTTTTTCATTTGGATAATTGGCCATAGAGTAAGCTCTAATGACTGGTTCAAGTGTCTTTGAGGAGTTCTCCCAAACACCAAATCTATCCCAATCTCCATGATATTCTTCTTCAATATCAAAAGATTTATAATCTAATTCATATGGAGGAATTTCCATTTGAACATAACCGCCAGCTTTAAAAGCAACTTCTTCTCCTTCAGGTAATTTGAGAACAAGTTCTTTAATAAAAGTCGCAACATTTTTATTTGAAATAACTTCACATTCCCATTTCCTAGCACCAAAGACTTCGTCTGGTACTACTATTTCCATATCGTCTTTCACAGGAACTTGGCAAGATAGCCTCCAACCTTCCTTTTTTTCTTTATTAGTAAAATGAGATTCTTCAGTTGGAAGAATAGATCCTCCACCACTTATAACCTTACATTTACATTGAGCACAAGTTCCGCCTCCACCACAGGCAGATGATAAGAATAAATTCTGCGCAGCTAAAGTTTGCAGCAATTTTCCTCCAGCCTCTACCTCAATTGATTTCGCAGCATCGTTCATAGATATATTGATATTACCTGAAGAAACTAAAAGTTTCCTTGCACCAAGAATTACAAAAACCATCAAATTAACTGCAATTGTAAAAACAAGTACACCAAGCACGATTTCATTTTGAATAAAGTTCATTTTATAAAGATATTCCTCCGAATGATAAAAAACCAAAACACATTAATCCTACTGTTATGAAGGTTATACCCAACCCTTGCAGGCCCTCAGGTATATCGGCATATTTTAGCCTCTCTGTTATTCCAGCTAAAGCAACAATAGCAAGGGCCCAACCAGTTCCTGCCCCCAGTCCGTAAACTATACTTTCAGTAAATTCAAGATTTCTTTCAATAGAAAAAAGTACTCCACCTAGAATTGCACAGTTAACTGTAATTAAAGGTAAAAATACACCAAGTGCATTATAAAGGGCTGGTATATAACGATCTAAAAACATTTCTAATATTTGTACTAAAGCCGCAATTATTCCTATGTAACATATGAGTCCTACGAAATGTAAATCTGAACCAGGAAAGAGTGCATCTGCTTTTAAGAAATAATTGAAAATTAAGTTATTTATTGGCACTGCAAGCCCTAATACAACAATAACAGCAATACCTAAACCAATCGCAGGTTGGATTCTTTTAGAAATGGCAAGAAAAGTACACATGCCAAGAAAAAAGTTGATTGCTATATTCTCAATGAAGACAGCTTTAATAAAAATACTAAGATAAGCTTCTAGCATTAAACTGCTCCCTTTTCACTTTCAAGACTATTTTTAGATATCTTAAATTCTGGCTCTTCTATTTGTTCTGTTTTCCATTGTCTGAGTGCCCATATAGTGAATCCTATGATGAAAAAAGAACTTGCTGGAGTTAAGAAAAAGTTATTTGCAAGATACCATCCACCATTAGTTGTCAGAGGCATTATTTCGATTCCATAAAATGTTCCAGCACCTACGAATTCTCTTATGATGGCAATAACAATTAAGATGACGCTGTAACCAAGCCCATTACCAAAACCATCAATTGCGCTCATCAATGGCCCATTCTTCATGGCAAAGGCTTCTGCTCTGCCCATAACTATACAATTAGTAACGATTAAACCGACAAATACTGACAATGTCTTACTACTCTCATAATCGAAGGCTTGAAGGACTTCATCTACAAGCATCACGAGTGTGGCTATTATAGATATCTGTACAATGATTCTAATATTCGTTGGGATATGATTTCTTATAAGAGATACGGAAAGATTTGACAAGGTTACAACGGTAGTTAGAGCAACACACATTATTAATGTTATGTAGAGGTTGCCTGTAACAGCAAGAGCAGAACAAATGCCTAAAACTTGAACTGTTATTGGATTGTTATCATCTAGGGGATCACTTAATAGTGCTCTATTTTTTTCTAACTCATCAATT
>LULJ01001478.1_pt1 | contig 10177 bp, 10 predicted proteins | sample 728171 | NCBI WGS metagenome assembly LULJ01 (sample SAMN03860292, study PRJNA289734) | marine metagenome | biome: seawater column; feature: ocean; material: water; isolation source: Red Sea water column Station 169 - depth 25m | place: Saudi Arabia: Red Sea | collected 2011-10-15 | depth 25 m
CAAATCACTTATTGGACATTCCTCTCTTTGTTTTTCTGAAGCCCACATCACGAATTCTTGTGCCTTTTTGGATGCTTTCATAACAGTTCCAATATCACCCGTTCGTTCAATGTGAAAACCTTCAACAGGCTTACCAGTCTTTGCAATTCCATCTACAATTCTTTTAGTCCACTTTGGCTCAATACCGATTACAATCACAGCGGCAACATTTGGATTACTTCCAGTTCCAATCATTGTTCTAAAATGCAGTTCTAAATCTGCTCCAAACTGCAATCGTCCATATGAATGTGGTAATGCGATAGTTCCTTTTATATTGTTTGCAACTGCTTCTGCACAAGCATTTGAAATATCATCAACCGGTAAAATAATTACGTGATTTCTAGTTCCGGCTCTTCCATTTTCTCTTTTGTAACCTAAAAAACTTTTTGGAATTTCCATCAATTTACCACTTTTTTGTTTTAACGTTATGAACATGTACATGTTCACCTTTTTTTATGGATTTAACAACTTTTCCTATGTCGTGACCATATTTTAAAATTGTGTCTCCCTCTTTTAGATCCGTCATAGCAATTTTATGACCCAATGGTATTTCATCCATTGATTGAATATCTGTTGAGCTATCATCTTCCATAATCCAGCATTTACAGTCTTGTTTTGGTGTTATTTTTTCGATTACTACAACCCCTACATTATCCTTTTTATCGTGAATTATGATGTCAGTAGCCATTATATCGTGTCGATTTGTTTGTTTGAATTTTCAAAAATCTTATATATTAATCGCGACAATTAAGAAATAGTTTTATAAAAAATTATTACATTTGCTAGATTAGAAAGGTTCTATTAATGACGAAAATGACAACAGAGGAAGCTTTTGTAAAAGTTTTACAAATGCACGGCATCGAACATGCTTTTGGAATAATAGGTTCAGCCTTTATGCCTATCTCTGATATTTTTCCTGATGCAGGTATTACTTTTTGGGATGTAGCTCATGAAACAAATGGTGGATTAATCGCTGATGGTTATACAAGATCTACAGGTAAAATGTCTATGGTCATTGCACAAAACGGGCCAGGTATCACCGGATTAGTAACCCCAATTAAAACTGCTTACTGGAACCATACACCATTATTATTAGTAACACCTCAGGCAGCAAATAAGACTATGGGTCAAGGAGGTTTTCAAGAAGTAGAGCAAATGAATTTATTTAAAGATATGGTTTGTTACCAAGAAGAAGTTAGAGACCCATCAAGAATGGCTGAAGTTTTAAATAGAGTAATTGAAAAAGCAATAAGAGGCTCAGCGCCAGCGCAAATTAATGTTCCAAGAGATTATTGGACACAGGTTATCGATATTGAATTACCACCAATAGTAAGATTAGAAAGACAAGGTGGAGGAGCAGAGGCTATAGATAAAGCTGCAAAACTTTTATCGAATGCTAAGTTTCCAGTTATTTTATCTGGTGCAGGAGTTGTAATTGGTGGTGCAATTGAAGAAACAAAAAAACTTGCAGAAAAATTAGACTCTCCAGTTTGTTCTGGTTATCAGCACAATGATAGTTTTCCAGGAAGTCATCCATTGGCTGTAGGACCTTTAGGATACAATGGGTCAAAAGCTGCAATGGAATTAATCTCAAAAGCAGATGTTGTTTTGGCTTTAGGAACAAGACTAAATCCATTTTCGACACTTCCAGGGTATGGAATAGATTATTGGCCCAAGAAAGCTAGCATAATCCAAGTTGATATCAATCCTGATAGAATTGGTTTAACTAAAAAAGTTACTGTTGGAATAAGTGGAGATGCCAAATTGGTTGCTCAACAAATATTTGATAAATTATCATCTAATGCAGGTGATACAGATAGACAAAAAAGAAAAGACTTAATTCATCAAACAAAATCTGCATGGTTACAAAAATTATCTAGTCTAGATCATGAAGATGATGATGAAGGAACAGTCTGGAATAAAGAAGCAAGAGAGAGAGATAAAGATAGAATGTCACCAAGACAAGCTTGGAGAGCAATTCAAGCTGGAATGCCTGAAGATGTAATTATCTCAAGTGATATTGGAAATAATTGTGCAATAGGAAATGCTTATCCAACTTTTGAAAAACCAAGAAAATATTTGGCACCAGGTTTGTTTGGTCCTTGTGGTTATGGTTTTCCATCAATACTTGGAGCAAAGATTGGATGCCCAGATACACCTGTAATTGGTTTTGCGGGAGATGGAGCATTTGGAATTAGTATGAATGAGATGAGTTCTTGTGCTCGTGAGGAGTGGCCAGCAATTACAATGGTTATTTTTAGAAATTATCAATGGGGTGCAGAAAAAAGAAATACAACTCTTTGGTTTGATAATAATTTCGTTGGAACTGAATTAGATCCTGAGTTAAGTTATGCGAAGGTAGCTGATGCTTGTGGTTTAAAAGGAGTAACAGTTAAATCAATGGAGGAAACAACTGCCGCAATCAAACAATCTTGTGAGGATCAAAAAAAAGGTATCACCACATTTATAGAAGTAATTTTAAACCAAGAACTTGGTGAACCATTTAGAAGAGATGCAATGAAAAAGCCTGTGAAGGTGGCTGGTATCAAAAAAGAGGACATGAAAAAGCAGCCTTCTTTGAATTCTTAATGTAAATCCATAGGCCAGTTATCCTTACCATTATATCGATCTAACTCTTTTTTTGTTATTGGCCTGAACAAAACCCAAGCAACAACAATTGCTAAAGTTAATAATATTAATGTTTTCACTTTTATCTTATTATTGTCTTAACAGAACCGAGCTTATCAATTTTACCTTGATAAAGACCTTTGCCTATCGGAACAACTCCTACAGTTGAACCAGTAAATACATAAAAATTTTTATTCAGATTAACTTTATCTCTCTTTAATTTGTTTAAGACAAACCTTAACGAGTTTAATGGATTAATAAAAACTGCACTAGTATTACCATTAATATTCTGTTTTGTATTTTTGTTTGAAATATTTGTTTTTAAATTTCCGATGTTTATTTTTTTATATTTTTTCTTTTGACCGATCAAAAATTTTACATTAGCTCCAAAATCACTACATAAATCTCCAAACGAAGTTATTCCTTTTTTTCTTTGTAAAGTGGTTTTACTTATCTTTACACTTTTACCACTTTTTAAAAAGTTATTTTTATAAACCGATGCATAAAATGGCTCTTTTTCCCTTAACTTTTTCATTACTGGAATTCCAGTTCCTCCAGCTTTGTAACCAATTATAGGTTTTTTTACTTTACTCTCACAAAGCATTCTAAATTTATTTGCCTCAGTTAGTTTTTTTGTAAATCTTCTAGGTAATGGTGCAATAATTTTATTTTTAAGAAAAGCTTTTACTAATTTATTTGAAGTTTTTTCTATTAATGTGCTCATATTTTTGAATTATTTTTTTATTTAATTAATAACTATATTTTATGATCCAAAGTTTATCAAACTAAAACCAGCAATAAAAAAGACTATCAACCAAACCAAACCTTTTATTAAAAAAAAAGTAAATCCTCCAACTAGAATATATTTACCCAATTTACTCTTAGACAAAAAATTTTTAAGCTTGGTCATCATTTAGATAAATTTTGCTAATTAAATAAAGACATTGGATCAAGTCTAGTTTGAAACCAATTTACCCTAAAATCTAGGTGAGGGCCTGTAGATCTACCAGTTGATCCAACTGTACCAATGATATCTCCTTGATTAATTTGGTCACCAACAGACACCATCACATTTTCTAGATGAGAGTAAATTGTTGAAATCCCGTGTCCATGATCCATTATAATTGTACCGCCAGTATAATAAAGATCATCCTCAGCCATTGTTACAACCCCAGATGCTGATGATTTAATCATTGTTCCTTTTTTTGCTGCTATATCAATTCCATAGTGAGGCCACTTTGGTTTACCATTTAAAATTCTCTGGCTTCCGTAAACACCACTAATAATTCCTTTTACAGGCATAATGAATTGGTTTTTAAAAAAAGGTAAATCAGAATTGATAGCTCTAGCTTTTCCAATTCTGTTGTTTTCTTCTTTTATTCTTTTGTAAACTGACTCAGGTGGTGTAACTTTACTTTCTTCTAAGCCATCTATTCTCTGAATGTTGTATTTTCTTTTAAGAACTTTTTTAATTATTTTTTCACTTTTTCCGTTTGTTATTTTAGTAATAGTTAAATCAAACTTTCTATCTCTATCAATACCAAAAGCAAAATAACCATCTTTAGAAACTTTCACTTCTTTTTTATCTATAATTATTTTAGAGGAGGGATCAGTTATTCCTATGATATAATGACCCTGTAAAAATTTTCCTTTAAACTCGATAGCATTTGTATGAGTTGATATAAAAAAGATTATTAAAAAAAATAATTTTGGTATTATTTTGCAGTCCATCCGCCATCAACTAATAAAGAAGTTCCAGTAATCATTGACGCTGCATCAGATGCAAGAAATACAGCTGCGCTTGCTACATCTGAAAGTTCAGCAAATTTTCCTAAGGGAATATTGCCCAAAACCTCTTTTTTAAACTTTTTACTTTTCAAAAATTTACTTGTCATTGGAGTAACAACAAAAGTTGGGCAAACAGTATTTACCAAATTTTGTCATATTATACACACTTCTAATAGGACCACCAACATGACCCATTTGAGAAGACATGTTTACAATCGCACCGCCAATTTTTTTTCTATTTTTGGACTTAATCATTTTTAAAGCACATAATTGAGCAAGATTAAAAGTTGCCATCGTGTTTATCTTAACCAAATACTCCATATTTTTTGTTTTAACTTTGGTAAAATGTTCTGGAATATTATTGCCTGCATTGTTAATCAGTATATCTATTTTTGACTGTTTATTAATTATCTCTTTAATTTGATTGTAATTTGTGATGTCACATACATAAGATTTACATTTAGACTTTATTTTTTTTATCTTTTTTGAAACTTCATCTAAATCTTTTTTTGTTCTACTTATGATGATTAAATTAGCACCAGCTTCAGCAAGCGCTATAGCACATGCTCTACCAAGTCCTTTTCCAGCTCCAGTTACCACTGCAGATTTATTCTTTAAATTGTAATTTTTCAGATACATCATAAAAATAATATTTTAATATCAGTATAAATCAATTCAATAGCAACAATTAAAATTGCCAATAATCCGGCCCAAGCAATCCATTTATATTTTTTTATCCAATTTGATATTAATGTTGCTGCTGTTGCCATTAGCACTATCGACAAAACAAGACCAAAAATTAATAAGTAATAATGGTCTCCTGCTGCTCCTGCAACTCCTAAAACATTGTCTAAACTCATAGTAAAATCAGCTAATAAGATTGTCCAAATAGCTTTTAGGAAACTGGAATTATCTACCTTTATATCACTCTCGTGATCAGAACCTTTTATGACATCTACATACAATTTGTAGACAATATAGAGAAGAAGAACCCCTCCAATTAATCTTAAACCTGTAATTTGTAATAAATAAGCAGTCAATAAAGTTAAGATTATCCTTAAGACAACTGCTCCACCTATTCCCCAAAAAATAATTTTTCGTCTTTGTTCTAAGGGAAATTTTGATGCAACCATTCCAATTATGATTGCATTGTCTCCTGCTAAAACAAGATCGATCAAGATAATTTGTGTTAAAATTGTAATTTGTTCTGGAGTAATAAAATCAGAGAGCATTAACTTCTAAGTATCATATCAGCACCTTTTTCGGCAATCATAATTGTAGGTGCATTAGTATTACCCGAAGTTATATTAGGCATTATTGATGCATCAATTACTCTTAAATTATTTAATCCCTTTACTTTAAGATTTTCATCAACTACTGCCGTATCATCTTGCCCCATTTTACATATGCCAACTGGATGAAAAATAGTTTGCGCATAATTGGATCCAGCTTTTACAAGTTCTTCATCGTCATTAATATCAATACCAGGTCTATATTCCTCTGGTTTATATTTTTTAAAAGTTTCAGACTCCATTACTATTTTCCTTGTAAGTCTCAAACCTTTTGCAGCAACCATACGATCATGGTCAGTTGAAAGATAGTTGAGTTTTACTTTTGCATAAATTCTTGAGTCTTTATTAATAATATTTACGTGACCTCTACTTGTTGGTCTTATATTTGATACAGTAGGTGTGAATGCATGAAAGTCATGGTTTTTTGTAGCACCTAAAGTGTCCATACTCATTGGTTGCACGTGCCATTGAAGATCTGGCAATTCTAAAGAAGGATCACTCTTAGCAAACATACACATTTGACTAGCGCCCATTGTCATTGGTCCACTCCTATTAAAAACATATTCTAGACCAATCATTAATTTACCAAATAAACTATTAACTTTTTTATTTAATGATTTAAGTCCATTAACTTTGTAAATTGGTCTGAACATTAAATGATCTTGTAAATTTTCTCCAACTCCCTTTAGTTCATGCACCATAGTTACACCAAGGTCTTTTAATTTTTCTGAATTTCCTATCCCTGAAGTTTGCAAAATCTGAGGTGATCCAATTGACCCAGATGAGAGTATTATTTCTTTGTTAGCTGCAACCTTTTTCAGAGCATTTTCTTGCCAGTACTCAATATTTTTAGCAGTTTTATTTTCGAAATTTATTTTTTTTACATGAGCATGAGTAATAATTTTTAAATTTTTTCTTTTTTTAACTGGGTTTAAATATCCAACTGCAGTACTACACCTAAATCCATCTTTCTCAGTTACTTGAAAGTATCCACACCCATAATTATCACCAGTATTAAAATCTTTCGTTTTTGGAATACCAAATTCTTCTGCTGCATTTTGAAATTCATTTAACAGCGGTAATTGAATTCTTTGATCTGAAACAGACAAAGGCCCTCCAACACCATGGTAATCATCTTTACCACGTTCTTGATCTTCAGCTTTGATAAAGTAAGGCAGAACATCATCCCAACCCCAACCAGTATTACCCAGCTGACGCCAAACGTCATAATCTCTACTTTGGCCCCTTATATATAACAAGCCATTAATAGCTGAGCTTCCTCCTAAAGTTTTTCCTCTAGGATAACGAATTGATCGATTATTCATTGTTTCATCAGGTTCAGTTTTGTAACACCAATCAACTGAAGGATTATGCATAGTTTTGAAATAACCAACTGGTATGTGTATCCAAGGATAATTATCTTTACCGCCAGCCTCAATTAAAAGAACTTTATTTTTTGGATTTTCAGATAATCTATTTGCCAAAACACATCCAGCAGATCCAGCTCCTAAAATTATAAAATCAAAGTTTTCCATCTATAGTTGAAAAGTTTTTTTTATAAATCTCATTTGTTCATCTTTACACTCATATTAATCAATTGTCACTTGTACGACCTTTGTTTTTCTGATTGTATGTTGTCGTTAAATTTAACTAACAAGAGGAAATATAATGAAAAAAATCATTTCAATGTTGTTTGCAACTGTTTTGGTACTTGGATTTGCATCTAGTGCTAATGCTGCAAAAACACTAAAATGTCAGACAGTTCTTAACACTAAAGCTGATGAAGTTAAAATGTTAAAGGACTTTACTGATACAGTAACAGAACTTACATCTGGTTCGTTAAAATTTGAAATTTTACCAGCAGGTGCAGTTGTGGGAGTTAAAGAAACTCTAGATGCTGTTGATAAAGGATTGATTGATTGTGGTTTCGCATGGACACACTATTGGTCAGGTGATCACCCTGCTGCTATGTTATTTGGTTCGCCAGTAGCTGGTGGTGGAGTTGGTATTGACAACTTAGCGTTTCTATCATGGTTTCAATATGGTGGTGGTAAAGAATTATACGATCAGCTTTGGAAAGAAATGGGAAGAGATATCAAAGGATTTATGCTTCAACCAGTTGGTCCAGAAGCTTTAGGTTGGTTTCCAAAACCAATTAAAGATATGGCTGACTTTAGAAAATATAAGTTCAGAACTCCTCCAGGAATTCCAGGACAAACATACAAAGACATTGGTATAGCATCTGTTGCAATGGGTGGTGGAGATATTCTACCAGCTCTTGAGGCAGGAACTATTGATGCTGCTGAGTGGTGTTGTCCTAAACCAGACTTAACATTTGGTTTCCAAAAAGTATTAAAGCATTATTACCTACAAGGTTTACACCAAGTAGTAGTAAATGCTGACTTTTACATTACTGGAAAAACTTATAATGCTATGAGTGCTCATGAGAAAAAGTCTCTTGAAGTTGCAGCTAATGCTTCATTAGCTAAATCTTTAAGTTACAGAATCTATGAAAATGGAAAAGCATTACAAGAACTTACTACTAAACATGGGGTAAAATTAGAAGATACTCCATCAGACTACTTTACAGAGTACATGGCAGCTGCAAAAGCTACATTGAATAAAAACGCAGAGAAGAACAAATTCTTCAATGAAGTTTATACTTCAATGAAAAACTTTGCTGATGTTGCTGTTCCTTTCTGGAGTGGTGCTCAAATGTCTAATGCGAAGCTAGGAATGGCTCACGCTGCAACATTAAAGTAATCAGTAATTAATCTTGATTTTTTAGAGCGGACTTTTACAGTCCGCTCTAATTTTTTTAACTAGAATTTTATGGCAGAAGAACCTGGTAAACTAGATATCTCAGATGAAATGATTGCCGAAAGGCGAGGTGGATCAGGAAAAATGCCAACTGATATGCCATCATGGATGGCAAAATCTATTATTAATATTGATAAATTTAGTAAGTGGATTGGTAATATTGTTTGTTGGATATTGATGCCACTAATATTTGCAATGACTTATGAAGTTCTTGCAAGAAAACTATTTTTAGCACCCACAATTTGGGCTTACGATATAAGCCGTTTCCTTTACGGGGCGTTGTTCATGTTAGGAGCTGGTTACGCGCTTTCTCGAGGTGTACACATCAGAGCAGATTTTTTATATAGAAATTTCAAAACAAAAACTCAAGGTTTAATAGATTTTTGGCTATATTTATTATTTTATTTTCCTGGTCTTTTGGTTTTTCTTTACATGACAATTGGGTTTGTAGAGGAATCTATTAGAAGAGGTGAAAGAGGTATGGATACCACATGGATGCCTTTCATGTGGCCTATAAAAACTTGTTTATTAGTCGGAATTATTTTTTTACTTATTCAAGGTTTCTCAGAATTACTTAAAAGTTATTGGGCAGCAAAAAAAGGTGAGTGGCCAGGAGAGGATAAAAAATAATGATAGCTGAGTTAATTGATCCAGCAATTTTAGGTTTTATTCTCGTTGGTGTAATGCTTTTTGCAATTTTTGTAGGGTTTCCAATTTCATTCACTTTGATATTTTTAGGATTTGTTTTTGGATTCCTTGGTTTTGGAAAATTAGTTTTTTATTTGATGACACTTCAATTTTCGATGGTAATGACTGAGCAAACCCTTGCCGCCGTACCACTATTTGTATTCATGGGGATAATGATGGAACAAGCTGGATTAATGGAGAGATTATTTTCAGCTTTTCAACTAATGTTAGCAAAAGTTAAGGGTTCGCTATATTACGCAGTTTTGTTTGTCTCAGTAATTTTTGCTGCAGCCACAGGTATTGTAGGTGCATCAGTGACCATTCTTGGCATCATGGCTGCTAAATCAATGAATAGATCAGGTTATGACGTTAAGCTAGCAGCAGGTACGATCACTGCAGGTGGAACCCTGGGTATTTTAATTCCTCCAAGTATTATGCTTGTTGTAATGGGACCTATTATGGAAATTCCAGTTATAGATTTATTTGCAGCTGCAATCTTACCAGGAATTCTGCTTGCTAGTTTGTATGCTGCTTACACAACAATAAGATGCATGATTAATCCAAAACTTGGACCTGTTTTACCTGATGACATGAGGGCTGCAAGCATGAAAGAAGTATGGATAGAATTTTTCTTAGGTTTAGTTCCTCCAGCAGCTTTAGTATTTGCTGCATTAGGAAGTATTTTGTTTGGATTTGCAACTCCAACAGAAGCAGCAGGATGTGGTGCTATGGGAGCTCTTTTATTATCTTTAGCATATAAAAAATTAACTCTTTCAAAACTTCAAGAAGCATTAGTGAAAACATTGGAGATTACTGCTTTAATAATGGTGTTAGTTGCAGCATCAAATTTTTTTGGTGCAGTTTTTGCAAGATTGGGAACTCCAACTTTATTGACTGAATTTTTATTAGGCTTAGAAATGAAT
>LULJ01000914.1_pt1 | contig 10144 bp, 10 predicted proteins | sample 728171 | NCBI WGS metagenome assembly LULJ01 (sample SAMN03860292, study PRJNA289734) | marine metagenome | biome: seawater column; feature: ocean; material: water; isolation source: Red Sea water column Station 169 - depth 25m | place: Saudi Arabia: Red Sea | collected 2011-10-15 | depth 25 m
GACCCAATAGAGGCTATCAGGTTACGAGCGCATCGGCTCGCCATAGTGCGAGGCGGAAGACTAATCGCAAAAAATACCCATTTGGCTACAAATTTGTTCATAGACGGGCGCCCTGATATCGTTGATCCCGCTTCTTATGCCCCAACTCAAGATTAGTATGTTGCTTATATTGTTCAAATTCTACTTCGGGTTTAAATGATTTACGCAGTGAATGAAAAAATAAAAAGTCATTTAATAATGCTTTTGTTTTCTTTGTTTGTAGCGGGATCATTTGTTTTTGGAAAATTGTATGCTGAGCTAATTGAGCCAGAAATTTTAACTTTTTATCGATTTTTGTTAGGTGCTACTCTTCTCGGTCTATATTTGATTGTTACGAAAAGACTATCGAGTGATCTCTTATTTAAACCATGGCGCTATTTAATTCTTGGGGGAATTTATTCGATATATTTTGTTTTTATGTTTGTGGCTTTAAAATATACAACGACTGTGTCAACTGCTGCGATTTTTACGCTACTTCCACTTTTTGCAGCACTTTTAGAACGGCTATTCCTTAAAAAATCGTCTCCCGCTCTTATTTGGACCGCTTTTAGTTTGAGCGGCATGGGGGCTCTTTGGATAATATTTGAGGGATCGATTAACGGACTTTTGCAATTCAGGTTTGAGGAAGGCGAAGCAATTTTTCTACTTGGAACCATTTGTTACGCTTCATATGCAATCATACAGCCTAAATTGTTCGAAGGTGAAAATATTTATGTGACTACACTCGGAGTGCTAGCCGCAGGTTCGATAATCCTCGCACTATCTTTAATTTTACAGCAGTCATCATTCGTCGTACATAAAATTACTTTCGAAGTTTTTTGGGTGATATTTTATCTTGCTATTTTTGCAAGTATAGGTTCGATTACTTGCCTAAATTATGCTTCGCCAAGACTTTCAGCCCCTGTTGTGAGTGCGTACACATTGCTGGTTCCGTTCTGGGTTATATTAAATGATTTTGTGTTTTTTAAAATTGCTCCTAATATGAGTATGACTGTGGGTGCTATCTTAATTGCTTTTGGACTCCTGATTTTAATTTACAGGAGTTAAGCAATTATCGGGAAATTAACTAATTTTAAGTTTTATGGAGGTTAATTTGGGTATAACGTGCGTCTCTGAATTCCCCTGTGCGCCAGGTAAAATTGATGAACTGATAGCTATCTTTCATAAATCGTTACCTATTGCCAGAAAATTGAATGGATGTGAAAAAATCTATTTTTCAATTTCCGATAATAATCCAAACGTAGCCGTTACTTTTGAAATTTGGAAAAGTAAAAAAGACCAAGAAAAATATATCATGGAGCTTACTGAAAATGGCACATTATCTCAAATTCAGCTTTGTCTGAGTGGTTTTCCAAAATTCAATTTTTTCAATAATTTAGACAATTTTTAATTTAGAATCTATCTCGTCAAGTCTAGATAGTAACTCGTGATTATCGAAATTTGATTGGCCGTTAAATATGAATATGACTCTGAGATATTTATTGCGAGGTTTGGTATTTTTTACTTTTCTGATGTTGGCTTCGTGCAAAATAACAGGAGTAAGTGAAAAAAGCGAAAACCAGAAAGATGATAATTATATTTCTGCAAAGAATATTTCTTTTATGGAAGTTGAGACAAAAATAAAACCTAACTACGACCCCAATTCAAGATCAAGTTCCAAACTAGTTGTAAATATAGCGTTAGATGGTAGCGAAAATATAGCGGTTTGGGAGGAAACCTTAGATTTTGCGCAGGAAAATAATGTTAAATTCACCTTTTTCATCGTCGGAGTTCATCTGCTGCAAGATTCATTGGCAAACTTATATAATCCTCCGAGGCGCGAGCGTGGACGATCGGATGTAGGTTTTGGGGGGAATAAAACTAGGGTTGAAAGTAGATTAAATATGCTTCGAAGAGCTTTCAGGGAAGGGCACGAGATTGCAGGACATGGGAACGGACACTGGGATGGTAGTGAATTTACGTATGAAGACTGGATTTCAGAGTTACGCCAATTTGAGTATTTTTTTCGAAATGCTTATCAAATAAATGAGATTTTAGACCCTGATCCAAATGAATGGAAGGCTATTGCTGATAGTATAGTTGGTTTTCGGGCTCCGCTGCTTATTAATAATAAAGAAATGTATAAAGCCTTAAAAGATATGGGGTATATCTATGATACTTCCTTAGTCCTAGCACTTTCCGCCAAGTACCGATATCGATATGAAGATGTAATTGTATTTCCTTTGAATTCACTTAATACAGAATATGGTAAAACCATTTCAATGGATTATAATTTTTTCATGCTAGATCAAGGTAGAGAATTAGGAGCAGGCGCCAGGATGCTCAATGAGTATAGGCGTTATTTTTCGCATGCGAGAAAAAAAGGAAATGCTCCTATTCAAATAGGCCATCATTTTGCCCGATGGAATGAAGGAGAATATTGGTGGGCACTTAAAGAATTTGTTGTTGAGAATTGTAAATCTGAATTTACTGCTTGCGTTACCTTTTCCGATCGAATTCGGTTAGAAGATGTTCATTTTTTTAATTGATGTGGCTATGCATAAAGGCAATATCTACTGAGTTTTATTATATTTTAAAAATTTTAGAGGAATAAATGACCTACGTTCCAATCCCACTGCCCAATCGTGTAAAAATACAAAAAAATGAGGCGATAAAAGTAGTCAGTGATTACTATATCCACATGTGTAAACGGCATTCGGTACGAGATTTTGCAAAGGAACCGGTATCTAATGCTATTATAGAAAAAATTATAGAAACGGCGGGTAGAGCACCGTCCGGTGCAAACCAGCAGCCTTGGCATTTCGTAGCTATTAGGGATCCTGAAAAGAAAGCTAAAATCAGAGCTGCTGCTGAACATGAAGAACAAGCATTTTATTCCGGCAGGGGGCATGATGAATGGATAGCCGCATTGGAACCAATAGGCACCAATGCATCCAAGCCACATTTGACAGATGCGCCTTGGTTAATTGTTATATTTGCAGAACGCTATGGCTTTAATAAAGATGGCTCAAGACGAAAAAATTATTATGTTAATGAAAGTGTTGGTATTGCGACGGGGTTTCTCATCTCAGCGCTTCATAATGCTGGCCTTGTTTGCTTGACGCATACACCAAACCCAATGAAATTTCTGAATTCGATGTGTAAGCGGCCCGCAAATGAAAAGCCGATTATGATATTACCGGTAGGATACGCGAGTGAAGCGGCAACAATCCCTGAGGCCTCTACAAACAAAAAGCCACTAAGAGATATAATGAGTATCTTCTGATCGGAGTTCTATCTGCCCCAGATTCTTACAGGTCCGCAATCTAAATGCACAAAGTTCGACCTACTGTACCTGCCGACTCCTCCAGATTTACATGCTTGAGCAGCTTTAGCTAATTGTCTAACCGAACGTGTACCAAGTCTCACATCTGCTGCCTGACCAGTAATGTGGAGAGAGTTTTTAGATACAGACCGGGACTGTCTACGTAGCATAGCATTGGTTTTAGCGCTCCTATAGCCAGACATCAGTCGAAATGGTTCACCTGTGTCAAGCATCGAGTGAGAAGCAGCCAATATATCTATAGTTCTGAGATCAATTGGTTTTATTTCATTCCTACGCCAATCTCTCATTAACACGTCTATTTCATGCAGCGCTTCTGGAATGTATTCGCCATCTATCCAGTAAATCGTATCGGTTCTCTCTCCAGTTTTGTGAGAGACCATTTTAAGTTTCCGAATATCACCTGCGCCTCTTATAAAACCAGAGGCATTCGCAAAAACTGGTGCTGCAGAGATCACAGAGGCACCAAAGACCCCAAGTAGACTACGGCGAGAAAAAAAGTAATCTTTTTCAGAAAAATAATCTGCCTGCAATTTAGATAACTCTTTTGTACTATTTAATATCTAACGGCTGGTTTATTACATAAATATCATGTTAATCCAACAAAAAATATTAAATAAAAAATTTTGTTTCATTAATTTAATATTTTTGTGCGACATGAGCACAAAAACTGCAGAATAATTTGATGAAGACTTCAAAAGATTGAAATGAATCATTATTATAACAAAATGAAAATAATCACTCGAATTCTTATTATATCATTTATTGCTTGGTCTACATTTGCAGAAAAATTAATTGCTGACCCATTCTCAAACGTTAGTCTAAGAGCTGGCCTGATTTCAGCACTTCAGCAACACCCGTCGATCCTAGATTTTTATTCGGAAAACGATTATGAACTCATTTGGTTTGGAAATAATGCGTTAGCAAGTCAAAGAAGAGCTGAATTAGTCAATTCACTTCAGTCGGCTTCATTTCATGGCCTTCCCGGAAAAAAGTATCAAGTAAATAGCCTACTAAGCAAGTTATCCACCAGCGACAGTCTATTTGAAATTGGGTTGCTAGAAGGGTTATTTATGATTGCTTTTACCGAATATGCTTCCGACTTAGATACTGGAGTATTGATCCCATCGGAAGTTGACACTGATATTGTAAGGCAGATTAACTTCAAAGACACGGATTTTTATATTCAAGGTCTTCTTTCGCGAAATCCCTACGACTATTTTCGGTCGCTTGGTCCTCAGTCGAGTGAATATGCTCGCCTTTTAGTAGAATACCAGAAATTATCTGAAATAATCAGAAATGGAGGTTGGTCAAATATCGCCACAGATAGAATTGTGCGGTTTGGTGACTCAGGTGATGATGTGGTTGCCATTCGAAATCGTTTGTTTGACCAAGGCTACATGCCCAACTCAATATCAACCAAATTTGATAAAAAACTGCTAAAAGCTGTCCAAAAATACCAATCTGATCATGGTTTGATTCCGGATGGAATTATCGGTGCAGGTACAATTCTAGAGCTAAATATTACCGCAGAGCAAAGATTATCTTCCATAATTGTAGCTTTGGAGCGTGAACGTTGGCTAGGTGATACTCTCGGCCAAAGACATATTTGGGTAAATTTAGCTGATTTTAAGGCAAAGATAATTGAAGATCATGCGGTGGTTTTTGAAACCCGAACTGTGCTTGGAGTTAACGATGGAAGTATGCGCAGTCCTGAATTCTCGGATAAAATGGAGTATATGGTAGTGAACCCTACTTGGCACATTCCTGTTTCAATCGCTAAAAATGAATACTTGCCGGAATTGAAAAAGGATCCTGAGGCTTTGCCATTTTTAAAGCTATTTGACAGCTCAGGATCTCTTGTTGATCGGGAAAGCATAGATTTTTCTATTTTAGGTAAAAATTATTTTCCATATGAAATGAAACAGTTACCGTCCACAACTAATGCTTTGGGATTAGTTAAATTCATGTTTCCTAACCCTCACAATATTTATTTACACGACACCCCTGCTAAAGATTTATTTATGAAAGAAGTCCGAGACTTTAGCCATGGCTGTATTAGATTGCACGAGCCTTTTGACTTTGCTTATGCTCTATTAGAAAAGCAAACGGATGAACCTCAAAGTGAATTTCAGAATGCTTTGAAAAGTCAAGAAGAAACTATTATCCTATTATCGAAAAGCGTTCCTGTTCATATTACTTACAGAACCGCTTTTACTAAAGCTGGTGGAGGTATAGAATTTCGCAGAGATATCTACGGACGTGACCAAAAAATATATGATGCTCTTGTAGAGCTGGGCTTAGAACTAAGTGAAAACATATAGTATAAAATACCTCACAGGATTATTATGGGTTTTACTTTAAAAGAAATTTGTGAAGCAGTAGGCGGATATACTGAGGGTGACGCAACTATAATAGTGAATTCTGTAGCAGAACCTGGTCTGGCCAGTGAGATCGATTTAGCCTTCGCAGCTGAAATTAATTTTGCCAATCAAATTAAAGATGGTGCCTCCAAAGTTGCAATTCTGTCGCCGGGTATGAACTTTAGGGATTATGGATTAGATGGGGCTTTAATTGTAGATAGGCCTCGTTTTGCCATGTCAGGCTTAACTAAAATTTTTGATCAAGGTCAGCGCTACCCAACAGGAATTCATAGTACAGCTATTGTTTCTAAAAAGTCTAAGATCGCAAAAAACGTGAGTATAGGTCCATATTCCATAATATCTGATGGTGTTGATATCGGTGAGGGTTCGGTCATTGGCCCAATGTGTTTTGTAGGCGTGGACACAAAAATTGGTGATAATGCGTACCTCCGTGAAGGAGTAAAGATCGGCTCCGATGTCATTATTGGTAAAAGGTTCATAGCTCAATCTGGCGCCGTCATAGGCAGCGATGGTTTTTCCTTTGTAACAAAAGACGTGTCTGACGCAGAAATGGCTCGAGAAAGTTTAGGTAAAGCTCAAAGTTCAAATAATGACAATAAATGGGTAAGAATTCATTCTCTGGCAGGAGTGGTTCTTGGCGATGATGTAGAGATTGGCGCAAACAGTACTATTGATCGTGGCACTGTGCGAGCAACCAGAATTGGAAATAATGTCAAAACTGATAACCTTTCGCAGATAGGACATAATGTATCGATAGGAAATAATTGTTTAATTTGCGCTCAGGTTGGGATAGCTGGGTCCTCTCGATTAGGAAATAATGTAGTTTTAGGAGGTCAGACAGGTATAAGCGACAATATTGTAATTGGAGACAATGTAATTACCGGAGGGGCCACGAAGGTTTTGTCGAATGTGCCATCAGGTAAAATAATGCTCGGTTATCCTGCTACCAGTATGGATAAACAAATAGAAAGTTACAAAGCTCTAAGAAAATTACCAAATTTAGTTAAGCAGTTTGCGGATCTGAAAAAAACTATTTCAAAAAAAAGATAAAAAATAATAAGTGCTAATTGAGAAGCTCAAATCAGTGGAAAAAATCATGGATATTCGTAGCAAAGTTATAGAAATTATCGCCGATCAAGCGATAATTGAGACTTCCGATGTAAGTGATGAAAGTACTCTTGAAGGTCTCGGCATAGATAGTCTTGGCTTAGTCGAAAGTATTTTCGCCATTGAAGAGGCTTTCGATATTCAGGTGCCTTTCAACGCAAATCAACCGAATGAAAGTTCGTTTGATTTGTCATCTGTTGCAACAATCGTACAGGGAATTGAAAAGTTAATTCAGGAACAATCGTGAAACGGGTCGTCATAACGGGTGCCGGTACAATTAATTCCATCGGTCAAAATGTTTCACAAACAATAAATTCGTTTAAAGAGGGTCGTTGTGGCATTTCTGATCTTAAATTTAAAGATGTAGAACGTTTATCGATTAAAATTGGTGGCCAGATTCATGATTTCGAGCCAGATAAACATTTTAATCGCCAGCAGTTGTCTCTTTATGATCGTTATACGCAATTAACGCTAATTGCCGCTAATGAAGCAATTGAAGAATCTGGTTTAATCTTCAATGGGCAGCTTGCAGCCACAACTGGTGTTGTTCTAGGTACTGCGGGTGGAGGGGTCAGTACTTGGGACGATAATTATAGAGCTGTCTACGAAGAAGGGAAAAACAGAGTGCACCCATTCGTAGTCCCTAAACTCATGAACAACGCTGCCACAAGCCATCTATCAATGAAATATAACCTCAAAGGTCCAACCTTTACTGTTTCAACTGCCTGTGCCAGCTCGAATCATGCAATGGCCCAAGCCTTCCAAATTGTACGATCCGCCCAAAGCCCAGTTATGGTCACTGGAGGTTCAGAGAGCATGTTATGTTTTGGTGGCGTAAAGGCGTGGGAAGGGCTTAGAGTGATGAGTAAGGATGCCTGTCGTCCCTTTTCGTTGAATAGAAACGGAATGGTACAGGGCGAGGGAGCGGCAATTTTTGTTTTTGAGGAGCTAGAGCATCTGCTGATATAGTAAATCCGTCTAAGCAAGGTGCCGCCCGCGCGATTTCTAATGCACTGCAGGATGCTCAAGTAAATGTGGAGGATGTTGGTTACATTAATGCTCATGGTACTGGTACAGCGGCAAATGACAAAACAGAATGCTCTGCAGTTGCCGACGTCTTTGGCCATCATGCTGACAAGATAATGATTTCGTCAACCAAATCTATGCATGGGCACATAATAGGCGGAACGGGTGCTGTCGAACTGGTGGCCTGTATCCTTGCACTTCGAGACGGGATAATAGCGCCAACTATTGGCTACGAGGAGCAAGATCCGGAATGTGCACTTGATGTTGTACCTAACGAAGCAAGAGAAGCAAAAGTTGAGTTTGCTATTTCCAATGCATTTGCCTTTGGCGGTCTCAATGCGGTCCTTGTATTGCAAAAAGTATGAGATTAACCTGCAGTGGTAAATATTTTGATTTTCGTTTGCGATGTAATTTTTTTATTGAAAATCAAAGTATAATCTCAATTCGTTCAGATGGCTATAAAAGGTTATTCACATGAATTTTTTATCTTTTTTAATAGCTAATAAATTATGGTTATCGGCAGGGTTTCTTTTGGCTTTGTCTTCCAGTTTTGGTCAAACTTTTTTTATTTCAATCTTTGCTGTTGAAATAATGCACAGCTTTAATCTCTCAAATTCTGAGTGGGGTACGATTTATGCGTCAGGAACTCTTTTGTCCGCTGCGGCAATGATTTATTTTGGTGGGCTAGTGGATTATTACAAAACTAGATATATTTCGGTCTTAGTTTTAGGAACTTTAACTGTAGCCATGTTGACTATGGCTAATACAGGATCTGTAGTGGGCCTAATTGTTACTATTTTTCTACTGAGACTGATGGGTCAGGGTATGTCTACACACTTAGCTCATGTAGCTATGTCCAGATGGTTTTCTAGATACAGAGGTCGTGCCCTTTCAGTTGCAAATTTGGGTTATTCGCTCGGAGAGTCCTTCCTACCAATGTTTTTTGTTGCAATTTTAGTGTGGCTACCATGGAGGTCAGTTTGGTTGTTTTCCGCGATATTTCCTTTAATTATTGCTGTAGCTATATATTGTGCGCTTAAGGATGAGAGATCTCCTAAGTCTTTCAAAGAGGATAAAGTTTGTTTTGGTATTGGAGGGCGGCATTGGTCTAGATCCCAGGTTCTAAAAAGTAGTATCTTTTGGTTTGCTTTTCCTGGGTTACTAGGCTTACCAGCCTTCGGAACGGTTCTTTTTTTTCAGCAAGTCAATTATGCTGCTCTCAAAGGTTGGGACCATCTTTCAATGGTTAAAGCATACCCGCTCTTTACGATTATGGCTGTTGGAGTTTCGTTTTTATCTGGATCATTAATCGATAGGCATGGGGCAACTAAATTAATAGGTTTGTACCAAATACCGGCAGTTTTTGGATTTTACGTCTTTTCTATTTGTGAGACTGTAATGGGTTTCTCAATTGGACTGATCTTATTTGCGGTAACAGTTGGTTCGAACAATATAATTCCGAACGCTTTTTGGGCAGAGTGTTTTGGTACGTCTCATTTAGGTCGCATAAAGTCTTTAGCTGCTGGGATAATGGTAATTGGTTCAGCGCTAGGTCCCTTAATAAGCGGTGTTTTAATCGATGTGGGTTTTAATTTAAATTCGCAATATATTTTGTTTGCCACCTATTTTATTCTGAGTTCCGCTTTATTATTTGCGTGCACTCGAAAAATACTGGTTAACAATTAATGGTTATTTTGCATCATAAAATTGTTGCACCCCTTTAAGGCTGCAAAGTCATCCAATACTAGGTAGATTGAAAATCTGCTGTTAAATTTTGAGAACCGTCCTTTATTGCAAAAAGCTTTGGTAAAGTCTTCTGAGTTTAAATGTTCTTTCAAAGATCGTGCAACGCCTCCAATTAAAAATATACCGCCAAATGGCAATAATATGAGGGCAAGGTCTCCAAAAAATGATCCGGCAGAAATCGCTATAAACTGAGCAACTTTTTTTGAGTTTTCATCACCTTGAGATGCCTTCTGCATTATCTGAGCTGCAGTTTCCGTTCTTCCATTTAAGGCCTTTCCTACATTCTCAATCCCGCGCCCTGAAAGAATATCTTCAACTGATACAAAAGAATTTTCTGAGGCTATATTACTGAAAATTGATCGATAATTTTTATCTGCTAAAGATATTTGTGAATGACCAGCTTCTGAAGGTGGAACAAAGGTTTTTTGTCCCACTTTAAATACTGGAGCAGCATTGAATCCTCTACCCATGCCACACACGAGTTTTGTTTCGTTTGGATTTGAATTGTGATCTCCAATTC
>LULJ01001641.1_pt1 | contig 10065 bp, 12 predicted proteins | sample 728171 | NCBI WGS metagenome assembly LULJ01 (sample SAMN03860292, study PRJNA289734) | marine metagenome | biome: seawater column; feature: ocean; material: water; isolation source: Red Sea water column Station 169 - depth 25m | place: Saudi Arabia: Red Sea | collected 2011-10-15 | depth 25 m
GTTACCGTATTTACAAGTTTTTTTGAAGAAACTTCAAATTATTATGAACTTTTAAAAAATACATTTTTAATCGAGTACATTTTTAATTCATCAGTATTACTAATATGTGTTCTTATTTTAACATTTATTATAGGTACTAGCTCAGCCTATTTGGTATCTTTTTTTGATTTTCCATTTTCTAACTTTTTTAAATGGGCATTGATATTATCTTTTGCAGTACCACCTTATATTTATGCATATTCGTTAACTGCTTTTTTTGAAAATTATGGCACCGCATATACAATTTTAAAAAATCTTTTTGGAGAAGGAAATTATAATCAACACATTCCTAAATTTGATGGAATGTTTGGTGCAATATTATCTATCTCTTTCTCTTTATTTGCCTATGTTTACATACTAGCGAGGGCTTCATTTTTATATCAATCTCAAAGTTTAATTGATTTAGGAAAAAACTTAGGTTTTTCAAAATTTAAATCTTTCTATAAAATAGTACTTCCTGCCGCTCGACCTGCAATAGTTGCTGGACTATCTTTAGTTGCGATGGAAACTTTAGCAGAATTTGGTGCAGTTGATTTTTTTTCGATTAATACACTCACAACCGGAATTTATAACTCATGGATAGCTTTTGATGATTTAGCTTTTGCGAATAGAATATCCTTTTTCTTATTATTATTCATATTTGCATTGTTTATTTTGGAGAATTTTTCTAGAAAAAACGCACGGTATCATTTTAATTCTCGAGGAGGATTTAAACAAAAAGAAAAGATTAAACTTATTGGAAATAAATCTTTATATGCATTTTCATATTGTTTTTTAATATTCTTTTTTAGTTTTTTATTTCCGTTACTCCAAATGATGTATTGGACATTCAAATTTCCAGAAAATTTATTTGATTTAGAAATTTTTGAACTTTTAATAAATACTCTTTACATTGTTTTATTGTCTAGCTTTGTTTTAATTTTATTCTCATTAATATCTAATTATGGAAATAGAGTTTCTAAAAATAAAATCTTAAATGTTTTATCAACTTTATCTATTTCGGGTTATGCAATTCCAGGGGTTATTTTAGCTATTGCATTTATAAGTTTTATTGCATGGTTTGATAATAGCATAATTAAATCTTTGGGATTTGACTCTATCAAGAAAGTTTTTATTGGTTCTATTTTAGGATTAGTATTAGTTTATTTTGTAAGATTTTACTCTTTAGCATTTAATGGAATAAAATCAGGATATGAAAAAATAAATATATCTGTTGATGAAAGTGCATACTTACTTGGTTACTCAAAAAGAAAGACCTTTATGAATATTCACATTCCTTTCTTAAGAAATTCCTTATTATTTATAATTATTTTAATTTCATTAGAGATAATTAGAGAATTACCTATAACATTAATCTTAAGACCTTTTAATTTTGAAACTTTTGCAACTACAGCATATATTTCCGCTTCAGAGGATTTATTAGAGGCAGCTGCTGCACCCTCTTTATTCTTGATATTAATTGCATCTTTATTCATTATAATTAGTTCAAAATATATTTTAAGAGAAAACAATGAGTAAAAATTTTTTTGAAGTAAAAAATGTTGATTTTAAAGTTGGGGGCAAGACAAAAGTAGCTAATGTGTCTTTTGCCATTGAAAATGAGGGAGATATTATATGTCTACTAGGTCCATCAGGAATTGGCAAAACTACAATTTTAAGAACAATTGCTGGATTAGAAAAAATTGAAAGTGGAACAATAGAGTTAAGAGGAAATGTATTATCTTCAAATCAAATAAATGTTGAGCCTGAAAACAGAAATATATCACTTGCTTTTCAAGAAAACAGTTTATTCCCACATTATACGGTAGAAAAAAATATATTATTAGGCGCCGATAGAAATAAAGATAAAAAAGATAAAAATGTAAACTTTCAAGAAATAATTGATCTACTCGATATCTCTTTAATTTTAAATAAATTTCCACATGAAATTAGCGCTGGAGAAGCTCAAAGAGCTTCACTTGCGAGATCTTTAATCACTAATCCAGACCTACTATTATTAGATGAACCATTATCAAATGTTGATCAAAGTTTTAAAGAAGAAATACAGGAAAAATTAAAAAAAATATTAAAGAGTTCAAAAATAACTACAATAATTGTAACTCATGACTCTTATGAAGCATTTTATTTAGGATCAAAATGTGGAATAATTTTAAATCAGGAACTCAAACAATTTGACGATCCATATAATGTTTATCATTTACCAAACTCAATAGAGGTAGTTAATTTTTTAAATAGAGGCATTCTTATTCCTGCAGAGGTCACAAGTCCTAAGAGCTTAGAAAATAAAGATCTTGGAACAATTACTGGTAATTTTAATAAGCCTTTTCCAATAGGATCAAAAGTAAAACTTTTAGTTCAACCAGAGGATTTACATCATGATGATCAAAGTAATTTAAAGTTTGAAGTTATAGATAGAAAATTTAGGGGTACAAATTTTATTTACACCCTTAAAACACCAAGTAATTTATTAATCCCGGTTTTTGTTCACTCTCATCATATTCACCAACATGAGGAGAATGAAAAATTTGGTATTAAAAGACCAATTCATATTGATCATATTGTTTGCTTCTAATAAAAACTCTCTAAAATGAATAATAAATTTAGAGTTTTTTTAAAGGGTATTTTTGATGTTAGCCCCCTAATGATACCAGTTGTTCCATTTGGTCTAATATTTGGGGTTCTTTCAATTGATATTGGATTTAGTCCAATAGAAACAATGGGAATGTCGTTAATAATTTTTGGTGGAGCATCACAAATTATTTTACTTCAATTATTTTCTGGAGGAGCTTCATCTTTGGTTATTATAAGTTCAGTTGGAGCAGTAAATTCAAGACATCTTTTATATGGTGCTGTTGTTTCAGAGCATTTATCAGACTTAAAACTTATTTGGAAAATTGTAATTTCTTATTTCTTAATTGACCAGGCTTTTGCAAGATCAAATGAATATTTAAAAAATAATAAAAATAAAAATAAATATTTTCATTTATTAGGTGGTGGTGTCACTTGCTGGGTTATTTGGCAGACAACTACTTTTTTAGGCATTATTTTAGGAGCAATTATCCCTGAAAAACTTGGTTTAAGTTTTGCAGTGCCGCTTACCTTTTTAGCACTATTGGTCAATGATTTCAGAAAATTAATAAATGTGATTGTGATAATAGTTTCAGGATTAGTAGCAACTTTTGGATTTGATTATGTGCCTTACAAAGCACATGTAATTGTTGCTGGAGTAACTGCTTTACTGACAGCAGTAATTTTAACTAAATTGAATAAAAAAAATGAGTAACTGGCTATTAATTATATACTGTGGTTTGATAACTTTTTTGACAAGGTTTTCAATGATAGCATTATTAAAGAAAGAAATGTTCAATGATAGAATAAGAGAAATTCTCTCTTTTGTGCCTTCAGCAATTTTTCCTGCAATTATATTTCCTGCTATTTTTTTGGATAACTCTGGAGATTTCCAATTAGAAAACAATCCAAAAATAATGGCAGCAATAATTGCAATGTTAATTGGAATAATAAGTCAAAATATTATTGCGACAATTATCTCAGGGCTAGCTTCTTATTGGTTTTTAATTTTTATGGTATAAAAAAAACATGAAAAAAATATTAATATCAATTTTCTTTTTATTTTCATTAAGTGCAAATGCAACGGAAAAAGAAACAACTTTTAAGAAAGAGTTGTTTGATAAAGCTCAATCAGATGGAAAAATTGTAGTAATCAGTTCTTGGATAAAATATTGCCCATCATGTGCTGGTCAAATGAAAATTCTTCAGAATGCAAAAAATAAAGGTGAATTATTAGACATTAAATTTGATAATATTGAATATTTTTCATTCGATGTGACTAAAAAGGAAATCTCTGATTTTTTTGATGTACAATATCAAACAACATTAATAATTTTTAAAGATAATCAAGAAGTTTATAGAAGTATTGGTGAAACAACTGAAGATTTAATTTACGAAGCATTAAAAGCCTCAATTTAAATTAAGCACCTAAATTAATATTTTTTGCAACATTAAAATCAATTTCAGTAGGTTTTTTTAGTTTTAGATTGTTCATTAACTCAACATATTCATCTACACTACTAACCTGTAATCTTGGATTTTGTTTTTTTTCTTTACCAATAGTACTCACTTTCTCTCCTTTATAATCGTGAGCAGGATATAAAAAAGTTTCATCAGGAAGTTTTAATAGTTTATTAAAAATTGAGTTATATGCATCTTTCGAATCTCCATTTTGAAAATCAGTTCGACCTGTTCCATTTATCAGCAATGTGTCACCAGAAAAAAGATAATTATTCATCAAAAAACTATAACTATCTGAAGTATGACCTGGAGTATACATAGCTTTAATCTTTAAATTTTCTAAATTTATATATTCATCATCTTTTACTTTAATTTCAACAGCATCTGCTGGTGTATGATCGCCCATTATTGTGGAGCATTTCGTAATGTCTTTTAATTTTGAAGCACCTGTTACATGATCAGCGTGTATATGTGTGTCAATTACTTTTACTAATCTTAAATCTAACTCTTTTAATAAAATTATGTAATTACTTACGTTTTCTAAAACTGGATCGATTATCAAAGCTTCTCTTCCTTTAGATGAGGCAATTAAGTATGTGTATGTGCTAGATTTTTGATCAAATAGTTGTTTAAAAATCATAACTAAACATTATCATATAAGAATGAAATCCACTACATTTGATTGGTCTTGTTCACACACATGGAAACAAAGTGCTAAAAATACCGCGTGGTGTTTACTTGGGTGTTCGATTGGAGATTTTGGAACAATTTTATTTTTTCAATTAACTAAAATACCGTTCCCGGTTTTAGCCATTATGATATTAGCAATTATCAATGGGTTGATTACAAGTATAATTTTAGAAACAATTATTTTAATCCGTCAAAATTTGGAATTTAACAAAGCTTTAAAAACAGCACTAGGCATGAGTTTTATTTCAATGATAAGCATGGAAACCACAATGAATTTAACTGATTATTTTTTAACTGGTGGAGCAATATTAACCTGGTGGGTTGTACCTTTGATGCTTATTGTGGGTTTTTTAACACCATGGCCATATAATTATTGGAGATTAAAAAAATATGGCATCAGTTGTCATTAAAAATTGGGACAATAAAACTTGGTTATCTTCACAAAATTATATTAATTCTTTTAATAATTTTTTAATCAAAAATACTAAGATTAACTCAAATTTTAAAATTTTAGATATTGGTTGTGGAAGAGGGAAGATTTTAGGTTCTTTAAAATCAAGATTAAAACTTAAATATAAACCTTTAGGCATAGATATTGTTAATCAAATTCAAAAAAAATTTATTTTTAATGTGAGAATAAGCAAAAAGAAATATCTCGATATGATTAAAAATAGATATATTTCCACTTTAATACCTTTATCAAAAAAACAACTTATACAAGGTATTCAAGAAATCGAATTAAATTATCAAAATAAGTTAAAATTTAAAGACAAATTAACTTGTATTATTTTATAAAATTCTTTTAAGCAAATTTTCCTTAAACAATATTTTATGAATTAAAACAGCAAAAATATGTAAAGATATTAATGCGATAAGTGTATAATTGCCCAGGATATGAATTTCATAAAATATTTCTGCTAATTCAAAATTATCTTGAATTTCAAGATTGAAAAAAAACATATTAAGCTCTTCACCGTTATATAATTTTTTTAGAGCACCCGAGATTGTTATCATTAAAATTGAAATATATAAAAACACATGATTTAATCTTGCAATTATTTTTTGCCCAGGAAAAATATTATTATTTAAGTTTGGGGTAGGATTAAAAGTTTTATATATAAGCCTTAGTATAGTTAAATAAAATATACTTATACCGACTGCAACATGAATATTTTCTATAGTTAATCTTTTTTCACTGAAATCCATGTCTACTAGATACATACCTAGAGGAATTTGAATTATTAATACTGCAGCACTTAACCAATGAAATGATTTTGAAATTAAACCATACTCTGTTGAGGTATTTATTAATTTCATATGATTTTTAAATATAACATAACTAAAAAATAAAAGTAACTTTTACATTTATAAAATTCAATAATTTCAAGTGGTACAATTTAGCTAATATTACGTTCATTAAATTATTGTTAATTTACCTCTTAATGATTAAAATTCGTTCAATGGTATTAAAAAATAACTTAATTAAAATCACTTTCATAACATTATTTACAATACTGTTCTCATATATTCTTAATTTTGTCACAGATAAAAATGAAGCTTTGGCTAATGTTGAGAATAAACAGATTGTCGAAGTTTTTAAAAGTCCATCTTGTGGATGTTGTAATGGTTATGTTTTATTTTTAGAAAAAGAAAATTTCAAAGTAAAGCAAACAGATTTGGAAAGTATTCATACAATTAAACAAAAATATGCTATCCCATTAGAAATGCAGTCTTGTCATACAACAATTATTGATAACTATTTTATTGAGGGTCATGTTCCGCTAGAAGCGATAAGTAAATTATTAAAAGAACGACCTGATATTGATGGATTAGCACTGCCCGGAATGCCAATTGGCACACCAGGTATGCCTGGTGATAAAGAGGACCCTTATGTCATTTATCAACTTGTCGATGGGAACTTTTCAGTATTCATGACAATATAAATCTTATGACACAAAAAATAAAAATTTTAAAAACAATCATAATCATTTTTTCCCTAATCTTCACTTTTTCTGCTAATGCTCAAACTGTAGAAGAAATTATTAAGGGTAGAAAAGCTTTATTCAGTAAGAATTATAGTACTGCAAAAAGAGTACAAGCTTTGGCTAGTAAAGGTGAATTTGATAAGGCAAAATCTTTGATGATCAAAATGAGTGAAAATTACAAAACCTTAATCGAATATTTTCCAGATAATTCAAAAGAAGGTTTTAAAACTGAGGCTCTACCTTTAATCTGGGAAAATAAAAAAGAATTCAATGATTTAATGAAAAAATCATCAGATGATATGATTAAATTAACTTCCCTAATTGAGGACTCTGAAGATATAAGAGCTACTTTAACTCAAATGATGTGGAGTAACTGTAAAGCTTGTCATAGTAGATTTAGAGCACCACATTAAATTTTAAGATTAAACGAAGGGGTTCGCTCTTTCGTTCTCCAACCAAAAGAGCTCCCCTTAGTCGCCTTTTTGGCATTTAAGTCCTAATGGACTTTTATTTTTTTCGTTTATGTTTTTATGAAATATAAAGCTACCCAGCTAAGTGTCAGGTGGCATTTGATTCATTAAAACTACCTCCTTGTATAAAAAAGATAAATTTTAGATAGGTTGTATTCAAGATATTAATTTTCAATTTAGTTAAATATATTTCTTGAATACAACCTGGGTCTTTTGTAGTCTTCCAGCATCAAAAAAAATCTTCTCCTATAAATAGAAATTTGATTTGCATTCAATTAAATTGTAGTTAAGATTAATCATGAACTACTTAAGCGGACTTATAAATCTTGTAACCAGTTTAGTTATTTCAACTATAATAATTTATGCAATAAATTTTATAGCGGGATTTGCTGGAGCTGATTATTCATTTACAAATGGCGAGGTATTTGTGATGTGGATTTTAATGGCAATTTTAGTGAATAATTGTTTTAGAAAATAGAAATTAAATTTCTAAACATTATTCTTCTTTTTTTTTAATAATATTAAAGTATTATATTTAAAGGGGTGTCTTTTTAGACTGAGATTAAACCCTAAGAACCTGTCCGGTAATTCAGAAAGGGAAATAAATGAATAATTCTTTTTTTTTAGAACAATCCACTTCATTAATCTTAATAATTGTAATCAGTTTGTTATTTGCTTTTTTGGGAATTAATCACACTAAAAAATTCAAAGGGTTAAATAATTATTTAACTGCTAATAGGAATATTGGTGTCTTTTCATTAACCACTAGTTTAACAGCATCAGCATTAGGAGCTTGGATTTTATTTGGACCTGCATCTGCTGCGACTTGGGGAGGGATAGGTGCAGTTATTGGCTATTCTTTAGGTACAGCTTTTCCACTATTTTTTTTAATTTACTTAGGAAAAAAAATTAGAAATGAATTCCCCAAAGGATCTTCTTTAATAGAATTTATGAGAAGAAAATTTGGTAAAAGTTTATTTAAGCTAATTTTATTGATGACCATATTTTATATGTTCATTTTTTTGTGCGCTGAGGTAACCGCTATTTCAGTTTTGATCAATTATATATCTGGCACTGAATTTTGGATTACAGCTTTAGTAGTTCTTTCGTCTACTCTAATTTACACGTTATATGGTGGATTAAAGGCCTCAATTTTTACTGATAATATTCAAATGATTGTTATAGGAGTTTTGTTATTTATCTCGTTTATTTATATTACTTCGTTTACAGGTTCTAAATTTTCTTTTGATTTTGTGTTAAAAAAAAATCCTCAACTTCTGAGTAGTAATTACATTCCAAATTATACTGCAGGCTTAACATTTTTTATTGCAGTAGCCGCAACTAATTTATTCCATCAAGGAAATTGGCAACGGGTGTATGCAGCTAAAAATTACCAAACTTTAAAAAAAAGTTTAATCATTTCTTTTTTAATTATAATTCCTATTGTTTTCTTTATGGGTTTTTCAGGAATGATAGCTTTCTCAATTGACCCTAGCAATAGACCAGATCTGGGTTTTTTTTCATTATTACTTAAAGAGCAAACAATTTTTTTATCTTTATTTATAATTATACTGGGTATGGCATTAACAATTTCAACTGTGGACACATTAATTAATGCAATTTCAAGTTTGGTAATTTTAGATGGAAAAGCAGTATTTAATTTGAGTAAAAAAACTAATTATTTAAACTTTTCCAAATATATAATTTTATTTTTATCGTTGATCTCTTTTATTATTGCATCAAAAGGATTTGATATTTTGTATCTTTTTTTATTAGCAGACTTATTTTGTTGTGCTTTTGTTTTAACTGTTTTTCTAAGTTTTTATGATAAATCAATCAATGAAAATTTAGCTTATATTTCTATTTTGATTGGATTAATAGGTGGTTTTTTATTATTTCCTTCTCCTGATTTTTCTAAAAGTTTATTGGTTGGAGTTTTCATACCAATAGATTTATTTCCATCTTTTGTTACACAATCTTTGCTTTTTTTATCTTTTATTGTAGCGACCTTTCTACCTTTGTTGATTATTAAAGCTAAAAAGCTTCATATAAGTTGATTGTATTAAATCAATTAATAACTATATAAATGCCTCATGTCAGATAATCAGATTTTAATAAACAATTTATCAAAAGTTTATGACAATGGCTTTAATGCCTTAAAGAATATAAATTTAAAAATTAGAAAAGGTGAAATTTTCGCAATGCTTGGTCCTAATGGAGCAGGTAAAACTACTTTGATAAGTATTATTTGTGGAATAGTTAATCCGACCTCAGGGAATGTTAGTGTAGATGACTATGATATCATAAAAGATTACAGAGAAACTCGTTCAAGAATAGGTCTAGTCCCACAGGAATTAACTTTAGAGCAATTTGAGACAGTTTTTAATAATGTTTCTTACTCGAGAGGTCTTTATGGAAAAAAAGCAGATCCAAATCATATCGAGAAAGTTTTAAAACAACTAAGTTTATGGGATAAAAAAGATCTCAAACTTCGACAATTGTCTGGTGGAATGAAAAGAAGAGTTTTGATAGCTAAAGCCTTATCTCATGAACCGACAATTTTATTTTTAGACGAACCTACGGCTGGTGTTGATGTAGAGCTAAGAAAAGAAATGTGGCAGGTTGTTGAAAATTTGAGAAAAACTGGTGTTACAATTATTTTAACTACCCATTATATAGAAGAGGCAGAAGCTATAGCTGATCGAGTTGGAGTTATAAATCAGGGAGAGATAGTGGTTGTTGATGAGACTAAAGAACTATTAAAAAAAATGGGTCATAAAAAACTTACAATAGATTTACAAGAAAAAATAAATCAAATACCAACAACACTCCAAAAATATAACTTATCTTTT
>LULJ01001942.1_pt1 | contig 10046 bp, 9 predicted proteins | sample 728171 | NCBI WGS metagenome assembly LULJ01 (sample SAMN03860292, study PRJNA289734) | marine metagenome | biome: seawater column; feature: ocean; material: water; isolation source: Red Sea water column Station 169 - depth 25m | place: Saudi Arabia: Red Sea | collected 2011-10-15 | depth 25 m
ATGTATAGAGACATAGAAGAGGGAGGTGTAAACCTTGTATGCATGCCTATTTTCCATGTAGCCGGCACTAATATGGGTATAGCTGGTATGGTCACTGGGGCTAAAAGTATCATTATCCCTGAGGTTGATCCAGGTTTGATTCTCAAGCTTATTGAACAAGAGAAGATACAACATACTATCTTTGTGCCGGCAGTAATACTCTTTTTAATTCAACATCCTGAATCAGCCCATACTGATTTTTCGTCTTTAGAAACTGTAATTTACGGTGCGTCCCCAATAACTGACGATACGCTTCTAAAAGCTATGGAATTAATGAAATGTAACTTCTGGCAAGTATATGGACTTACAGAGACCAATGGAGCAATAACCTTTTTATATCCAGAAGATCATGAAATCTCCAGAGGAAAGTTAAGATCTTGCGGTAAGGCTGCAAAGGGTGTCGGTTTGAGGGTTGTTGATTCTGATGACAATGATGTGCCAGTCGGTGAGGTAGGGGAAGTAATTATCAAATCTGACTTAAATATGAAAGGTTATTGGAATAGACCAGAAGCAACGGCTGAAGCTATAAAAGATGGTTGGTTTTATTCTGGAGATGTAGGTTATTTTGATGAAGAAGGTTTCTTATATATTCACGATAGGGTCAAAGATATGATTGTTTCTGGTGGAGAAAATATCTATCCAGCTGAAGTTGAAAACGCACTACTCAGTCATCCGCAAATTGCAGATGCAGCTGTTATTGGAATACCTGACGATAAATGGGGTGAAGCAACTAAAGCATTTATTGTTCAAACTGAAGGAGATCCTCTTGATGAGGCAGAAGTAATTTCATTTGTTAGAACTCAAATAGCTGGTTACAAATGCCCTAAAACGGTAGAGCATATTTCAGAATTGCCGAGAAATCCCTCTGGTAAAATTCTTAGAAAAGATTTGAGAGCTCCTTATTGGGAAGGCAAAGAAAGAAATGTTTCTTAGTTACACTTGATCTTTCAATTAGATCCTAGACCGAGCAAGATAGCTTCTCTGTAGGCTAGCTGTCTTGATTAAAGTTTTATTGATGATTTTTTCAAATCATGCACAGGTCAGGTTAGGACATACCAGAATATGCTTCCTTATCCTGATGACGAATCTAAACTTCAGATTGACAAGTTGAGAAAGCTTGTTGATGATTGTGTAGGGAGATAATTATGATTGACTTTAATCCAGATGCATTTGAACAAAAAAACCTACCATTTTTAGTGAATAGGTTGAGTCCAACAATAGGAGGTGAGATCCTTGGTATTGATTTATCCAAACCTATGCAGGAAGAGACAAAAGCCCTAATTTACGAGGCACTGTTAGTTTATAAGGTTATTTTTTTTAGAGATCAGGACATCTCAACAGAACAGCATATAAACTTTTCTAAAAATTTTGGGGAATTAGAAATTCATCCTTTCGCTCCAAAAAAAGAAAATTTTCCAGAGGTATTGGTTATAACGCACAATGAAAAGAGCAGAGGTAGAGAGAATACCTGGCACTCTGATGTTACTTGGAGAATGGAACCGTCTTTAGGTTCAGTATTAAGAATGATAGAAAAGCCAGAACATGGAGGAGATACATTGTTTGCAGATATGTATGCAGCTTATGACAATCTTAGTGAAGAAGTTAAAGAAAAACTTGAAGGTGCTATAGCGATTCATGATTTTGCAAATTTTAGAGATAGGCTCATTAAAGAGGGTAAATCTGATGAGGAGATAGAAGCCTTTAATAAGCAATATCCAATGCCAGAACATCCAGTAATAAGAACTCATCCGGATACAAAAAAGAAGGTCATCTATGTCAATGCGGCCTTTACACAATACATTAAAGATTGGGATCCTGAGGAATCTCAACAGATGTTAAATTTCTTATATTCCAGAGCTTCTGTGCCTGAATACCAATGTCGATTTGCCTGGGAAGATAATTCAATAGCTTTTTGGGATAATCGAGCATGTCAACATTATGCAAATTCTGATTATTGGCCAAATGTCAGAAAGGTTGAAAGAGTAACTATCATTGGGGATCGGCCTTACTAGGATCCTTTAGTAAGATAAATTAATTATATAAATGAATAAAAGTGCAGTTATTGACTGGGCATTAATTATTGCAATTGGCATAGCATGGGGGTCATCCTTTCTTTTTATAAAGGTTTCTGCACCAGAAGTAGGGCCAATAACCTTAGTTTTCTCAAGATTATTAATAGCCTCATTGATACTAAGTCCATTTTTTATCACTAGACAGCATCTTAGAAAGATAAGAGAAAATTTTCCTTCTATTCTCCTTCTAGCTTGTATCAATGCATCTGTTCCTTTTTATCTTTTTTCTAGAGCAGCTATTGATTTGAATGCGGGCACTATGTCTGTTCTGAATGGTACAACCCCTTTATTTGCTTTCATTATTGCTAGCCTTTGGTTGAAATTGCGTTCTAATCTCACTCAATTACTCGGGATAATTATAGGCATGGTAGGTTTATTTATATTTGTTGGATATGAATCATTAGAATTTTCATTAATAGCATTATTGCTATGTCTCATGGCATCTTTCTTTTATGCATTCAGTTCAAATTATATATTCACAACTAAAGAAATAGATGCAACTTATTTAGCTTCTATGACTTTATTGGTAGCTACTTTCCTGGTTTTTCCTTTTACTTTTTTAGAAAGTGGATTACATTTCAATCATTCAAATGAAGTTCTTTTAAGTGTTTTTCTTTTGGGCTTTTTATGTACAGGCTTGGCTTACATGGGTTATGTTATTTTGATAAAGAGAGTAGGGCCGGTTAAAGCTTCGACAGTTGTGCTTATTGTCCCTGTATCTGGAATGTTGTGGGCCAATCTCTTTTTAGATGAGGCAATAACTTACACAATGCTAGTTGGGTGCCTTCTAATAATTACAGGTGTGGGCTTGATTAATTTTTTCAAGGACGACCTCAACTAGGAGATTTCCTGAGGAAAACTACGCTATGGTCTTCATAGTCCTTAGTACCAACATCTTCAAAGCCAAACGAATAATGGAACGCTAAGGAAGGTTCATTTTTTGGCAGGGTATTAACTTCACAACATGTCGGTAAGTTTAACTCTTTAGCTATCTCAATAGTTTTTGAGTAAATCATGTGTCCCAATCCTTTACGTCGATGTTCCTCCTTAATTGCAATTCTATCAACGTACAGAAAAGGATATCCTTGAGAATTGAAAAATTCATAATTAAGAGATTCGTAACTTTGATTTTCTCTCATCAAGATGATAAATCCTGCTATTTCCTTGTCTCTTACAACAATTAAATGACAACTCCAATCGATTAAACGTTTAAGTCTGTCGATATGTTCAATATTACCAACTTCAGGGATATTAGCTTGATTAATAGCAAATATTTCCTCTAAATCAGTTGGGTTGTATGGATGATGGAGTATTTCTAGTTTGTACAATAATTAGCTCAGTTCTAGACCTTCTAGATTTCCTTTAGATCTCCATTTTTCCATGAGAGCGAAGAACTCTATGGGACCGCCTCCGTAGGTATTATTTTGAGGGGTTTGATTTACTTTACCTTCATTATTGTAGTAGCCAGGAGTACAGTTCTCCTGAAAGTCAGCTGTCAGTCTAGCTTTTTCGATTATGGTATTAATCCAATTTTCCTCTGCTTCTTGAGAAGCTTCAATTCTGGTTACACCTTTATCTTTTGCAATTTTCAGAATGTGAGCTAAATGAATACTTTGCTCATCGAGAGAATATGTATAGGTAGCTGTGAAACCTGATTGGGCTGGTCCGAAAAAGAAAGAATTTGGAAAACCTCTACTGTGCATACCGTGAAAAGTAGCGAGACCATTTTCCCACTTCTTAGATACAGTCATTCCATCTATTCCATGTATCTGATAACCTGCTCTTCTACTATAGTCAGTTCCAACTTCAAATCCGGTAGCAAAAATTATGCAATCAACCTCATATTCTTTACCTTCGAATATTATGCCGTTTTCGGATATTTCTTCGAGACCTTTTCCATCAGTATCCACCAATTCAACATTGGGGTTATTGAAAGTGTTGAGATATTCGTCATGAAAGCAGGGACGCTTACAGAATTGATTGTAGTAGGGTTTCAGTGATTCGGCGGTTTCTTTATCTTCCACCACTGCATCGGCTCTAGCTCTAACCTTTTCCATTTTCTGAAAGTCAGCCATTTGCATAGCATTTCTTAAGTCCATAGCTTCTGAAACTTTTCCAGTCATATAAGATTTGAAGCCGACTTTATACATCTTTGAAGAAAAAATACCTGATAATGCAAATCCAACCATCTTTAATTTGGAAGGTGCTTGCTGTCTAAGATTGCCAAAAAGAAGTCTAAATGCCTCTGTCCATCCATCAGAAACTAAGTCTTCTTTGACCATTCCACCAGTGAGAAGAGTTTCAAAGTTTTTTCTCCTTTCATCATGCCATCCAGGTTTTTGTGTGGAAATCCATTCGGGGTCTGTTGGTTGATTATTTCTTACATCAATAGAAGACGGAGTTCTTTGAAATACATATAGTTTTTCAGCTGCTGCACCAAGATGAGGTACGCATTGAACTGCAGTAGCCCCAGTTCCGATTATTGCTACTTTTTTATCTTTAAGCTCTGTTAGATCTCCATGCGAAGATCCTCCAGTATATTGATAGTCCCATCTACTAGTATGGAATGTATGTCCTTTATAGTCATTTATACCTTTAATGGCTGGGAGTTTAGGCCTGTTAAGAGGGCCATTTGAATGAACCACGAACCTGGCTTTTAATTCATCACTAGTAATGGAAAGTAGATGTATGACTCGATATCACAAGAGGCGCCGGGATATCTGTTCCAATACCAAGTTCCGCCAAAGTCGCCACCTTTCTCTATGATTTTGAAATCATCTATGCCAGCTTCTCTTAGTCTCGCACCTGCTAGCATTCCTCCAAAACCACCACCAATAACAACGACCTCAATTTCATCTTTGATGGCCTCTCTTTCTATTGCATCATCAATGTAGGGGTCTTCAACGAAGTAAGAAAATTCTCCAGAAACTTCTTGATACTGCTCATTACCGTCTTGTCTAAGACGCTTATCTCTCTCTTCTCTGTACTTCTTCCTGAGATAATCAGGATCAAAATCAAAACTCTCTGTATTAATAGCCATTAAATCCCCCTTGATTAAATCTTAATGCAAATTTATGTCGAAATCATCCAAAAAAATGGTTAAAAAAATATATATATTTTTTTAATCTTAAAAGTCCTTGGGACTGTTAATTAGGGTGACTTGCATCAACAACTACTGCAACACCCTTCGGTTCTAGTACTTTTTGGATTGTATCCGCTATCTGTGCTGTCATTGTTTCTTGTGTCTGTAGACGTTTGCCAAAAATTTCAATAACTCTCGCAAGTTTACTTATTCCAACAACACGATTATTTGGTATGTAACCAACATGAGCTACGCCAATGATGGGAACGATGTGGTGTTCACAGTGTGACTCAACTCTTATATTTCTTACAATAACCGCATCATCATAACCTTGAACTTCCTCAAAAGTTTTTTGCAATACCTCTTCAGGATCCATATCGTAGCCTTCAAAGAATTCTTCGTATGCTTTTACAACTCTCTTGGGAGTTTCAATGAGACCCTCTCTGTCAGGATCATCTCCAGTCCAACATATCAGGGTTCTAACGGCTTCTTCAGCTTCTTCTCTGCTAGGTTTTATAACTGTAGTTGCCTGCTCTATTTTATTTTGTATACTCATAATTTAGGTATTTTCGTTGTTTAGTAAGGCGGGAATAGTCAACATAGTACCTAAAAGTAGAGATTTTGCATAATTTAGTGCGCATAAATTTTCTATATAGAAAGAATAAGGGGACAAATATGAGTAAATTTTCAACACCAAACTTTTCTGTAGATCTTAGCGGGTTGAGAAATTAGAAGCACTAGAGAGAGAAATAAGAAATGCAGGTGGAGAATGCGCTGTAGTTCCTTTGGATGTAATGGATCGTGACAGTATCCGTAACTGTATAGATATAGTTGAGAATCAACTTGGCTTGATTAATACGCTTATAAACAATGCCGGTATGGTTGATGCTCAATGGGCGATCAAACAGGATGAAGCTTTGATTGATGGAGTCATAGATACAAATTTAGTGGGCCCTTATCTCCTATCAAATGAGGTTGCAAGAAGACTTATAAAAAGTGAAAAACCAGGCAGGATGGTAAATATCTCCTCTATGGCGGCTTTTAATACCGGTCCTAATTCTGCAGCCGTTCTTTATTCAACTACAAAGTCGGCTATTGTCAGAATGACCGAATCTTTAGCAGTTGAGTGGGCTAAACATCATATAAATGTTAACGCCATAGCCCCAGGTATATTTCATTCAGAGATGGCTGATAAAATGTTGGAAAGAATAGGAGATGTCAGTAAGGGTCTCCCCAGAAAAAGGATATGTGTTCCTGAGCAAATGGACTCTACATTATTGTTCTTAGTATCTCCATCATCTGAGTGCGTTACGGGAACTTGCATAAAAATTGATGATGGACAGACTGCGCGTTAAAAATTGCCATGGAGAATCTCTACTTAAGATATAGAGAAGGCTTTCCGAAAGATTTGAGCACTCCTTGTATCGAGCTCAAGGACGGTTCAATTATTTCTTATAAAGAGTTAGAAGATCAGTCTTCCCAATATGCAAACGGATTTTCAAATTTAGGTTTAAAACCTGGCGATAGAGTATCAGTACAAGTTAATAAATCACCTGAGGTTCTATATATATATCTTGCATGTTTGCGTTCTAACATAATCTTCCATCCCCTTAACACTGCCTACAAAGATCATGAGCTTTCCTTCCTATTAGAGGACGCTGATCCCGCTTTATTCATTTGCGAAAAAGAGGTCTATGAAAAAATTGATTCTCTCAATCTAAAGCATCCACCTAGTCACATTTTTACTATTCAAATTCAACATAAAGATTCTATACAAGCGATAAAATTAGCAGGCATTCACGAAGTTGTAGATTGTTCGGAAGATGATACAGCTGCTTTACTTTATTCTTCTGGAACAACTGGAAGGCCTAAAGGCATTATGTTGACTCACGGAAATATAGGTACAAATGCCATGTCGCTGAAAGAAGCCTGGGAATTTACAGCAAATGATTGCTTACTTCATGCTCTTCCCATTTATCATGTACATGGTTTGTTTGTTGCTCTTGGTTGTGTATTTCTATCAGGTTCTAAGATGTTATGGTTAGATAACTTTGAAGTGAATGAGGTTTTAAATCAATTGCCTAAGTGCACGGTAATGATGGGTGTTCCAACTTACTACACTAGATTAATTAATAATAAAGGTCTTACTTCAAAAGTAACCCAAAATTTGAGGATCTTTATTTCAGGTTCTGCTCCACTTTTAGAAGAAACATTTATGGACTTTTACTCTATAACTGGCCATAAAATTCTTGAAAGATATGGAATGACTGAAACAAACATTATTAGCTCTAATCCTATAAGCGGTAAAAGAAAATCTGGAACTGTTGGATTACCTCTTGAAGGGCAGCAGGTTAGAATAATTAATAATGACAGTGAACCAGTTGGAGCGGACGAAATTGGAAATATTCAAGTAAAAGGGCCAAATGTATTTAAAGGTTATTGGAAACTTGCTCAAAAATCTAAGGAAGATTTTAGTTTAGATAATTATTTCAATACTGGAGATCAAGGTTATTTTGATGAAGATGGGTATTTAATTATTGTTGGAAGAAATAAAGATATGATTATTAGCGGAGGATTGAATGTTTATCCCAAAGAGATTGAATCATTTATTGATAAGATAGAAGGAGTTTATGAGTCTGCAGTTATCGGTCTAGAAGATGCTGATTTTGGTGAGCGTGTCGTTGCAGTGATTGTTAAGGATGAAAACTCAAAAGTGATAGAAGAAAATATCATTAGTGATATGAAACTACAGATGGCAGGATACAAGGTCCCAAAACAAATTTTCTTTAGCAACGAACTACCAAGAAATGCCATGGGAAAAGTTCAAAAAAATTTTTTAAGAGATAAATATAATCAGGGAAAGACATGAATAAAAGTGATAAAAAACAGAGAAATTCTCTAATAAAACAGCTTGAAAAAAAGGGCATTAATCCCTTAACGCAATCTTTAGACTCAACTGAATATAATCAAATAATAAAATCTATTTTAGATCATATGAACAATGTGGGAGGGTACTCTTCCGATCAAGTCAGAGAGGATATCGAATCCATAATAAATTTAAAATCTGTGAATGACAGATTTTATGAAGTTAATAGAGTCCAGAGCAATAGCAAAAAAAATATCATCGTTATACCTATTTTATTCACTATCCTATTATTATTTTTTATCTTGGTTTTATTGAATAATGCTCAAAACGAATTTACTTATGGGCTAGGCTTTTTGACATTTTTATTTGGAGGTTTAGGGCTTGCCTTCCGTCAAGATTATAAGAAAAATGAAGAGACCCTTGATCACTTAATACATGAGTTTATGAATGCAAATGAAAAAGCGGAAGAGGTCAAAGCCAGATTAGGAATAAAGGAAGTTTATAAATCTGATTAATGTCTTTTTAAAGAACCTAGAAAATCAAAAAATCTTTCGTGTATACTTCACTTCCTGTTAAATAGAGATTCGTCAAGCGAGATTGGTATAGTGGTATTACGCAACCTTGCCAAGGTTGAGAGACGAGTTCAATTCTCGTATCTCGCTCCATTATTTTTAGTTTTTATCTATTATCTAAAAAGCATTTACACTTAATAAATTGCAAGACCTTCAAAAGAAGTACCTAAATACATTTGCTGTGAGTTCTGCAGGCGGTGCAGCTTCAGAGGCCTTCTTATCAATGTTTCTGCTTTATTTTTATAATCAAGTTTTAGGTTTAGATCCTTTTTTATGTGGCTTAGGGATAGCTCTATCATTATTTGTAGATGCTTTTACAGACCCCATGATTGGAGGAATATCTGATAGGAGTGCTACTCGTTTTGGTAGAAGAATTCCTTATATGGCATTTGGGTTATTTGGTTTCGCTCTGGGCATATTCCTTCTCTTTAATGTCCGGCTTGGAAGTAGTCAATTTGCTTTGTTTTCTCAACTTTTACTATTCATAATCATAACTAGAATTAGCAGTACTATGTTTTTTATTCCAAGAGCATCTTTAGGAATAGAAATGATAAAGGGCTATGAGCAAAGAAATTTACTTCATGCCAGAGATAATAACTTTGGCATTTTAGGTACTGTCATATTTTACTCCTCCATTGCTACTATATTTGGAGACAATTGGAATCAAGAGATTGGTTACAAAGCCGTATCTTTGATCGTCATTACTCTTTTTTTGGTAACAAGCCTATATTCAGTCTTTAGATTACGAAATATCGAATCTCAGTTTGAAAAGACTACATTAAATGACGAAACAAGAAATATAGGGGTTATAAAAGGACTCATTTCCCTTTGGAAAAATGATTCTTGGCGTAATTTAATTATCGGTACATCTTTATTCGGAATAGTAGGATCTTTATCAAGTGTCTTTAGTATTTATATGATTAATTTCTTTTGGTTGTGGAAGCCGGACGTGTTTACTTTAATTTTAGCTTTGACTATTCCTGGGGCATTCATAGCTGCATTAAGCGCAAACAAACTCCTAAAAAATAAGGACAAGAAGAGAACGGTCCTTGTGCTTACTTGTATCATGATAACAATAGGACCTTCCTTGACCATCTTAAGAATAATCGATATTGAATTTGGAACCAATATACTTCCAGAAGCAGGACTTGCCTTACCACTGCTTGGTTTACTTTTTTATTTATATGCCACGCATTCAGCCTTCATGGCAGGTGTACGGGTAATAAATGGTATTGTTTTTAGTTCTATGTTTTCAGATGTAGTAGAGGATCATCAAAAAAATACTCATGCTAGATCCGAGGGATTAATCATTTCTGTTAATGGTCTGTCAGGTAAAATTCTTGGAGGAGTCGGTATTTTATTATCAGGAGTACTCCTTTCATTGGCTGGCTTTGGAGAGGAGACCTCTATTGTAG
>LULJ01000574.1_pt1 | contig 10043 bp, 8 predicted proteins | sample 728171 | NCBI WGS metagenome assembly LULJ01 (sample SAMN03860292, study PRJNA289734) | marine metagenome | biome: seawater column; feature: ocean; material: water; isolation source: Red Sea water column Station 169 - depth 25m | place: Saudi Arabia: Red Sea | collected 2011-10-15 | depth 25 m
GCGCTCTCGTTCATCAAACTGTAATGGAAATTCGGGCCTGCGCAACGGGCGATTGCCATTTTCCGGGCCTGTTCGCCTAGCCCGTAAAGATCGGCACCATACTGACAAGAAGAAGCGTGGCCATGGCGATATTGAACCGGCGCAGCGCGCTGTCCTGTTTGAGAAACTGTCCGATCATGGTTCCGAACAGGCACCAGGTGCAGGCTGAAGACAGGGTGGCCAGAACAAAGATGGGCACCATCACCATCAGGTCGGTGATCGAACGCACGCCCTGCTGCAGCACTTCGTCAGCCAGTTCGAAGGCTTCCTTGAAGGTCGTTTCCGCCTTGGCGACCAGGAACAGGTTCTGGTTGGGAATCACGATCAGCGTATCGACGTGCTTCTGAAGCTCGTCGATGCCCGCCTCGGCGGCGCGCATGCGGCGCGTGCCTTCGAACAGGAACGGCTTGGTCACGACGCCCACGGTCAGCACGCCCTTCTTGCGCGCAGCTTCCGCGATGACGGGCGCGGCGCCGGTGCCGGTGCCCCCGCCCATGCCCGCCGCGATGAAGCACATGTTCACGCCTTCGAGCGCATGCTCGATATCTTCGACCGTCTCTTCAGCCGCCGCCTTGCCGACTTCGGGCCGCGCGCCTGCACCAAGGCCGCCGGTGATGTCGGGGCCGAGCTGGATGCGCTTTTCGGCAGCTGCATTGCTCAGCGCCTGCGCATCGGTATTGGCCACGATGAAATCGACGCCTTCGATCTGCGCTTCCATCATGTTGGCAATCGCATTGCCCCCGGCGCCGCCCACGCCGATCACGGTGATGCGGGGACGCAGATCGTCCGACGAAGCGGGGCCGATATTGATGCTCATTCGATATTCCTCCGGCGAAGACGTTTCGCCCTAATTTGCATGGCCTGTAGTCTGCCACATTCCGATTCGGCGATGCAAAGGGTTAATCGCCTTTTTTCACAGTGCTAGCTCCTTCAACGGCCCGGCCGCCGCGAGGTGCCTAGAAATACTCCCGAACCGCCTGCAACACTCTGTTTACGAGGCCGAAGCCCGAATAACGCCGGGTCGGCTGATAGCCCGGATCGACCGAGCGGATATCGACCGGATCGTCCGCCGCATAGAGACACAGACCCACCAGCGAAGCGAAGCCTGGGGTCGCATGCGCTTCGGGCAGGCCCTGCAGGCGCGGCGGCTTGCCGATCCGCACCGGGCGGCCGAGCGCGGCCTGAACGAATTCGGCGATGCCATGCAACTCCGCACCCCCGCCCGCAAGCACCACCTGCCCGCCCCTGCTGCCCGAAAAGCCCATGTCCTTGAGCGAACGGTGCATTTCGCCGGTCAGGTGCGCCAGCCGATCGGTGACGACCGCGACCAGCTCGGCGCGCGCGATGCGGTTGTGTTCGTCCGCTCCGCGCGCGATCGGGCCTTCGCCCTCTTCGCCCGGCGCATTGACCGGTATCATCTCGGAGTGATCGGTCGGGCTGGCCATCGCCGAACCGGATACGCATTTCAGCCGCTCCGCTTGGCTGCGACGGATCCCGAAGCTGGAAGCGATCGCATCGGTGATGTCGTTCGACCCAAGGGGGATGGACTTCAGCCCCAGCAGCATCCCCGCCGAATGGACCGAGATATTGGTGACTTGCGCTCCGATCTCGATCAGCGCGACGCCCAATTCGCGCTCTTCCGGCGTGACGCAGGCATAGGCGCTGGCGAGCGGGCTGGCGACCACCGCCTCGACATCGAGATGCGCGGTCTGGACCGCTTCGATCAGGTTCCTGACCGGCGCGCTTTCGGCCACCGTCACATGGATATCGACGCCCAGCGCCTCCGCATGGAGACCCGCCGGATTGGCGACGCCGTGCGCCCCGTCCAGCGTATAATGCGCGGGCTGGGCGTGGAGGACCATGCGCCCATCGGGCTGAATGTGGTCGCGCGCGGCATAGAGCAGGTGCTCGATATCGTCTTCTTCGATGCGCCGCCCGCCGATCGCGATTTCGACGCTGGCGATATGGCTCGACAGGCCTGCGCCCGAACAGCCGATCCACACGCTCGACACGCTGGTGCCCGCGCTCGCCTCGGCCTTTTCGAGCGCCTGACGGATGGCGAGGCTGGCGGCGCGCATTTCGGTGACATAGCCGCGCTTGACGCCTTCGGATTTGCGGTGGCTCGACCCCAGTACCACCATCGCGCCGTTCTCGTCCTGGCCCATGATCATGGCCGAGATGCGGAAGGAGCCGATATTGACTGCGCCATAGGCCCGCGTGATGCGGGGGCCAGCCATCAGTTGTCCGCTCCCGGGGCGGAAGCCCGTTGTTCGAGGCCGTTCATGCTGCAAGGCCCGCCCGTGCAGCGGAAATAGGCCTGTTCGGGCACGCGCATATCGACCGCGACGACCTTGCCGCCCAACAGCCGGTAATGCCCGTCCAGCTTGGCGAAGGAGACGAGCGCGCTCGCCGACTGATCCTCGCCTTCGGGAAGCGCGAGCATCTGGCCGGTCTTGAAGGTCAGGTTCCAGCGGCGATTGCCGACCCATTCGGCCTGTTCGACCTGGGGTTTGAGCGCAGGCGCGGCGTCGAGCAGCAGGTCCAGTTCGCCGACCTGCTTCTGTGCGCCCGGCCCGGCGATGGTGAGCTTGCCCTTGGCATTGGTGCGGCTGATGGGTTCGAGTTCGTGCCCCTCGGCATCGACCAGCATCAACCGGTCGGGCTTGGCGAGGACGGCGTGCTCTTCACGTTCGACGATGTCGACGATCAGCGTGTCGGGAAGCTGGCGCGACACGCGCGCATCCTTGACCCAGCTCAATTCCAGCAGGCGATCGCGCAGCGCATCGAGATCGACGAGAGGCATCGGCTGATCGCGCATGGCAAGCGCGCGTTCGTAAACCGTCAGCTCGTTCATTCGCTCGACGCCCGTCACCTTGACGCGGCGCACCTCGAACCCGGCATCGGACGCGGCTTCGGCCAAACGCGCATTGGCGAGCGCGGGCAGACCGGCCAGGCTGGCGACGAACCACGCAGCGGCAAGCGCCAGCGCCAGGATCGCGGCGACGAAAGCCTTGTGCAATTGCTCGTCCGTAAAAGGCAGCAGGGCCAGCATCTGGTCGAACAGGCCGACCGTGTGTTTCTTGGCGGCGCGCGTCTTCTGCGTCCGATTGCGCGCAGCGGCGGAGCGGCGCACGCCCGGGCTGGTGCGCTTGACCTTAGCCATCGGCAGGAGCCTTCACGGCGAAGTCGCGCAGAGCCGCGGCGATGATTGTCTCGACCAGCTCGCCATATTCCATGCCCGCATGGCGCGCCTGTTCGGGCACCAGGCTGAGCGGCGTCATCCCCGGCTGGGTGTTGGTTTCGAGCACGAACAGGCCGTCTTCGCCCTGTTCCTCGTCCCAGCGGAAATCGGTGCGGCTGGTGCCGCGACAGCCGAGCAGCTTGTGAGCCTTCAGCGCGATTTCGAGACAGAGATCGCGGATCGTCTCGGGAATATCGGCGGGACAGATATGGTCGGTCATCCCGTCGGTGTATTTGGCGTCGAAATCGTAGAAGCCGCTTTTCGGCTTCAGCTCCGTCACCGCGAGCGCACGCGGCCCGTCCTCGAAATCGACCACCGCCGACGTCATCTCGCGGCCCTTGATATAGGGTTCGGCGAGCAATTCGGCGAAATCCTGCCACGGGCCTTTCGCATCGCGTGCGATCGGGTTGCCGTAATTGCCATCCTCGGTGACGATGGCGACGCCCACCGAGCTGCCTTCGTTGACGGGTTTCAGCACATAGGGGCGCGGCAGGGGATCGCGCTCGAACAGGTCTGCGGTCCTAACGATCCGCCCGCCGGGCATGGGCACGCCGTGCGGCACCAGCGCCTGCTTGGTCAGTTGCTTGTCGATCGCAATGACCGAGGTGGCGAGGCCCGAATGGGTGTAGGGCACACCCATCAGGTCCATCATGCCCTGCACCGTCCCATCCTCGCCCGGCACGCCGTGGAGCGCGTTGAAGACGACATCGGGTGCGGACTCCGCGATGCGCGCGGCGACCTGGCGATCCATGTCGATCCGGGTGACGCGGTGCCCGCGCTCTTCCAGCGCCTTGGCGACGCCTTCGCCCGACATCAGCGAGACGGGGCGTTCGTTCGCCCAGCCGCCCATAAGGACGGCGATGTGGAGTTTGCGATCGAGGGTCACGGTCTGCCCACCCGGCGGATTTCCCATTCCAGTTCCACGCCCGAATTCTTGTAGACCCGGCGCTTGACCTCCTCGCCGAGGGTTTCGATGTCCTCGCTGGTGGCGTCGCCGGTGTTGATGAGGAAATTGGTGTGCTTCTCGCTCACCTGCGCGCCGCCCACCGTCATGCCCCGGCAGCCCGCCTTGTCGACCAGTTCCCAAGCCTTCTCGCCCGGCGGGTTCTTGAAAGTCGATCCGCCTGTCTTGGTGCGGAGCGGCTGCGAGGTTTCGCGCGCTTCGGCGATACGGTCCATCTCCGCGCCGATCGCTTCGGGATCGCCGGGCGTTCCTTCGAAGCGGGCCGAAACCACCACCGAATTGTCGGTCAGCGCCGAATGGCGATAGCTGTAATCGAGCTCGCGCTTCGTCAGCCGCATCAGATTGCCGTCCTGCATGACTACGTTGCAATCGATGAGCACATCCGCGACTTCGCGCCCATAGGCGCCGCCATTCATGCGCACGAAACCGCCCACCGTGCCGGGAATGCCGCGCATGAATTCCATGCCCGCCACGCCCGCATCGCGTGCCGCACTGGCGACGAGGATGCCATGCGCCCCGGCCCCGCAGGTCAAGGTGCACGCGTCGACCTCGATCCCGGCGAAGGGCTTGCCCAGCTTGATCACCACGCCCGGCACGCCGCCATCGCGCACGATCAGGTTCGAGCCGAGCCCCAGCGGCATGATCGGGAGCGCACCGTCGAGCCGCTCGAGGAACAGGATCAGATCGTCCAGATCGGCTGGCTCGAACAGCCAATCGGCAGGGCCGCCGGATTTGAACCACACCAGCTTGGCCAGCGGCGCGTCATGCGTCAGCCGCCCGCGCAGGCCCGCGGTCGAGATCGGTGCGCTGACGCCGCCCTCGACCTCGCAATCGGGCGCTTCGCCGCTGTCCCAGTTCAAGGCATCGTCGGGCTGCGTCATCCGCGCGCCCTTTCGGCGATCAGTGCTTCGGGAAGCTCGGCGGCCCAGCGCGTGATGTCGCCTGCGCCGAGGCAGACGATGAGATCGTCCGGCTTCAACTCCGCGCCGAGCACCGCGACCAGCTCGTCCATATCGCCGACGCTGGCGGCGGAGCGGTGGCCGCGCGACTTGAGTCCATCGACGAGAGCCTGCGAATTCACGCCCTCGATCGGTTCTTCGCCCGCTTCGTAAACGGGCGTCACGAACACCTCGTCCGCTTCGTTGAAGGCGCTTTGAAAATCGTCCATCAGATCGCGCAGGCGAGTGTAACGGTGCGGCTGGACGACCGCGATCACGCGGCCCTTGGTGGCCTCGCGCGCGGCACCCAAAACCGCGCGGATTTCGACCGGATGATGGCCGTAATCGTCGATGACCACGGCCTTGCCATCGCCCACCGGGACTTCGCCCGTCTTGGTAAACCGCCGCCGCACGCCGCCGAAGCTGGCGAAGCCGTTGCAGATCACTTCGTCCGGGCATTTCATCTCGATCGCGACTGCAATCGCGGCGAGCGCGTTCTGGACGTTGTGGCGCCCCGGCATGGGCAGACGCACGCCTTCGATCCGGCGATCCTCCTGCCCGCGCCGACGCACGATTACGTCGAAACAATTGCCGCCCGCATCGGGCCGGACGTTGACGCCGCAGATATCCGCCTGGAGATTGAAGCCGTACGTCACGACATTGCGATCGCGCACCAGACCGCTCACCGCCTGGACTTCGGGATGATCGATGCACAGGATCGCCGCGCCATAGAAGGGGACATTGTGGATGAATTCCACGAAGGCGGCCTTCACCCCGTCGAAATCGCCATAATAGTCGAGATGCTCGGGATCGATATTGGTGACGACCGCGATCGTCCCGTCGAGGCGCAGGAAGCTGCCATCGCTCTCGTCGGCCTCCACCACCATCCAGTCGCTATCGCCCAATCGCGCGTTCGAACCGTATTGTTCGATGATGCCGCCATTGATGACGGTGGGATCGACATTGCCGCAATCGAGCAGTGCGGCGATCATGCTGGTGGTCGTTGTCTTGCCATGCGTCCCCGCCACCGCGACGGTGGATTTCAACCGCATCAATTCGGCCAGCATTTCCGCGCGGCGCACCACGGGGATGCGGTTTTCGAGCGCGAAGGCGACTTCGGGATTGGTGCGCTTCACCGCGGTGGAAGTGACGACGACCGCCGCGCCCATCACGTTTTCCGCCGCATGGCCGATTGCGATCCGGACCCCGCGCGAACGCAGGCGCTCGACCACCGGGCTTTCCTTGATGTCCGATCCCTGCACGCTGTAGCCGAGATTGGCCATCACTTCGGCGATGCCGGACATGCCGATCCCGCCTATGCCGACGAAATGGATGGTGCCGATATCGGTGGGCACGCCTCTCATGGCTTCGACCTTTCGTGCATGTCGCGCGCCGCGCCCTGCCCCGCAGCCACGCCCTGCGAAGCGCCGCGCGCATTGTTCGCGCCGACGCGGATCACGTCCATCATTTCCGCCCCACCGAAGCTTTCGACGAGATCGGCAAGATCCTGAACCGCATTGGGCCGCCCGCAATTGAACGCCGCATGGGCCGCCTTGCCGAGCCCTTCGGGGCTGTCGGCGATGGCCTTGATCTGCTTGGCGAGTTCCTTGGCGGTGAAGCTGTCCTGCCGCACCATCCGCGCCCCGCCCGCCTTCACCATCTCGCGGGTGTTCGCCGCCTGGTGATCGTCGGTCGCGATCGGAAGCGGGATCAGGATCGCCGGTCGGCCAACGGCGGTCAGTTCCGCGATGGTTGACCCGCCCGCGCGCCCGATGAAAAGATGCGCATCCGCAAGGCGACCGGCCATGTTTTCGAAATAAGTCCCGAGTTCGGCGGGAATGTCGTGGCTGGAATAGCGCGCGCGGACCGCTTCCAAATCTTCCGGGCGGCATTGCTGCGTCACCTGGAGTCGCTGCCGCAAGGCGGGCGGCAGCATTGCGAGCCCGTCGGGCACCACTTCGGACAGAACGCGCGCACCCTGGCTCCCGCCGGTGACAAGGACGCGGAACAGCCCCTCTTCGCTGAGCGCGGGAAACTCCTCTTCACGCAGGGCCAGCACTTCGGCGCGAACGGGATTGCCGACCAGATGGACCTTGTCGGCATATTTGGGCTTCAGCCGCTCGACCTGCGGATAGGCGGTGGCGATCGCATCGACCTTGCCCGCCAGCAGGCGATTGACGCGGCCCAGCACGGCGTTCTGTTCGTGGACGACGCTGGGAATGCCCATCGACGTCGCAGCCCACAGGGCCGGAAAGGCGGGATAGCCGCCGAAGCCGACCACGGCGCTGGGCTGAAAGCTCTCGAACAGGCGCACCGCCATGTTCCGTCCTTCCCACACGGCCTTTGCGCCCGCGAACCATTTGACCGGATTCTTGCCGAAGCGCCCGGCGGGCAGGATGTGGGTGGTGAGGAAATCGGGCCGTCCGGGAATCTGCGCGCCGCGTTCGTCGGTGATCAGCGCGACGTGGTGCCCGCGCCGTTCCAGCTCGGTCGCGAGGGCGAAGGCGGGCAGCAAATGGCCGCCCGTGCCCCCTGCCGCGAGGACGAAGTGGCGCGCCGCACGAGTGTTGTCCGGCCCGCTCATGGATAGATTTCCCGCCGGATCGCATCCGCCTGTTTCTTCGGCGCGCGGCGTTCGTTCCAGCCGATCACGTCAGCCAGGCCGCGCGTCTCGCGTTTGAGGAAGGGATTGCGCCGCGTTATCGCCAGCAGCAGCCCGACCTCCAGACAGAGCGCGATCGTGGACGATCCGCCATAGCTGATGAGCGGCAAAGTCATCCCCTTCGATGGAAACAGCTGCAGATTGACGAGGATGTTGATGAACGCCTGCCCCGCGAACAGCGTGATCAGGCCCGCACCCGCAAGCAGGGCGAACAGGTCGTCTTCATCGATCAGCTTCATCAATACGCGCGCCACGATGGCGAGATAAACGATCACGACGAGAGCGCAAACGATCAGGCCGAATTCTTCCCCGATGACGGAGAAGATGTAGTCGGTGTGCGCTTCGGGCAGATTCATCTTTCTGAGGCCCAGCCCGTATCCGCTGCCCGTCCAGCCGCCCGCCAGCAGCGTTCGCTCGGCCAGATCGACCTGGTCGAAAGCCGTGCCACCGCCCATGAAACTGTCGATGCGGTGGCGGGCGTTGTCATAGAGGAAATACGTCGCGACCATGGCCGCGCCGCCGATCCCGACCAGCGCGCCCATGCGCTGCACGGGCACGCCCGCAAGCAGGATCAGCACGAACCACGCGCCGAAGAAAAGGATGGTGTCGCCCAGATTGGGCTGCATCATCAGGAGCGCCGCGACCACGACCAGCGCCACTGCCGACAGCGCGATCACCGGCAAATTGGGGTCGCGCATTCGCCATGACAGAATCCAGGCGACGGCGATGGCGAAGGCGGGCTTCAGGAATTCGGACGGCTGGAAGCGCATTCCGAAATCGAGCCAGCGCCGCGCACCGTTCACCTCCGCGCCGACGATCGGAACGAGGAACAGCGCGCCGAGCATTCCTGCCGCCAGAAGCAGCCCCCCGCGCCGGGCGTTTTCGCGGCTGACCATGCTGATGGCGATCATCACGCCGATCCCGATCGCCTGCCAGGCGAGGTGGCGGTAGAAGAAATAGAGCGGATCGAGCGTCTGCGTCGCAGTCGAAAGACGGTCCGCGCTGGCAGGACTTGCGGCGGCGACGGCGACGGTGCCGAACGCCATCAGCGCCAGGATCAGGCCGAGCAGCACCCGGTCGATCTCACGCCACCAGATCGTCAACTCGGTCCAGCGGGAGAGCTTCTGGCCGGGGCGGCGCATGCCGGGGCGGGTGGCGCCGGGCACGTAAGGACGCTGCATATTCATGCGCCGAGCTCGCTGACGGCCTTGCGGAACGCCTCGCCGCGCTGTTCGAAATCGCGGAACTGATCGAAGCTGGCGCAGGCGGGGGAGAGCAGGATGGTGTCGCCCGCCTGCGCCGCAGCGGCAGCATCGCGCACCGCGCGCTCGAGCGTTTCGCTGCGCGTGACGGGGACGCGGCCCTCGAGCAGCTCGGCAAAAGCGGGTCCAGCCTTGCCGATGGTGTATGCGGCTATCACGTGCGGCAATTCGGGCTCGCACTCGCCTAGCCCCGGCTCCTTAGCGAGGCCGCCGACGATCCAATGGATGTTCTCGAACGCCGCCAGCGCAGGCGCGGAGGCGGCGGTGTTGGTGCCCTTGCTGTCGTTGACATAAGCGACGCCGGAGGTTTCCGCGACACGCTCCATCCGATGCGGCAGGCCGGAATAGCTTTCGAGCCCGGCGCGGATCTGCTGCCCGGAAAGACCGAGAATATCGCCGACCTCGATCGCTGCTGCGGCGTTTTCAAGATTGTGCGGGCCTTGCAGCGACTGCCAGTTCGCCTGCTCGCCAGGCTCGAAACCTCGATTGCTGAGGACGTCTTCGAGAATGCTGGCAATTGTGCCTTCGGCGAATTTCCCCAAGGCCCGCGCGTCGGTGAAGCGGGCGATGGAGTTCTGTCCGCTCGTCTGCATCGCGAGCAGGCGGGATTTGCTTGCGGCGTATTTCTGGAAATCGCCATCGTACCGATCCAGATGATCCGGCGTGATGTTCAGCAGCACCGCCACGTCGCAATCGAGCGAATAGGTCAGGTCGATCTGGTAGCTCGAAAGCTCCAGCACATAGACCCCGTCCTCGGGCAAAGGCTGCTGCTCCAGGATCGGCAGGCCGATATTGCCGCCCATCGTGGTGGGAACGCCCGCAGTCTTGAGGATATGATGAACCAGCGCGGTCGTTGTGCTCTTGCCATTGGTGCCGGTGATGCCGACGACCTTGTGCGGCGGGAGAGCCCGGCGCGCCTGCGCGAACAGTTCGATGT
>LULJ01001183.1_pt1 | contig 10019 bp, 13 predicted proteins | sample 728171 | NCBI WGS metagenome assembly LULJ01 (sample SAMN03860292, study PRJNA289734) | marine metagenome | biome: seawater column; feature: ocean; material: water; isolation source: Red Sea water column Station 169 - depth 25m | place: Saudi Arabia: Red Sea | collected 2011-10-15 | depth 25 m
ATCTAAATATTTAGCTCCAGACGCAGTGTAGAGATAAGATCCTTTGCCTCTAACAAAAGAAATTTTTTTTCTATTATAATTTTTTGCCAAATAGCTCATAAATTTTTATTATTTTAAAACTTTGTATAAACAATAATATTAAATACAAGTCAGGATTGAATGTTTCTATTTTACTTATTAAATAATTTTTGTTGATAACTCAGATTAATTACTTGTTTAAATAAAATTTATATCAGTATATTGTATTAAAGTTATATTTAAACACTAAATATAGATTTATTATGAGTTGGACAGATGAAAAAGTAGCTAAACTCAAAGAATTGTGGGGTAAAGGCAATACTGCTAGTCAAATTGCAGAGATAATAGGTGGTATTAGTCGAAATGCAGTTATAGGTAAAGCTCACCGGCTAAATCTTTCAGCAAAAATAAAAACTAGGTCTGCAACCTCTAATGAAAACTTTGAAAGTTCAATTGATAATAAAAATTTAAAATTAAAAAGGGGACGAAGAAGTAAATTTAAATCCTTAATAATTGAAAAAGATTTTGAGCCTGAAAATCCTAAAACACTAGAGGAATTGGATGAAAACTCTTGTAAGTGGCCGATTGGTCATCCAAATGAAAAAGATTTTTATTTTTGTGGAAGGACCTCATTGAAAGATTTTTCTTATTGCAAACTTCATTTACTTTATGCTTACCAACCTAAAGGTAAGAAAGATGATGTCACTGAGAAGGATGAGGTGCCAGAATTTATAGAAAAAAAAATCAAATCAGCTTAAAAAGCTCAATAAAGTTTTTCTAAGAAATATTTTTTTTTGAAAATTGTCCACCCTGCCTCCACATATAACAATACTTTTCCACTTCTTTTTCAAATAAACATTTAGCTGTAAAGCCAATATCTGAATTAGTTTTATATTTACCTGATAAAATATTATCATATTTTAAAAGTTTGAGCTGATCTTCTGTAAGTAGTGGTTTGGGAAATAATTGAAAAAATTTTGCCGATAGTTTTCCAAAAAATAAAGGAACAGGTAATAAAATTCTCCGTTTATCTATTAGATTAAGTAATTTTTCGATAATTTCTTTTAATGTTAGTGTTTCGGTTCCCACGCACTCAATTATCTGTGAGTAGATATCTTTAGAGATGATATTAAAAATTATATCGACTAAATCAGAAGAATGAATAGGCATGAATTTGGTTTGTCCATTATAATAAAGTGGAAATACTGGAAGCCTATTTAATAGAGTCATAAAGTTAGTGGTAAAATTATCATCAACAGAATAAACTACTGATGGTCTTAAAATTGTCGATAATGGAAAGTTTTTTAAAATTTCCTTTTCACCCTCTAGCTTACTTCTAGCATATTCAGACTCTGTTGCCTCGCTAACACCTAATGCTGATAAGTGAATAAGATGTTTCAATTTATTTTGCTTACAAAGTTTTGCTAATAGTGATGGGAATAAAGTGTGAATATTTTTAAAAGAACTTCTTTTTGTTTCATACAAAATACCAATCAAATTTATACAAATATCTGACTTTTCAAATAGGCTTTTGATTTTAGCTTCATCAAAAATATTTGCCTCCACAATATCAATATAACCTGCATTTCCTTGGGTTTTTATTATATGACCTTTCTGATGTATGTTTCTTGTAACAATAGTAACTTTGTAATCATTTTTAGTTAACTTTCTAATAAGATGACGACCAATTTGACCACTTCCACCAAAAATTAGACAATTTTTTCCTTTCATATATATAAGACTTAAAAATGAATATTGATATCAAACTTCATAAAAATGACTTACCAGATGATTTAGATTTAGGCAATGTAATAGCTGTCGATGGAGAGTTTATGGGTCTAAATGTCAGACGTGATCCTTTGTGTTTAATTCAAATTTCATCAGGTAATTCTGATGCACATATAGTTCAACTTGATAGATCAAATTATCAAGCACCAAATTTAATAAAAATATTAGGAGATCAAAAAGTGACTAAAATTTTCCATTATGGAAGAGCTGATATGGCACATATAAAATATTATCTAAAAACAGAAACGAATAATATTCTTGATACTAAAATTGCTAGTCGTTTAGCTAGAAGTTATGCTGATAATCATTCCCTTAAAACACTGATTAAAGAGTTTATTAATGTTGACATCAGTAAACAATTTCAAAATTCTGATTTTGGGGGTGATTTAACACCTGCTCAAATGAAGTATTGTGCTAATGATGTAATTTACCTACACAGAATTCACTCCGAGTTAAACAAGATATTGGAAAGAGAAAAAAGAATTGAATTATATAAAGATTGTCTTAAATTTTTGAGAACTAGAGTAGAACTTGATTTGGCTTTATTTAAGGATGATATATGGTCCCACTAAATGAAAAAAAAAAAATTTATTAAAGTTGCTAAAGAAGTAATTGATCTTGAAATTAAAGCATTAATAAAATTAAAAAAAAGTATCAATGAGTCATTTAACTTGGCGGTCCAGCAAATTATAAAATGTCAATCAAAAATAATTTTGTGTGGTGTTGGAAAAAGTGGATTAATTGCAAATAAGATTGCGTCTACATTATCATCAGTTGGTACTCCAGCATTTTTCCTTTCTGCAAGCGACTCTTCTCATGGAGATTTGGGAAGTATTTCAAAAAAAGATGTTTTGATTATAATTAGTAATTCAGGGGAAACTAACGAGTTGAAAAATATTATTCAATTCGCAAACAGAAATAAGATTTTACTTATTGGTATAGTTTCACAAAAAAATTCAGTACTTTATAAGTCTGCCGACATAAAACTTTATATACCTAAAGCAATCGAAGCTGGAGGTATCATACCTACATCTAGTACAACTTCACAATTAGCATTAGGTGATGCTTTAGCGATAGCAACTATGAAACAAAGAAAGTTTAATAAAAAAGATTTTAAAAAAATTCACCCTGCGGGAAGTTTAGGCTCACAATTAAAAACTGTCGAGGATCTTATGCTAAAAGATACGGCAATTCCTTTCGTAAATGAAAATTTTAAAATGAAAGATGCATTAAAAATTTTAAGCTCAAAAAAATTAGGATTTTTGCTTGTTAGAGATAAAAAAAATAACACGAAGGGTATTATTACCGATGGGGAGCTTAGAAGATTTAGTCAGAAAAATCAAAATCTACATAGTGTCTTGGCAAAAGAAATTATGACAAAAAATCCAATTGGTATTGATAGGAATGAGCTGGCAGTAAAAGCTTTGTCACTAATGAACAATAAAAAGATTACCTCTTTATGTGTTTTTAATAAAAAAAATAAACTTAAAACCATTGGAGTGCTACATATTCATAATATATTACAATCAAATATCTCTTGATGAGAAGAAAAACTATTTTAGGAATCACTATAACTACCTTTTTTTTCTTTATTTTATTTTTTTTATATTTCAAATCAAACCAAGAAGAAAAAATAGTTGAGAAAAAGATTGAGCCTATTGAAAACGAAAATCAAAAAGATTTACAAGACAAAATTGAAAGTTTTAATACAATAGAAGATGTAAGTTATTCAGCAAAAGATATGTAAATGCAACTATAAAATTAAAAGATTATAGATGGATAGAAATATCATCTGACTTTGGTAAGTATAATGTTAAAAATTATGATACAATTTTTTCCAAAAATGTAATAATTACATATTTAGATAATAAAATTTCTGGAGATTATCTTGATTTTTCGTTAGATAAAAATTTGATGATAATTTCTAAAAATGTAGTTATGAGAAATGAAAAAGGTTCTCTTAAAGCTGACGTAATAGAAGTAAATATTGAAACTAAAGATATAAAAATATTTATGTACGAAGAAAATAAAAAAGTAATAATTAATTCAGAGAATTAAAATGGCCTTAATAAAAAAATTTAGAATAAAATCATTTAAAAAGATTAAATCAATTATTGAGTTTGATAATATAACCTTATCATATGGCAATAGAATAATTCTAGATAATATAAGTTTTAAAATAAATGAAGGTCAGATATTTGGAATGCTTGGTCCTAATGGTGTAGGAAAATCAACAATTTTTAATTTAATTACAGGATTGATAACTCCAAAATATGGAAAAATTAAAATAAATGGTGAAGATGTATCACAATACCCGATATATTTAAGAACAAAAAAATTTAAAGTTGGTTATGTTCCACAATATGGTGGATTTTTTAATGACTTGACTCTTCTTGATAATCTCAAAGCCATTAGCGAGATTGTAATAGAAGACAAAAATTTGAGACAAGAAAGAATTGACTATTTATTATCAAAATTCGAACTTGAGAATATTAAAAATATTAAAGCAAAATTTTTATCAGGTGGACAAAAAAAGAAATTAGTTATTTCTTTGTCACTTTTAAGCAACCCCAAAGTACTTTTATTAGATGAATGTTTTGCAGCTCTAGATGTTTTAACAATAAAAATGTTGCAGGAAATAATAGTAAATTTGCAGCAAGAGAACCAAATTACTATTTGCATATGTGATCATCAAGCTAGAGATTTACTTGCATGTGTAGATATTGCTATGATTTTGAGTAATTGTAAAATAATTGCACAAGATACACCATCCAATTTAGTAAAAGATATAAATGCTAAAAATGCATATTTTGGTAATAGTTTTAAATTTAATTAATACTAAATGCCAAATAAAATCATTTTAAAAAATAAAGTTTCTAATTTTAACAGAAAGATTTCGATACCTGGTGATAAAAGCATAAGTATAAGATGGGTGCTTATTTCGTCTCTTGCAAGTGGAGTCTCTAAAGCCAAAAATTTATTAATGTCTGATGACGTTTTAGCAGCTATCAAATCAATCAAAAAATTAGGTGTAAAAGTTGTAAACAAAAAAGGTGTTTGTTCGATATATGGTGTTGGTGTTAATGGTTATAACTATAAAAAAAACATTGTGATAAATGCAAAAAATTCTGGAACACTTGGTAGACTAATTTCAGGGATTTTAATTGACACTCCTTTTCCTATTAAGATTGTTGGAGATAAAAGCTTATCAAAAAGAGATTTTAAAAGAATAACAAAACCTTTAAGTAAATTTGGAGCCTCGTTTCGACTTCGTAATAACTATAACTTACCTCTTATTGTGAGAGGATCACAAAAATTGAAATCAATTTCATTTTTTGAGAATAAAGGTTCTGCACAATGCAAGAGCAGTGTTATTTTTGGTGGAATAAAAGCTGATGGAAAGACAATAATAAAAGCAAAAAAATCTAGAAATCATACAGAGCTTCTATTCAAACATTTAAAATTACCAATCAAGGTAAAAAGAAATCAAAAATTTGATTTTATAGAAGTCAATAAAGTAAACAAAATCAACCCAATAAACTATAGAATTCCATCAGATATCAGTTCAGGAGCTTTTTTTATTGCACTGACAGCACTTTCAAAAAATTCACAACTTGTGATAAAGAATGTTAATGTAAACCCAACCAGAACAGGTGTCATTGTAATTTTAAAAAAGATGGGTGTAAAAATTTCTCTACTTAATAAAAAAATTTACAAGGGGGAACAAATTGCAGACATTTCAGTAAAAAGTCCTTCGTCTCTTAAATCTATTAATTGTCCTACCAAGTTCAATAGTGAAGCCATAGATGAATTTTTAATTATTTTTTTGATTGCTGCTAAAGCCAAAGGTATATCAATTTTTAAAGACTTAGATGAGTTGAATAAAAAGGAAAGTCCAAGATTGAAATGGGGCTCAAAAATTCTAAAGATGATGGGTGTTAAAGTTATTACAACTAAAAATTCCATTAAAATATTTGGTAATCCAGAATTAAAGATTAATAAAAGAATTGAAATCCAGAAATACCTTAAAGATCACAGAGTTTTTATGACAAGTGTAATAGCGGCATTATCTTTTGGTGGTGAATGGCATATACATGACAGAGATTCAATAAAATCTTCATTTCCATCTTTTTTAGAAATTATAAATTCACTAAAAAATGCAAAAAAAGAAAAATTTAATTAAAATTGCTATTGATTCCCCTGCTGCAGCTGGAGCAGGAACTTTAGCTAAAACTATCTCAAAATACTATAACCTTTTGTATTTAGACACTGGTAAAATTTACAGATTGATAGCTTTTTTAAAAATAAACCAAAAAAAAAAATTTAATAAAAAATTTTTAAGAAAAAGAATACAAAAATTAAATTTAAAAAATCTTCAAAATAAAAAATTATTATCAGATGAGGTGGGAAATGAAGCTTCTTTAATAGCTAAAGACAAATATATAAGAAAACTTGTTTATTCTTTCCAAGTTCAATGTGCTTACAAACCACCAAAAAAATTTAATGGCTCTTGCCTAGATGGAAGAGACATTACTTATAAAATTATTCCAGACGCAGATTTGAAATTTTTTATTACTGCAAATTTAAAAATCAGAGCTAAAAGAAGATATCTAGAGTTAAAAAATCTAAAAAAAAATGTTTCATATTCAGAGATCCTAAAAAGTATCAAAAATCGTGATAAAAGTGACTATAATAGGCGTATATCACCATTAAAGAAAACTAAAGATTCTATATTGATAAATACCTCAAAGTTATCTAAAAGAGCCTGTTTTTTAAAAATTAAAAAAATTATAGACAGAAAAATAAATAGTTAATGGAAATTTATAAAGATTTATCAAATCCTACCTCTAAGGAGTTCGAAAAACTATTAAACTCAAAACTTTCAAAGATACAAATAGAGGAAGGGAAGATAATTGAGGGAAAAATTAATAAAATTACTGACAAGTTTGTTTTTCTCTTTGTAGAGGGTCTGAAAAGTGAGCCTGTTCTAGATATTAACGAACTTAAGAGCATGGGTTTGGGGGACAGAATAAAACTTGGTGAGACAATTCCAGTTCTTTTAGAAAAAATTGAAGATAAAAATGGAGAAGTATTAGTTTCTGCTAATAAAGCTCAAAAAATAAAAGGCTGGGACAAACTTGTTGAAGCCTATGAAAAAAATGAACCTATTATGGGTAAGATCACATCTAAATGTAAAGGAGGATGTATTGTAGAGCACATAGACACTGGCTCTTTAATGTTTTTGCCAGGGTCTCAAATCAGCGATAAACCACTTAAAGATATTAGTCACTTGATGAATGAACCACAAAAATTTGCTTTAATTAAATTAGATAGGATTAGGGGAAATGCTTGTGTTTCTAGAAGAGAAATTATTTCATCATTTAAAAAAGAAGATAAAGCAAAAATTATAGAAAAATATAAAGTTGGTGATATCATAAAAGGTGCAGAGGTAAAAGGGTACAGCACTTTTGGATGTTTTTTCAATGTTAATGGTGAATTAGATGTTTTAGTACATCTGCAAGAAATATCTTATTCAAGAGTTAATCATCCCGATGAAGTTTTTAATATTGGAGAAAAACATGACCTTAAAGTTATATCGGTTGATAAAGAAAAGTTACAAGTAGGTTGTAGAGTAAAACAATTATCACCTGACCCATTTGAGCATATAGAGAACTATGATTTGAATAAGGTCTATAAAGTAAAGGTTGTAAAAATAATGGATTTTGGAGCTTTTTGTGAATTAGAGCCTGGGCTTACATCATTACTTCACTCAAGTGAATTAAGCTGGAGTAAAAAAAATGCATCTGCAAAAAAAATGTTTAAAATAAATGATACGATAAATTGTGTTATAACTGAAATTGATAAAGAGAAAAGAAGAGTTGCTATATCACACAGATTGACTTTAGAGAACCCTTTTGAAGTTTTCGACAAAAAATTTCCAGTAGGATCAATTGTTGAAGGAGAAGTTGTAAACAAAAACGAATATTCATTATTCCTTAAAGTTGAAAATTTAGAAGTAGACGCATTCTTACATTGTAATGATTTAACATATTCAAATAACGGTGAACAAGAACTAAACAACTATAAAAAAGGTGATAAAATAAAAGTTAAGGTTTTAGAGATAAAAGTTTCTGATCAAAAAATAAGAGTAGGATTAAGACAGACACAAGCAGATCCTTTCGATTGGTTTAAAGACAAAAAGATAAAGCAAACAATCACAGTTAAGATTATTTCGACAGACTCTAAAGGATTAATTGTTAGACCAGAGGGGTGTGAAATGGATTTCCCAATAAAGAAATCTAATATTGCAATAAATGCTGCTGACACAAGAACTTCTAGATTTACTGGTGGAGAAAGAATTGATTGTGCCATTGCTGACTTGGATATAAATAAGAGGAAAGTGACATTAAGTATCAAACTTTTAGAAGAAATAGAAAAAAAAGAAGCTTTGGAAAAATATGGTGCAGAAGGTTCAGGAAAAAATTTACCTTTTTCTTCATTGTCAGAAGATTTAAAAAAAAAAGATAAAAAATAATTTGAATTGATTGAAATAAATTGGCTATTGTAAAATCAAAGCTTATAAAAGATTTAAAAAAATCCTATCCAAATTTTTTAATACGAGATCTTGATAAAGTAGTAGAAATTATTCTAAAAGAAATAAAAGAAACATTAAAAAGAGGTGAAGGAGTGGAGCTAAGAAATTTTGGAACTTTCCGAGTTAATATTCAAAAAGCTTCAATTAGAAGAAATCCAAAAACCGGAGAGAAAGTAAGTGTGCCAAAAAAAAGAACAATAAAATGGAAAATGTCTAAAGATCTGTTTAAAAAGTTAAATAATGAAAAAGAATAAAATTTTTGTAGCTTGTGATAGCACTAATATCTCAAAAATTAAAAAAATTATTAGCAAAACTCAAAATTCAAAAATAAAAGTAGGTTATAAATTTGGTCTCGAATTTCTTAATTCAAAAAGTGGTAGACCTTTTCTATCTAAATTAAAGAATAAGACAATATTTGCAGATTTAAAACTTCACGATATTCCAAACACTTGTGCATCAACAATTAAAGCGATAAAGGATTTAAAAATTGATTATTTAACTATACATATAAGCTCTGGGTTAGAAGCCTTAAAAGCAACCAAAAAAGTTTCGGGTAAAATAAAATTGATTGGGGTGACCATTCTTACATCATTAAACAATAAATCATTAAAAGATATTGGGTTCAATAAAGATGTAAAAAAAATAGTTCTTCATCAGGCGAGAATTGCAAATAAAGCAAAATTAGATGCAATAGTATGTAGCGCTCACGAAGTAAAAATAGTTAAAAAAGTATTTAAAAAAGAAATTATAACCCCAGGTATAAGATTTAATTCTAAATCAAATGATCAAAAAAGAGTTATGACTCCTAAACAAGCTTATAAAAACGGTAGCGACTGGCTTGTAATTGGCAGGCCTATAACCAAAGGAAATATTAAAAAAAATATTCAAAATCTAATCGATCACTTAAGCCAATGATCAAAGGTTTAAAAATTTGTGGGGTCTCAGATCCTGAAACTTTAAACTATATTTTAAATCACAATCATAAACCGACAATGATAGGTTTCATTGCAAACTATGAAAAAAGTAAAAGGTTTGTTGAATATGAAAAATTAAAAAATTTAATTAATGTAGATAAAAAACAAGTCATTTTTGTCTCAGTATTTGTAAACCCAAATGACGAGATCTTGGAAAAAACCAAAGACTTAAATTTTGATTATTATCAACTTTACGATGTAAGTCCTGAAAGGACGAAAGAGATTAAATTAAAATTTCAAAAAAAAATAATCACAGCTCTCACTATTGCCAGTAAAGATGATGTAATTAAATATAAAGATTATTCAAAAATTTCAGATATAATTTTATTTGATTCAAAAGGTTACGATAAGTCTGAAAGTTTTGATCATGATTTGCTAGAGGATGTGCCCATCGAACTTAATAAAATGATTGCAGGCAATATCCAAATAAATGATATACCTTACTTTAAAAACAAAAATTTTATTGTTGATCTCAGTGGAGCATTAGAAGACCAAAATGGAAAAAAAGATATTAATAAAATAGATAAATTGTTAAGATTATTTGGGAAAATATGAAACTTAAAAAAAGAGTTCCGGTTATCGATCAAGGAAATTCACTTGGATTTTGGGGAGGTAAATTTGGAGGAAACTTTGTTCCCGAAACT
>LULJ01000798.1_pt1 | contig 10006 bp, 10 predicted proteins | sample 728171 | NCBI WGS metagenome assembly LULJ01 (sample SAMN03860292, study PRJNA289734) | marine metagenome | biome: seawater column; feature: ocean; material: water; isolation source: Red Sea water column Station 169 - depth 25m | place: Saudi Arabia: Red Sea | collected 2011-10-15 | depth 25 m
GTCGTGGGTGCCGCGTGGGTGGCCAGGTCGAGCAGTGGGTTCATGCACTGCTCGACGACCATCGGGTCGATGTGCTTGGCGGCGTAGGTGAACGCGTCGACGTGGTCCAGGGACACGGCCCCCTCGACGGCGAGTGACTCCAGGTCGGGCATGTCCCGCAGGGTCGGACCGGAGCGGACCAGCTGGCCCGCCTGTCTGCCGTCGAGGTGGAGCTGGTCGCGCAGCCAGTTCTTCAGGCTCGAGCAGCCCTCGGCCTCGAAGTCCCGATGCTCGTCGATCTCCGCGACCAGCGCCACCTTCTCCGCGTCGATCGCGTTGGAGAGCCCCTGCAGCAGCCGCAACGCATCGGTGCTCGTCGGGTACGCACGCAGCTCAGCCGCGACGGCCTCAAGCCGGGCGGCGAGTGCGGTGCTGGACATGCCTCCATGATACCGAACGGGTGTTCGAACATCAACACTTTGACGGCTCAAACGACCTGCAATTCCAGGATTTTTCCTTCGCGTCCACCGCGAAGGCCGACCCTGTCCGCCCCGCGAGGATCCTCTTGTCGCGAACGGCCCGGTCAGGCCGCACCCACCCTCACCGGGCGCGCCGGCACGGGGTCAGTGCTTGAACGGGTTCAGCGACCGCCCCATCAGGTACTGCAGGCGGAACGGCACCGGACGCATGGCGTGGGAGAGCACCTTGTTCACGCGGCCCGGGACGCACACGGGCTTGCCCGACTCGACGGCCGCCCAGCCCTCGCGCGCGACGGCGTCGGCCTCCTGCCAGAGGAGGGCCGGGAGCCGGTTGGCGGCCTCGGCGCTGCCCATCGTCGCGTGGAACTCGCTGCGGGTGAAGCCCGGGCAGAGCGCCGTGACGTGGACGCCGTGCGGCTTGAGCTCCATGTCGAGCGCCTGCGACATGTCGAGCACGTAGCTCTTGATGCCGGTGTACAGCAGGCTCTCGCCGGGCGGGGCGAACGCCGCGAGCAAGGTGCCGGCGCGGCCGTTCGTGCTGGCGGCGCAGCAGTACGTGGCCGACCCGACCCGCTCCGTCGGCGACATGCACCCGTTCTACACGTACGCGCACGTGCCGGCGGGCTACACCGGCGACGCGACCGAGGCGATCGTCGCCCAGGTCGAGCGCTTCGCGCCCGGGTTCCGCGAGCGGATCCGCGCGACGGCCGTCTGCAGCACGACGCAGATGTCGCGGAAGAACGCGAACTACGTCGGCGGCGACATCGTGTCGGGCGCGAACGACCCGCTGCAGCTCGTGTTCCGCCCTCGCGTCACCCTCCATCCGTACGCGACCGGAGCCGACGGCGTCTTCCTCTGCTCAGCCGCCACTCCTCCAGGCGCTGGTGCGCACGGCATGTCGGGCTACTGGGCGGCGCAGGCGGCACTGCGCTCGCTCACCTGAGGCCCACGAAGATCGGCTGCCGCACCGCTGTGCGCGACGTGGAGCACCCGCTCGCGCGCCTCAGGTCGAGCAGTGCGTGTAGTAGTACTGCGACACCTTCGTCGAGGCGTCGAGGTACTCCTTGGAGGAGAAGTCCGCGAACGGGCTGGTGCCTCCCGAGCTGCTGGCCGAGGCCGAGCTGGACATCAGGTCGGCGAGGACCTTCACATCGTCGGCGATCTCCGCCGGGGCGGCCTTGCGCAGCGCCTCGTACTTCGCCGCCGTCTCGTCGAGCTGCTGGCGCAGGGCGTCGAGGTCGGGGGTGCCGCCCTCGCTGTTGAGGTTGTCGAGGCTGCTGAGGCTGCTGTCGCGCAGGTCCTTCATGACCGAGCAGAACTGGTCGGAGTCGCCGGAGCCGCTCGCCTCGTCCCCACCCTTGTCACCGCCCTTGTCGTCGCTGTCCTTCGAGGCCGACGTGCCGGCCACCGGGCTGCCGGAGTCGTCGTCGCCGGTGAGGGCGCTGATGCCGAAGTAGCCACCCGCGACGAGCGCGGCGATGACGCCGAGCACGAGCAGGACGCGGGCGACGCTCGTCCCGCCGCTGCTCGTCGCGTCACTGCTCGTTGCCTCGGTGCTCCCAGCGCCGTCGCTCGCGAGTGCGGTCGGGGCCGGGGTCGGCTCGAGCGGGACGGTCGGCTCGGCGACGGGCGCGACGGGCGGCTCCTCGACGGGGGCCTCCTGCACCGGGCTCTCCTGCGTGGGGGGCGCGGGCGGGGCCGGCGGTCCCGGCGGCGGAGGCGGCGGGGGCACTGCCGCGGCGCGGGCGGCGATCGCCTCCCGGACGGTGTCGTCGCCGTGCTCGCCGAGCCACTCGAGGAGGCCGTCGTAGGCCTGGGGGTGCGCGGCGATGAGGGGCCACGTCTCGCGGTCGGCCTGGGCGATCTCGTGCAGCCGGGCTGCGGAGGTCCGGGGGTCGGCGGCCTCGCGCTGCAGGTCGTCGTTCGTCATGGTCTGGCTCCGGCGTAGGACGAGTGGGGACACGCGCCACGACCTCAGCTGGGCTCAGGCCGCGACGCGATCTTGCGCCATCGTACGACTTGGCCCGGTCACGTCCGACGCGTGGTCTCGTGGCTGTACGGCGGTGACTTCTCCACCGAGAACGGCCCGCGTCCGGTGGAGGATCCACCGCCCGCGCGCCCACGCCCCGAGCGGTGCGAGCGCCACCGAACGAGCCCCTCTTCCGGTGGAGGATCCACCGCCCGGGCGGGCGAGCGGCGGATCAGCCGAGGAGGGGACGCACGCCCTCCGCGAACCAGTACGCCTCCTCGACGTGCGGGTAGCCCGAGAGCACGAACTCCTCGATGCCGATGGCGCGGTACTGCTCCACCAGCTCGGCCACCTCGCGGTGCGACCCGACGAGGGCCGTGCCCGCACCACCGCGCACGAGGCCGACGCCGGCCCACAGTCCCGGCGCGACCTCGAGGTCGTGGGCGTCGCGCGCGTCGCGCCGCCCCTCGTGCAGGGCGCGCATGCGCTGCTGGCCCACCGACAACGACGCCCCCAGCGTGTCCTGGGCCTGCGCGACCACCGCCGGGTCGAGCTCGTCGAGCATCTGCTGCGCGACCGCCCAGGCCGCCTCGCTGGTGTCGCGCGTGATGACGTGGAGCCGGATGCCGAACCGCAGCTCGCGCCCCTGCTCCTTCGCCAGCCCGCGGATCCAGTCGAGCTTCTCGGCGACCAGGTCGACCGGCTCGCCCCACGTCAGGTAGACGTCGACGTGCTTCGCGGCCACCGGACCCGCGGCCGGCGACGAGCCGCCGAAGTACAGCTCCGGCAGCGGGTCGGGCGCCTCGCGGGTGCGGGCGTCGCGGACGTCGTAGTACTCGCCCGTGAAGTCGAACCCGCCGTCCCACGCGCCCCGCACCACGGTGAGGAACTCGTCGGTGCGGGCGTAGCGCTGCTCCTGCGTGAGCCGGTCGCCGAAGCGCGCCTGCTCCGCCGGCTCCCCGCCGGTGACGACGTTGAGCAGGAGCCGCCCGTTCGACAGCCGCTGGTAGGTCGCGGCCATCTGCGCGGCGAGGGTCGGCTCGATCGAGCCGGGGCGGAACGCGACGAGGAACTTCAGCCGCGACGTCTCGCGCACCAGTGCCGCCGTGGTGAGCCACGCGTCCTCGCACCACGTGCCGGTGGGCGTCAGCACGCCCTCGTAGTCGAGCAGCTCGGCCGTGCGCGCCACCTGCGCGAGGTAGTCGATCGACGGCGGGCGGAACGCGTTGGCGGTGCCGGCTCGGCCACCCGGGTGGCCGAGGCCGCCGGGCACGCCGTGACCTCCGCCGACGAGCGTGCGCCCGTCGCCGGTCGTCGGCAGGAACCAGTGAAAGGCCGTCATGCGCCCGCCCCCTTCGCGGCGGCCAGCACGGCGTCGTCGTAGCGGTCGTCGAAGTAGTCGGCGAGGCTGACGTCGCGGCTCAGCTGGCCCTGCGCGACGAACGCGTCCCACATGTCCTGCTCCGACGGCACGGCCTCGGCGACCGGGATCGGCTGGTAGGTGCGGCGCCCGATGGCGCTCTCCGTCACGTCGGCGGGCAGGCCGGTCTCCTTGGCCCATGCCTTCGCCCACTCAGACCGGTGGGAGTTGGCCCACGCCTGCGCCCGCGCGAGCCGCTGCAGGTAGTCGCTGACGGCGGCCTCCGTGGCCGGGTCGTCGAGCGCGTCGTCGGAGGCCACCTGGAAGGCCAGGCCGTTCACGACGCCGTCGCCCGTCACCAGGACCTTCGCGCCGTTGGCCACCTCGGCCTGCGACGTGAACGGGTCCCAGATCGACCACGCGTCGACGTGCCCGCCGGTGAACGCCGCCAGACCCTCGGCCGGCTGGAGCCACACGGGGTCGATGTCGTCGAGGGTCAGTCCGGCGGTCTTCAGCTGCGCGAGCAGGTGGTAGTTCGCCGAGCTGCCCTTCGCGACGGCCACCTTCTTGCCCTCGAGGTCGGCCACCGAGGTCACGTCGGAGCCCTTCGGGACGACGATCGCGTCGCCCTGGGCGCCCTGCTTGGACGCCTGCACGACCTTGAGCTTCTTGTCCTGGTCGATGGCGAACAGCGGCGGCGTGTTGCCGACCCCGCCGACGTCGACGGCGCCGCTGGCGACCGCGTCGAGCAACGGCGGGCCCGACGTGAACGGCTTCCACTGCACGTCGTACTGCACGTCGTCGAGCTCGCCGGCGGCGGTGAGGAGCGCTTCGGAGCCGCCCTTCTGGTCGCCGACGACGAGCGTGACCTTGGACAGGTCGACCGTGCCGTCCGCGCCGACGGCGTCGGCGTTGGACGACCCTCCGCAGCCGGCGATCACCAGCGCGGCGGCGGCGAGGACGGCGGGCAGGGCGAGACGGGAGCGGTTCACGAGATGGCCTCCTGGGCGGTGCTGGTGAGGGTGGCGGACGAGGGGCGGACCCCGAGCTGGTCGAGCAGGGTCGCGCGGTGGGCGACGAGCCGCGGGTCGTGCAGGGCGCGAGGACGCGGCAGGTCCAGGCGCAGGGAGTGGGCGACCCGGCCCTGGTCGAGCACGATGACCCGGTCGGCGAGCAGCAGGGCCTCGTCGACGTCGTGGGTCACCAGCAGCACCGACGCCCGGTGGCGCGCCCACACGCGCAGCAGCAGGTCGTGCATCTCGATGCGGGTCAGGGCGTCGAGCGCCGAGAACGGCTCGTCGAGGAGCAGCAGGCCCGGCTCGCTCACGAGCGCTCGGGCCAGCGAGGCGCGCTGAGCCTGTCCGCCGGACAGCGTCACGGGCCAGACGTCGGCCTTCTCCGTCAGCCCGACCTCGCCGAGCAGCTGCCGAGCCCGCTCGTCGCGCTCGCGCCGGCTGCCGGTCCGCAGGCCCAGGGCGACGTTCTGCGCCACCCGGCGCCACGGCAGCAGCCGCGGCTCCTGGAACGCCACGGAGGTGACGCCGTCGACCTCGGCCGTGCCGGCGTCGGGGGCGTCGAGGCCCGCCAGCAGGCGCAGCAGCGTCGACTTGCCCGAGCCGCTGCGCCCGAGCAGCGCGACGAGCTCGCCGGGCGCCACGTCGAGGTCGAGGTCGTCGAGCACCACGGTGTCGCCGAACGCGCGGCGCAGGCCGCGGACCTGGACGGTGGGCGGGACCGTCGGGGCACGCAGCGCTTGGGGTGCGTTCAGCCGAGTCGCCATGCGAGGGCCTTCCTCTCGAGGATGCGGACGAGCGCGTCGGTGAGCAGGCCGAGCACGCTGTAGATGAGCAGCCCGGCGACCACCTCGCCGGTGCGGCCGAACCCGGCGGCGTCGGAGACGAGGTAGCCGATGCCGGCGGTGGTGTTGATCTGCTCGGCGACGATGAGGGTCAGCCAGGCGACGCCGAGGCTGAGCCTCAGGCCGACGAGCGTGCTCGGCAGCGCGCCGGGCAGCACGACGTGCCGCAGCCGCTCGGTCCAGCCGAGGCCGAACGCCCGCGCCGCGTCGAGGTACTTGGGGTCGACGCCGCGGATGCCGGCGAAGGTGTTGACGTAGAGCGGGAACGCGACGCCGAGCGCGATCAGCGCGTACTTCGGGGCCTCGTCGATGCCGAACCAGAGGATGAACAGCGGCAGCAGCCCGAAGTGCGGCAGGGTGCGCAGCATCTGCATGGGCGCGTCGACGACGTCCTCGCCCAGCCGGGACAGTCCCGCGACGACGGCGAGGCCGACGCCGACGACCGCGCCGAGGACGAAGCCCACGAGCACCCGGGTCACGGACACCTGGATGGCGTCCAGCAGCCGCCCGTCGGTCCACAGCCCCACGAGGGAGTCGAGGACGTTCAGGGGCGAGTCGAGCTTCTCGCGCGGCAGGACGCCGGTGCTCGACGCCAGCTGCCAGACGGCGAGCAGCGCCAGGGGGCTGATCGCCCGACGCCAGGCGCGGCGGGGCTGTCCTGGCCGCCGCGGCCGCCGGGTGCGGGCCAGAGGTGCGGTGAGTGACATGGCCGCCACCCTCGCCCGACCGTTCGAGCCCCTCGCGGGCTGCTCACGTCGTGGGCAGACCGTGGGACCCCTGCGACCTGTGCTATCCCGAGGTCACCACGGCACGTCGTCGCCGTGGCGGTCGAGGAAGCGCAGGCCCGCGCGCCCGCGCTGGGCCTCGATCGTGTCGACCAGCGGCGGGATGCTCTCGGACACCTCGAGCGTCGCGCCGGAGCCGCCCATGTGGGTCCGCACCCAGCCCGGCGCCAGCAGGAGGATGCTCCGAGAGCCGCCGGCCTGCCGCACGGCGTAGCTGCGCACCATCTGGTTGAGCGCGGCCTTCGTCGCGCGGTACACCTCGAAGCCGCCCGACGTGTTGTTCGCGACGCTGCCCTGGCCGGACGACATGACCGCGACGGTGCCGTCCGCGGCCACGAGGCCGTCGAGGCCCTCCACCGTGCGCATGACGCCCAGCACGTTGGTCTCCATCATGCGCGTGAAGTCGTCGGTGGCGATGTCGACCCCGACGGCCTCCTGAGGGGCGAGCGAGATGCCCGCGACCACGAGGAGGAGGTCGAAGGTCCGGCCGCGCAGACGCTCGCGGAGCGCCGCCACCTGCTCGGGCCGGGTCACGTCGAGCCGCTCCACCTCGACGGCCTCGCGGTGCCGCTCGGCGAGCGTGCGCAGGCCCGACGGGCCGTCGGACCGCTCGGTCGCCACCACGTGCGCCCCCCGCCCCACGTACTCCTCGACCACGGCCAGGCCCAGCCCCCGGGTCGCACCGACGACCAGCACCTTCCGGGTGGTCGCGCGGGTGTCGGTGTGGCGCGTGTCGGTGTCTCGCGTGTCGCTGCTGTTGTCCTTCATGGGTGCCCCCTGGGCTCGGCGACGAGCTTTCGCTCATCAGTTGTTGAGTCAACGCTAGCATGTCGCTCAACAGATGTAGAGTGAAGGGATGACGGACTCCCAGCCGACCCGCGCCCAGCGCCGCGAGGCGACCGCCGCACGCATCCTCGAGGCCGCCCAGGAGGAGTTCGGCACGCACGGCGACGGCGCCACCATCCGCGGCATCGCCCGGCGCGCCGGCGTCGACCCGTCGCTCGTGCTGCAGCACTACGGCTCGAAGCAGGCGCTGTTCGCCCTGGCGGTACGGCCCGTCGACGACCTCGACCACGACGACGTCCCGCGGCACCTGGAGGAGGTGCTCGACGTCCGCCTCCACGAGCTGCCCGCGCCGACCCGCGCGCTCCTGCGCTCGATGCTCACGTCGCCGCAGGCCGCGCAGGTCATGAGCACGTACCTGCAGGAGCGCGCAGCGACCCTCGCCGCGACCATGGACGACGAGCAGGCCGCGACCCGGGCCGCGCTCGTCGTCTCGAGCATCATGGGCGTCACGATCGCGCGACACTTCCTCGACCTGCCCGGCCTCTCCGACGCGAGTGGGAGCGACGTCGCCGAGCTGGTGGAGCGGTGGCTCGACCCCGGTCCCCACCGTCCGACGGGCGAGGGCTGAGCGCCGTCCCCCGCCGGCGGACGGCCGCCACCGGCTGCGGTTGACCTTGCCGGTGTCGGGGCGCAGACGTTCGGCGACCCGTTGCCACGACCTCGGCCGTCGTTCGGGCGCCAGCCGCTCGGCCGCCCAGCGCTCGAGGTCGGCGAGGTCGGCGTCGGTCTCGACCACGGCGTGCACCACCTGGCCGAGCCGGTCGTCGTCGGCGGGCACCACGACGCAGGCCCGCACGTCCGGGTGGGCCTCGAGCACCCCTTCCACGTCGGCCGGGTATACGACCGTCCCCCCGGTCGTCACGACGTCCGCGAGCCGATCCTCGACGAAGAGGAAGCCGTCGGCGTCGAGGTACCCGACGTCGCCGAGGGTGTGCCAGCCGTCGCGGACGGTGGGCTCGGCGCCGACGTAGGAATAGGTGGGGTGGTCGCGCCGCATGAGGATCTCGCCGCGCTCGCCGGGCGCGCAGTCCTCGCCGTCGGTCCGGGCCACGCGGAAGCGGGTGCCGCCGCAACCGCGGCCGACCGAGCCCGGGTGCGCGAGCCGAGCCACGCGGGGCACCGGGCGCCGAGGTGCAGGACCTGCTCCAGGGACGACACGTCGGCCGCCGCGAGCGCGTCGGGTCCGAGCCGGTGGACCCGGTGCATCGTCGCGGGCACGAGCACCGACCACGTCACCCGGCGGCGCTCGACCAGGCGGAGCCACTCGGCGGGCTCGAACGTCGGCATGAGCACCAGCTCGTGCCCGGTCATGAGGCCGCGCATGGCGTACACGAAGGGTGCGGCGTGGAACAGCGGGCTCGCGACGAGCTGCACGGCGTGCCGCGGCACGAACGGCGCGACCGGACGGTCGAGGTCGACGGTCGCCGGCGCGGCGGCCCGCACGACCTTCGGCCGCATCGGCGTGAAGGTCTGGATCTACAAGGGTGAGGTGTCCGGCTCCCGTGCCGAGCGCCAGGCGCAGGCCGCCGCCCGCGCCGGCGTCCCCGGTCGCAGCGGTCGTCCCTCGCGCGGTGGTGACCGTCCGAGCCGTGGCTCGCGCGGCGACCGCCCCACCGCGCCACCGTGACCACGTCGTCGAGCCCCACCCGGTCCTGCCACGCCCGGGCCAGCCGGTTCGTGTCGTCCTCGAGCCGGCGACGGGTCCAGACGTCATCGCCGTCGTGCACCGCCACGGCGTCCGGCGACCGCTCCGCCAGCACGGCGAACGCTCGGCCGATGGGCAGGTCGGTCACGACGCGTGGCCTGCGTAGACCGCGAGGTGCGCCCGTGCCGCGGCGTCCCACGTGTAGGAGCGGGCGAGCTCGCGACCCGGTACCGCGTCGGTCGGGCCACGGAGCACCCCGTCGATGGCGTCGGCGATGCCGGCCGGGTCGGTCGCGAACGAGACGGTGGGCCCGAAGACCTCGCGCAGCACCGGGAGGTCGCGCGCCACCACGGGCACGCCCGCTGCGAGGGCCTCGAGCGCCGCCAGTCCGAACCCCTCCTTGGTCGACACGAAGGCCATGGTCCGCGCGGCCGCGACGAGCGACGGGAGCGCGTCGTCGTCGACCACGCCGAGCATCGTCGGCTCCACGCCCAGCTCCCGTGCGCGTCGGTCGAAGGCGGCGCGGTAGTCGCGGTAGTCGAAGAGCGTCTCCCCGCCGCCGAGCACCAGCCGCACGTGGGCGAGGTCGGGGTGGGAGCGGACCATCGCGGCGTGCGCGTCGAGCAGGTCCAGGGTGCCCTTGCGAGGCTCGATCCCGCCCAGCGCCAGGACGTACGGCGCACCGATGCGCCTGCGCCACTCCGCGCGTCCCGCGTGGTCGGTGGCGGCCGCGGCGAAGCGTGCGGCGTCGACACCGTTGGGGATCACCGTCGGCTCGAGCCCCCATCCGCGCCGCACCTCCTCGGCCACCGCGGCGGACACGCAGATCCGGGTGCTCGGCTCGACGACCGCCCTCTCGTGGCAGGCCACCAGCCCGGGCGTCGTGAACGTGTCGAGGTGGTGGATGGTGCGCAGGCAGGGCAGCGCGGCGTTGGCGCTGATGCAGTCCTGTGCGTGGACGACGTCGTAGCCCGCGCGGGCGTCGCTGAAGGCCGAGCTCAGCACCCCGATGGACCGCACGATGCGCGCCCCGACCTCCTCGCCGTCGACCTCGGGGAACGGCACGGCCCGCACCCCCACCCGCG
>LULJ01000779.1_pt1 | contig 9980 bp, 9 predicted proteins | sample 728171 | NCBI WGS metagenome assembly LULJ01 (sample SAMN03860292, study PRJNA289734) | marine metagenome | biome: seawater column; feature: ocean; material: water; isolation source: Red Sea water column Station 169 - depth 25m | place: Saudi Arabia: Red Sea | collected 2011-10-15 | depth 25 m
TGTGGAATGCCGCTTGAAACAACTATTGAATTTTATGGTTTTTTTGGAGGTATTTATAAAACTCTTCAAGGGGGTCCTAGCTGTGCAGAAGAAGGTTGGAGATTTATCTTTAATTTTGCTGAATGGGGCTTAATCTTCTTCCTAATATTTATATTTGTTAATCTTCTTAACGTATTTAAAGTCTTAAAAAAGGTATAATTTAAGGACAAATTTTAAAAAAATCATGGTTTTTGAACTTTCAAATAAAGATCTTATTTCCAAAGCTCTAGAGAGAGAAGAAGGAGTGCTTGCTTCTAACGGAGCGCTAACAGTTGTAACAGGGAAAAGAACTGGGAGAAGCCCACTTGATAGATATATTGTAGAAGAGGAAACAACCAAAAATGATATTGAATGGGGAGAAATAAATAGGCCATTTGATGAAGAGAAGTTCCACTCTCTCTGGTCAAAAGTTGAGTCTTATTTAGATGACAAAGAAAGGTTTTTAACTAAAGTCCATGTTGGGTCTCATCCTGATCACTATCTTCCAATTGAGGTAATAACTGAAACAGCTTGGCAGAGCTTTTTCTCAAGATTAATATTTATTGATCCTGATGAATTTAATCCAAAAGGTAAAAGTAACTGGAAAATACTCAGTGCAGCAAATTTTGAATGTGTGCCTGAAATAGACGGTACTAACTCAGATGGTTGTGTAATTATAAATTTTAAAGAGGAAAAGGTCCTTATAGCGGGCATGAAGTATGCTGGCGAGATGAAAAAATCAATGTTCTCGGTTCAAAACTTTCTTCTTCCTGCCAAAGATATCCTTCCAATGCACTGTTCTTCGAATATCAATGATAAAAATTCAGTAGCACTATTTTTTGGTCTTTCAGGTACTGGAAAAACAACTCTCTCTGCAGATCCAGCATGCACATTGATCGGTGATGATGAGCATGGATGGTCTCCAGGTTCCGTTTTTAATTTCGAGGGTGGGTGTTATGCAAAATGTATAGATCTCTCTGAGGAAAATGAACCTGTAATTTGGAAAGCTATTAAAGAAGGGAGTATTTTAGAAAACGTTGTGTTAAATGATGGAGTTCCTGATTACTCGGATGTTTCTTTAACTCAAAATTCAAGATGTTGTTATCCAAGAACACATATCGATAAGGCAGTCCCTGAAAATTATGCGGGTGAACCAAAGACAGTAATCTTCCTAACTTGTGATTTGACTGGCGTCCTGCCTCCAGTATCAATACTGTCTAAAGAAGCTGCTGCCTACCATTTTTTAAGCGGATATACTGCGAAGGTAGGATCTACAGAGATTGGATCATCTTCAGATATTGAATCAACTTTTTCAACCTGTTTTGGAGCACCATTTTTTCCTAGACCTGCCGGTATTTATGCAGACCTTCTAATGAAAAGAGTCGAAAATTTCGGCTCAAAGGTTTTCCTTGTAAATACAGGCTGGACTGGAGGACCTTATGGAGTTGGAAAAAGATTTGATATTCCAACTACTAGAAGAATCGTTAATGCAGTTCAAAACGGCGAGCTCTTTGAAAGATTTGATGTCAGTGAAGAAATAATTTCTGCCGGCCCTTCTGATCAATAAAAATACGAGAATGACTTTTAGCAGTAGAGTTGCTGAATTAAAAGATAAGGGGTTTTTTGAAAATATAGAAATTTCTAGAGGTATCGAAAAAGAGTCCTTGAGAGTAAAAAACAATGCTCAACTGTCTCAAAGCAATCATCCAAAAGAACTTGGCTCTCCCTTAACTAATAAATTTATTACAACAGACTTTTCTGAAGCACTAATAGAGCTTGTAACTCCAACCTTCAATAGTATTGATGAAGTTTATGAATTCCTTTTAGATCTTCACATCTTCACAGCTAACGCTATGGAGTCAGATGAGGTTTTGTGGTCAAATTCCATGCCCTGTTTTATTGGGGATGAATCAGAAATAAGAGTTGCTGAGTATGGCTCTAGCAACATTGGTAAGCTAAAAAATATCTATAGAAAAGGTTTACGGGTTAGATATGGTTCGATCATGCAATGTGTAGCTGGTATTCATTATAATTTTTCAATTGATGACGACTCCCTTAGATTATTCAATAAACATCTTAATAAAGAAACTAAATCAGATATTTATCTAGGCCTTATTAGGAATTTCAAAAGAAATTTTTGGTTCTTGCTTTACTTCTTTGGTGCATCTCCTATCTTTGATAAATCTTTTGTTTCAGGAAGAAATCATTCAATCAAAAATACAAATAAATCAGACATATATGATGAATATGCTACTTCACTTAGAATGAGTGAAGTTGGTTATCAAAGCTATCATCAAAAGGCTCTTGATATTAAGTATAACTCTCTTGATAGTTTTATAGAGTCGCTAAAAAAAGGAATATTCGAAGAGTATGAAGTTTTTAAAAGCCTAGGTTTGTATGATGAAAATAATGAAAGGCAACAAATATCATCAGGAATTCTCCAGATAGAGAATGAGCTATACGATTCTATTAGACCAAAGCGAAAAGGTGCTTCAGAGACTAGGCCAATAGAGCTTCTTTCAACCCAAGGCATTGAATATGTTGAAGTTAGAGGAATTGATCTATCCCCAAATACTCTTACAGGAATATCTAAATCAGAAATGCGGTTGCTTGATGTATTTCTTATTCATTGTCTAATTACTGAGTCGCAATCAGTAAGTCAGTCTGAATATGATGAAATGAACAATAACTATGTGACTGCAATTCATTCAGGCTCAGATCTAGATCAAAAACTTTCATTTAATGGTTCAAAGTTAAGTATAAGAAATAAGATCTCAAATATTTCTAATGAGCTTTTGATGATTGCTAAGGAATTAAATTCAATTGATCCTGAGTTTGAAAAGTCAGTGTCTGATTGCTTAAATATGGAAAATAAGAGCAGGCAGTTACTAAATAATATATTAGGAAGTGATAATAGTTTTACAGAAAATATTTTGCAAGAGAGTATAAATAAAATGAATTCATTGAAAGGTGCGAAGCTTAAAAATGAAACTATCTTAGAAAATGAAAGGTTTAACTCTATTGAGTTACATAAAGAAATAGAGGCTAAAAAGGGTGTTGAATTGAATAAGTATGTGGAACAATATAATGACAAAGTAAGGGGATAAGTATGAAAGCATTACAGTGCGTTGAGCTTGGAGGAGTAGATAAACTAGAAATTAATGAAGTCTCAAGTCCAGATGTAGGACCTGGACAAGTTTTAATAGATGTTAAGGCAGCGAGTGTAAATTTTCCTGATGTATTAATGATACAAGGTTTATATCAATTTCAACCTCCACTTCCTTTTACGCCTGGCGGTGAAGCAGCTGGAATTGTTGAAAAGGTTGGTGAAGGTGTAGAAAGTCTCAAAGAGGGTGATAAGGTTTTTGCAATGACTGGTATGGGTGCTTTTGCAGAAAAGATTGTTGCACCTGAAGGGTCAGTAATGCCCATTCCTAAATCAATGGACTATGAAACGGCAGCTGCTCTCTCAATGACATATGGCACAACTTTATATGCACTAAAACAAAGAGCAAATCTTAAAGCAGGAGAGACATTATTGGTTCTTGGAGCCGCAGGTGGGGTTGGTCTTGCTGCCGTTGATTTGGGAAAAGCTATGGGAGCTAAAGTTATTGCAGCTGCATCATCTCAAGAAAAAATTGATATGTGCATCCAACATGGTGCTGATGAAGGATTCATATATCCAACTGGCGACCTATCAAAAGATCAGCAAAAAGAACTTTCAGGAAAGATTAAAGAGGTTACAGGAGGTGTTGGAGCCAATGTTATTTATGATCCGGTAGGCTCACATTATTCTGAACCGGCATTAAGAGCTATCGCATGGGAAGGAAGATATTTGGTAATCGGTTTTGCTGCCGGTGATATACCGAAAATTCCGCTTAATTTAGCTTTGCTGAAAGGATGCCAAATAGTTGGTGTTTTTTGGGGTGCTTGGACTGGGATTGATCCTGCAGGCAATAAAGCTAACTTTATGGAGTTATTTAAACTTCATGGTGAAGGAAAAATCGCTCCTGAGGTTTCTGATAAATTCACGCTTGATAACGCTGCAGATGCTATAGCCCATCTGCAGAATAGAAAAGCAAAAGGAAAAGTAATAATAACTATATAAATTATGTCTTTAACAAAAGCTGACGATTATCCAATACATCAAATTTCAAAACCTGTTTCTGAGGTAGGGTCCGAAAGAAACTTTTATGACAGATATTTTTTTAATGGTTATTCAAAAACAGATGATATCTACTTTGGTGCTGTGCTCTGCGTTTACCCAAATCTAAATATAATGGATGGAGCATTTACTCTTGCTTATAAAGGAAAACAATACAACTCGAGAGCTTCAAGGGTTTTAAATTTAGAAAGACTTGAAACCGAAGTGGGGCCTCTAAAAGTTGAGGTTATTGAGCCACTAAGAAAACTAAAAGTCTCTTTAAACGATGTTGAAAACAATTTTGAGGTTGATTTAACTATCACTGGCAGATTTGAGCCAATGAGAGAGCCTCAAATGCAATTATTCAATGGCCCTAGAATGATTATGGATACTTGTCGGCTAACGCAGCAGGGTAAATGGTCTGGAAAGATAAAAATAAAAGATGAGCAAATTGATGTAACTGAGGATATCTTTGTTGGAACAAGGGATCGGTCTTGGGGAGTTAGGCCGGTTGGAGCTTACGATAGTCAACCTGTGGTTCCTTTTAATATGCCTCAATTTTATTGGTTATGGGCGCCCTTCCATTTTGAGGATCTTTCTGCTCATATTTACTTTATCGATAAAGCTGATGGTACTCCTGACACCGTCCTAGCAATTATGCAAGGTCCAGAATTTGAGGGTGAGATAGAGTTACGGAATGTACAAAAGAAAGTGTCTTATGTGCCTAAATCTAGAAGAGTTAATTCCATGATAATTACTGCAACTGATAAAGATGGTAACAATATTGAGATTAGTATTGACTGCGGCATGAAAGCATTTATGTGCGGTCTAGGGTACATGCATCCTGATTGGGGTCATGGTCATGATAAGGGGGATAATGCAACTCACTTTGATGAATATGATCTAAATGAAGATCCTGGTGATCCGCCATATTTACATGTTCAGGCTCTTTCGAGTGCCACATTGAAGATCGAAGATAAAGCTTATGAAGGAAGAGGTGTTTTAGAGCAACTTATTCTTGGAGCGCATGAACCAAGTGGGTTTGTTGATCTTTTTGATAAACCTTAATGTCGGTATCTACAGACAAAAACTTTGATGAAAAGCTTCTTAAGCTGCGGTCCTGGCTTAACGAACTTTATGGTGACTGTGAAGTTATACCTCATGAAAGCTCAATTGCTTCAGGCTTTTCTAATGAAACTTTTGTCTTCGACGTAAAGGGTAAAGATGTTTCGGAAAGTCTTGTTTTAAGGCTTAGGCCAACTGGATATCAGGTGTTTCCTGACTATGATTTGAAAATGCAGGCTTCGATTATGAAGCTTTTAAGATTAAAGGGCCTCCCTACTCCAGAAATAATATTTGAAAACTATAATGATGATATTTTAGGTTCAGAGTTTTATGTGATGAGGTGTATTGATGGAGAGGCACCAAGCGATAATCCTCCTCATCATATGGATCCTGAGGGAATGATGGGAAAAGGGACTCCTGAGCAAAGATATTCAGTATGGTCTGGTTGGGTAAATAATTTATCTTCGTTTCATAGTTTGGATTTAACAAGTGAAGAGATTTCGAGTTGTGGTTTTAAAAATACAGAGGATTCACTCGGCGCAGAGTTGGATTATTATAAGGAGTTTTTAAATTGGGGTATGGATGGAGAAAAGCATCCTGTTTGCTCAAATGCTCATGATTGGCTGGTTGCCAATAAACCAGAATTACAAAAAATTTCTATGTGCTGGGGCGACTCAAGAATAGGTAATGTCTTATATAAAGACTATAAAGCATCTGCTCTTCTTGACTGGGAAATGGCAAGCATGGGAGATCCATTAATGGATCTAGCTTGGGGCTTCGCTGTAGATGAATGTAATAGTTTGGGGCTTGGTGTACCTCGACTTGATGGCTCCATGAGTCAGAGCGAGGGTATAGAGATTTGGGAAAATAAAACTGGTTTGTCTGCAGAAAATATAAATTACTTTAGGGTCTTAGCCTTGTTTAAGTTTTCGGTGATAATGGTAAGGGTTGCAAAGCGTTTAATATTTAATGAAATTATGCCGCTTGATTCAGACTTCCATTTAAATAATTTTACTACTGAGTATTTAGACAGTGAGGTTACTAGAGTTTCTAAACTTTAAATATTTATCTTAGCAACTGTATTGCAAATATCTTCGTGGATGCAAACCTCAGCGTATTGGTCAAAGTTAGTTGGATCTTTGTTGATAATTATTAATTTTTTCCCATTTTGAACAGCAAAGCCTGGGAGTGAAGCAACGGGTTGTACCTGAAGAGATGAACCCAACACGATTAAAATATCGCTTTCGATTATTTTATCTTTAGATCTCTCAAAATCATTCATATTCATGGGTTGCCCAAAGGAAATTGTTGCAACTTTTACCAAGCCATAACACTTGGGACAATCTGGCGTCACTTGGTCATCATGAATTGCTTTGTGGAATGGTTCGAGATCAAGGCTAATTCCACAATCTAAACATTTAGCTTTTGTTGCATTACCGTGAACTTCTATTATTTTTTTCTCTTGTATTCCAGATCTATGATGAAGGCCATCGATATTTTGTGTGATTACACAGCCTTTCTTAGCATCTAATATTTCTTTGACAAACATATGCCCACGATTGGGTTTAATTTTTTTTAGGGTTTTATTAAGAGTTATATTTCTGGTCCAAGATAATCGTCTTGATTGATAGCTATTCAAGAAGTCTCTAAACATTATTGGTTTATTAGTCTTCCAAAAACCGTTATCACTTCTAAAGTCAGGTAGTCCTGAGTTAGTACTGATACCAGCACCCGTGAGAAATACAATGTTATGTGATTCTTTTAAAAGCCCTTCTATCTTGAGAATTTCTTCTTTTATCAATTGATACTATTTAAATTACCAAGATTTTGTTTTATTTCCTGAGATATATTCCTCTAGCATTTCAAGCTCTTCACAAGAGTTTGGACATAGCTCTCTCAGTTTAGCTAAGTTGGCATTTGCTTCTTCCATTTTTCCAAGCTCTACAAATAGCTCACCTTGATATTCAATCGCTATCTTATTATTAGGATCAAGATTAAGCGCCTTAGCATATAAAGATTCGGCCTCACTATAATTCTTAAGTTTTCTATTAGTAAACGCTAAAAGAGTCCAACCATCTGCATCCTTTTTTTTAGACTTTGTATATTTCTTTAAGGTTTTAAGGGCACTTTTATAATCTTCTTCTTTTAACTGTTTCGTAGCCTTTTTATATAAATCAGATGCGCTTTCCTTCTCGTACTTAGATGCATTCAAATCAAAAGAAAACAATAATGCTATGGATAGAAAATAAATATTTAAATACTTCATATAATTAATATAAGTATCTAACTGTAAGAAAACAAGGGCTTGTTATTGAGTAGTAACTGACTGATAAGTCAAAGAAAGTTTTGTAATATCAAAAGGAGGCCTAAAAAATCCAAAATATTCGGCATTCTTATTGATCAAGATTACATTATTAACATGATTGCTTAGCTCCTCAATGGAGTGCATTTCATGTTTCATTGGTTTCACTTTTGCTACATTAAGTTGTGTTGTTAAGCTTAATAAAGTTGGTCTTTCTGCTCTAAGGCCAACAAAACTTGAGTCGAATCTAGAAGCATAGAAATTTATATCTTTTGCAGAATCTCTCTCAGGATCTATGGTAACCAAGATCCACTGCTTATCATCAAGCATGAAGTCTTTTTCTCTAAGTGCATTGATGAGTTTTCTTAATTCACTCATTGTCACCGGACACTCTGCAGGACAACTACTAAAACCAAAGTACATTATTGTCCATTTGTCTATTAAGTCTGATTTTGTGAAGTAAGAGCCATCTTCTCTCTCCAAACTGAAATCTGATAGCGCAATGGGCTCCTGTAACTTATAAAAGCCATTTATTAAAAGCTCTTCATTGCTTAGTATTCTTGGAGCTGTTAGCTTGTTCACAAATCCATAGAGTATCGTTGCTATGAAAACAAAAATAAGAAGCAAAGAAAGTCTTATATTCTTTTTCATATTAGATAAAGTGATCTACAAGGAGTGCAAAAAAAATTAAAAAAATATAATAAATCGAATATTTGAATGAGGTCATAGGGTATTCTTCATCATCTGTTAAATACATTTTTATTGATGAATATAAATAAAATAGTCCTAATCCAAGTGCTGAAAATAAATATATGTTTCCTGACATTAATACAATGTAAGGAAGTAAACTTACAAGCACTAATAAAACTGTGTATAAAATAATTTGAAGCTTTGTAAATCTTACTCCATGAGTAACTGGTAACATTGGTATAGACTCTCTCGCATAATCTTCCTTTCTATAAATGGCAAGTGCCCAAAAATGTGGTGGTGTCCAAACAAAAATTATTAGCACCAAAAGAAGTGCATTTGGATCGATTGAGTTAGTTACAGATGTCCACCCCAAAAGTGGTGGTGCAGCTCCAGCCAAACCTCCAATAACTATATTTTGAGGAGTTGCTCTTTTTAGAAAAACTGTATAAATGAAGGCATATCCTATTAATGAGGCTACCGTAAGAACTGCTGTAAGTGTATTTACTTGACTAACAAGAATAGCTGTTCCAACAATCATCAATGCAAATGCAAATAGACTTGCATTGAAAGTAGTGATTTCACCTTGTGGAAGTGGTCGGTTAGAAGTTCTAGCCATATTTGCATCTATATTTCTATCTATAATTTGGTTGATGGTTGCTGCAGAAGACGCACATAAGCCTATGCCAATCATCGAAATAATAACTAAATATAATGACGGTAAGCTTTTTGAAGCTAACAACATCCCAATAATTGCTGTTATGAGCATCATTAAAACTACCTTAGGTTTTGTAAGCTCAAGGTAGTTTTTTAAAACATTCATTTTTTGAAAGCTAAGTAGTTAACAAGCAAAGTAACCAATAGTAACATTGCTGCGATAAGATTATGAGCAATTGCAATATACAAAGGTAAAACATAGACAACATTCATAATTCCAAGGGAAATTTGGAGCAGCAAAACAAGTCCCAGTGTTGATGATAAAGGGGCAGCGTTTGTAAACCACAAACAGCCAATCAAAATTAACATAAAAAATGTAAGAACAAGGGCTGTAACTCTATGAGAGTAATGTATGGCAACTCGTGCTGGATTTTCTAAAAGTCCATAAAGATAGTTTGGCCCAACTTCTTGTTTAAGATTGAATCCTGATTCAAAGTCCATTTCTGGATAGTAACTACCCTGACAAGTTGGAAAATCCGGACATGCGAGTGAGGCATAGTTAGTACTTGTCCATGCGCCAAGGAATATCTGAGCAAGTAAAACAAACAGACACACTAATGCAAGATACCTATACTTCTTAATATCTATATAGTTTAGAAATTTGAAGTCAGCTGCTTTTAAAAATATGAAAAAGAATAAACTCAGTGTTATAAAGCCACCAAAGAGATGGCCTGTAACTATTATAGGAAGGAGCTTTAAGCTTACGGTCAGATAGCCAAAAAGGCCTTGGCAACAAATAAAAAAGAGCAAAAAGATTGAAAGATTCCTTAATGAGCGATCAACTTTATATCTGATCGCAAAAAATACAAGAAAGATTGCAATCAGGCCAAGCATCGCAGCAAAATACCTATGAACAACCTCTGGTATTGCTTTATCGATCTCATATGGAAATGTTGGATATCTACTTTCAGCAAGAGCTATTTCTGAATCAGTTATTGGAAAAGTTACAAATCCATAACAGCCAGGCCAATCTGGACAACCCAAACCCGCATCTACAAGTCTTGTCCAAGCTCCTAAAGCAATTACAACTATCGCAAATAGTCCACC
>LULJ01000969.1_pt1 | contig 9966 bp, 8 predicted proteins | sample 728171 | NCBI WGS metagenome assembly LULJ01 (sample SAMN03860292, study PRJNA289734) | marine metagenome | biome: seawater column; feature: ocean; material: water; isolation source: Red Sea water column Station 169 - depth 25m | place: Saudi Arabia: Red Sea | collected 2011-10-15 | depth 25 m
GGCTCGGAGCGGGCGGCGAGCAGCCGTCGGAACGAGGTGACCCGGTCGGGGTCGGCGGTGCCGGCGGCCAGCGCCTCGTCGAGCCCGCACTCGGGCTCCTCGCTGCCGTGGGTGCAGCCCCGGGGGCACTCCTCGGTCATCTCGTCGAGGTCGGGGAAGGCCTCGATGAGGTGCTCGGGCTCGACGTGGGCCAGCCCGAAGGAGCGGATGCCGGGGGTGTCGACGATCCATCCGGGGCGGCCGTCGTGCTCGGGCAGCGCCAGCAGGTAGGCCGACGTCGAGGTGTGCCGCCCGCGGCCGGTGACCGCGTTGACGTGGCCGACCTCGCGGTCGGCGTCGGGGACGAGGGCGTTGACCAGCGTGGACTTCCCGACGCCTGAGTGCCCGATCAGCACGCTGGTGCGGCCGGCCAGCTCCTCGCGCAGCTCGGTGAGGTCGCCGCCTCGCCGGGTGACGACCCAGGGGACCCCCAGCGAGCGGTACGTCGACAGCAGGGCGTCGGGGGAGGCGAGGTCGGCCTTGGTCAGGCACAGCAGGGGGCGCATGCCGGCGTCGTAGGCCGCGACGAGCGCGCGGTCCAACAGGCCGGGCCGCGGCTCGGGGTCGGCGAGCGCCGTCACCAGCTCGGCGAACCGGACGGCGCTGCCGTCGACCCACGCCCGCTCGTGCGGGGTCGGGGTGACCAGCCAGACCAGCTCGGCGAACGGCGCCAGGTCGCCCTCGCGCACGACCGCGGGGATGGTCGCCTCGAAGACGGTCCCGCCGAACAGCGTGTCGACCAGCGGCTGATGCGGCTTCATCTGCGCTTCGAACCAGGCGTTCTCCGCCTTGACGTGATCGAGAATGTCCTCGTCGTCGATGGTCGGATAGCTCGCATCGCGCAGCCAGTTATAGGGATCGGAAATCGTGATCCCGTGATGGCTGTAGGAATAGTCGCGCTTCTCGGCGACTGGGGGCGCGGTCGGTTCGGATGTGGAAGCGGGCACGGAACTCTCTTGATTGGCGGCGGATTGGGCGGCGAGCGGAGCGGATAGCGCCAGGCTCGATACGGAAAGGCCGAAAACGGAAAACGCGGCCAGTAGACGCTTGGACGACATGGATGAACCCCTCGGATAGCGGCGCAGAGGTGGAAAGCGGCCCCGCAATGCCCTACACTGAGACCCGTGATTATGCGGCTGCGCCACGCGCCGCAAGCCGCGCCTGCCCCTTTGGGCCGCGCGAACCGACGAAAGGATACACCGCCATGCTGATGAACGCCCACGAAGCCCGCCTGACCGATCTGCGCAAGGAATTGCAGCGCCGGGGCCTGTCGGGCTTCGTCGTCCCGATTTCCGACGAGCATATGAGCGAATATGTCGGCTCCTATGCGGAGCGGCTGAAATGGCTGACCGGCTTCAAGGGCAGTGTCGGCAGCGCGGCGGTGCTGGCGGGCGATTACAGCGGCAAGGGCGCGGCCATGTTCACCGACGGGCGCTACACCGTGCAGGTGCGCGAGCAGGTTTCGGGTGAGCTCTACGATTACGAGGATGTGCCCGCGACCGGCCCCGCACAATGGATCGCCAAACACGCGCCGAAGGGCGCGAAGATCGGCTACGACGCCTGGCTGCACGGTATCGAATGGGCGGAAGCGGCCGAAAAGGTGCTGGCGAGGAAAGGCATCGAACTTGTCCCGGTCGACGGCAATCCGGTCGATGCGATCTGGAACGACCGGCCCGAACCCTCCCCCGCGCTCGCCGAGCCGCATGACGAGACGCTGGCCGGCCGGTCGAGCGCCGACAAGCGCGCCGAGATCGCCGACTGGCTGAAAGAGGAAGGCTACGACGCGACGATCATCACCGCACTCGATTCGGTGGCCTGGCTGCTCAACATCCGGGGCGGAGATATCGCCCACACGCCCGTCGCGCTGTCCTACGTGATCGCGCGCGCCGACGGGACGGCGGACCTCTTCATCGCGAAGGACAAGATCTCGCCCGGGCTGACCCAACATCTGGGCAATGCCGTGACGGTGCGTGACCGCGCGGATTTCGAACCGGCTCTGGCCGAACTTTCGGGCAAGACCGTCGCTGTCGATCCCGAGCGTGCGGTGGCGGGCATCTTCCACGCCCTGAAGGAAGCGGGGGCCACGATCGGCCGCGCGACCGATCCGGCCGTCCTGCCCAAGGCGATCAAGAACCCGGCCGAACAGCAGGGCCATCGCGACGCCCAGGCGCGCGACGGAGCGGCGATGGTGCGCTTCCTGCGCTGGATCACCGAGGAAGCGCCCAAGGGTGGAATCGACGAACTGACCGCCGCCGCCAAGCTGCGCGAATTCCGCGGCCTCAGCCCGGACCTCAAGGATACGAGCTTCGACACGATCAGCGCCGCCGCGGGCCACGCCGCGCTGCCGCATTACAAAGTGGATGAGGAAAGCAACATCACCATCCCGCCCGCCAGCATCTTCCTGTGCGATTCCGGCGGCCAGTATCGAGACGGGACGACCGACATCACGCGCACGGTCTGGATCGGAACGCCGGACGGTTCGGCCAAGCCGACGCCGGAAATGATCGACCGCAACACCCGCGTCCTCAAGGGCTATATCGAGCTCGAACTGGCGCGTTTCCCGGTGGGGACGAATGGCGGCCAGCTCGACACGCTCGCGCGCATGCACCTGTGGCAGGCGGGCGTCGATTACGGCCACGGCACCGGACACGGCGTCGGCAGCTTCCTCGCCGTGCACGAAGGGCCGCAGCGCATCTCGAAATCGGGCGGCGCCTTCCCAGGCACCGGAACCCCGCTTGCAGCAGGGATGATCCTTTCGAACGAGCCGGGCTATTACAAGCCGGGCGAATTCGGCATCCGCATCGAGAATCTGATCCTGACCGTCCCGGTCGAGATCGAGGGTGCCGAGGGCGACTGGCTGGGTTTCGAGACGCTGACTTTCGTGCCGCTCGACCGACGACTGATCGACACGGACATGCTCACGGAGCGGGAGCGGAATTGGGTCGACGGATACCACGCCAAGGTCCGCGCGCTGCTGGCGCCGCAACTGGACGGGGATGACCTCGCCTGGCTAGGGGCCGAAACCGCGCCGCTCTGATCAGGCTTGCCCTGCGCGTGTGTTCCTGCAATGTTCTCAAAGGCGGTCGCGAGTCGCTTTGAGGGAGAAGCACTATGCTGGGTTACGTGACTGTCGGCACCAACGATCTGGAGCGCGCGGCGGCATTCTATGACGCCATCGCCAAGGAAATGGGCGTCGGGCGGATGATGGAGTTTCCGACCTTCATCGCCTGGGGCGAAATGGACGGCGCGCCGGGGATTGCCGCGACGAAACCCTTCGATGGCGAAGCGGCGACGGTCGGCAATGGCATGATGGTGGCGCTGGAAGCCAAGGACACGGCGCAGGTCCATCGCCTGCACCAAATCGCGCTCGAAAACGGCGGCAGTGACGAAGGCGCCCCGGGCCCGCGCGGGGATGCGGACGAGAACGGGATGGTGTTCTACGCCAGCTATTTCCGCGATCCCGACGGCAACAAGCTGAACGCCTTCACCATGGCGAAAGCTTAGGCGGCATAGCTTTTGCGCATTGCAGGTGCCGATTGGGCGCCGATCGCAGGAGCTTGTCCGATGAAGCATTCGATCCTCACCCTGTCTCTCTCCGCGCTGGCGCTGGCCGGTGGCGGGGTCGCACTGGCCCAAGCCCAGACTCAGGCGCAGCCTCAACCTCAGGCGCGGTCTGTCGAGAGCGGCCAGCGCACGATCACGCTTGCCGCCATGCAGGAACGTGGGGCGCGGATGTTCGCGCGCATGGACGCGAACGGCGATGGCGTCCTCGACCAAGCCGACCGCGCGGCGCGCCAGGCCGATCGGTTCGCGAAACTGGATGCGAACGGCGATGGCGAGCTCTCGCGCGCCGAAATCCAGACCGCTCGCGAGGCGCGCGCGGAACAGCGCCGGGAACGCCGCGCCGCGCGGCAGGATACGCGCAAGACCGATCGCTTCGCCGCGCTCGACACCGATGCCAGCGGCGGCCTCTCGCAGGACGAATGGACCGCCGCGCGGGCGAAGCGCGCGGATCGGACCAGTGCCGAAACCCGCGCGCGTCCCGAGCGCAGGACCGCCATGCGCGGCCGGAAGATGGCACGCGGCATGATGCGCGGCGCCGATGCCGACGGAAACCGCGCCGTGACTCGCGCCGAGTTCGACGCCGCCTTGCAGCAGCGCTTCGCCCGGATGGATGCCGATGGCGACGGGAATGTGACCGCCGCCGAACGCAAGGCCGCGCGCGACGCGATGCGCGAGACCATGCGCCAGCGCCGCTCGCAGGGATAATCGTGTCGTCGCGTAAACGGGCGGGTTTGAAAGCCCGTCCGCTCTAGCGCATCAAGCCGCCGATGATGTTGCGCACGAAGGCGGTCGCGCCGGCGCGGATCGGGTCGGCGCTGGATTTCTTGCCCAGCACGCTCGCCACCACGACCGAGGAGAGCGAGCCCGCCGCCGCAGTCGCCGCGGCCTTGCCTGCCCTGCCCCAGAGCGAGGTCGACTTGCGCTCCCGCTTCGCGACCTCCTTGCGTCCCTTCTCTTCCACCTCTGCCGCCGTCGCGGCGGCATCGGCGGCCTTTTGCGCCAGCACCTCCTCCGCGCTCTCGCGGTCGACCGCCTCGTCATATTTTCCGTCGAGCGGGCTCACCGAATTGACGATCGCGCGCTCCTTCGCCGTGACCGGCGCGAGCCTCGAATGGGGCGGCGCGATCAGCGTGCGCTGGACCACGGTGGGCGCGCCATCCGCGTCGAGTGTCGAGACCAGCGCCTCGCCCACTTTCAATTCGGTGATCGCGCTTTCCACGTCGAGATCGGGATTGATGCGGAACGTCTCCGCCGCCGCCCGGATCGCGCGCTTATCACGCGGAGTGAAAGCCCTCAAAGCGTGCTGGACGCGATTGCCGAGCTGGCCCGCGATCTTTTCGGGGATGTCGATCGGGTTCTGCGTCACGAAATAGACGCCCACCCCCTTCGACCGGATCAGCCGCACGACCTGTTCGATCGCATCCTCCAGCGCGGGCGGGGCGTCGTCAAACAGGAGGTGCGCCTCGTCGAAGAAAAACACCAGCACCGGCTTTTCCGGGTCGCCCACCTCCGGCAGCGCCTCGAACAGCTCGGCGAGCAGCCAGAACAGGAAAGTGGCGTAGAGCTTCGGGCTGCGCATCAATTTGTCGGCGGAGAGCACGTTGATCGTGCCGCGCCCCTGTTCGTCCACCGACAGGAAATCCGCGATCTCCAGCGCCGGTTCGCCGAAGAACTGATCCGCCCCCTGCGCCTCGAAACTCAAGAGCTGGCGCTGGATCGCGCCGACGCTGGCCTTTGTGACGTTCCCGTAGCGCGCCGACAGATCCTTCGCGTTTTCCGCCGTATGCGCCAGCATCGCCTGGAGATCGCCGAGGTCGAGCAGCAGCAGCCCCTGTTCGTCGGCATGGCGGAAGACGATCTGCAACACGCCTTCCTGGGTGTCGTTCAGATCGAGCAGGCGCGCGAGCAATAACGGCCCCATCTCGCTGACCGTGGTGCGGATCGGGAAACCCTGTTCCCCGAACAGGTCCCAGAAGACCGCCGCATTGTCGCGATAAGCGAGCGGGCCGATCCCCAGCTCCTCCGCGCGCGCCTCCAGCTTGTCGGCGTGCTTGAACGAAGGACTGCCCGCCATCGCGATGCCCGATAGATCGCCCTTCACATCCGCGAGAAACACCGGCACGCCGCGCGCCGAGAAGCTTTCGGCAAGGCCCTGCAACGTCACGGTCTTGCCCGTGCCGGTGGCACCCGCGATCAGGCCGTGGCGATTGGCGCGGTCGAGGCGCAGCACCTGGCGCGATCCATCGCCGCCCAGTCCGAGGAAGATATCGTCCATGACACGAAGGTTTCGCCGCGCGCCGCGCGCGGGTCAAGCGTCTCGACAGGACAGCGCACCTTGCTAAAGGACAGCGCGATGACTGCGCGCCCACCCATGGTCCTGCTCGACTCCATGACGAGAGGGGGCGTGCAAGCCGATCCCGTGGCAGACGCGCTGCTTTACGAAAGCCCCCACCGGGTCTTCGTCGCGCGCACACCCGACATGGTCGAAAATGCGTTGGTGGAGGCGGATGCCGCGCGGATCGCTACCGGAAAATCGCTGGCGGGCTATATCGCGTACGAAGCGGGCCTTGCGCTCGAACCGCGCCTGGCGCCACTTGCCGCCGCGCGCAGCGGAGGCGCCGGACCGCTCGTCTGGCTCGGCCTGTTCGACGATCCGCGCCGTATCCCGGCGGGCGAGGTCGCCGGTTTTCTGGCCGAGCGCGCCGATGACGAAGGCGATGCAGGCCGCGCCGGCATCGGTCCGCTCGACCCGCAGATTTCTCCGGGCGCCTACGAACAGGCCTTCGCCGACCTGCAGGACGCGATCCGGGCGGGCGATATCTATCAGGCCAACCTCACCTTCCCCTTGGCGGGCGGGTTCACCGGCGATCCCCTGGCGCTTTACGCCGCGCTGCGCCCGGCGGCGCAAGCGGCGTATGGCGGGCTGGTATTCGACGGCGCGCACTGGCTGCTCAGCCTCTCGCCCGAGCTCTTCGTTGCTCTGAAGGACGCGGAGGCCCGGACCAAGCCGATGAAGGGCACGCGCCCGCGCGGGGCCGACGCGGACAAAGATGCCGCAATGCGCGAGGAGCTGGCGGAGTCCGAAAAGGACAAGGCCGAGAATCTGATGATCGTCGACCTGTTGCGGAACGACCTCGCACGGGTGGCGGAGCCGGGCAGCGTGCGCGTGGACAAGGCCTTCGCCATCGAAACCTATCCCACCGTGCACCAGATGGTGAGCACGGTGCGCGCTCGGCTTGCCCCGGAAAAGGGGGCGATGGATCTCGTGCGCGCGCTCTTCCCCTGCGGATCGATCACCGGCGCGCCGAAAATCCGCGCGATGGAATTGATCGACGCGGTCGAGCGCGATGCGCGCGGACCCTATTGCGGCGCGATCGGGCGGATCGATGCAGACGGAAACGCGGCCTTCAACGTCGCGATCCGGACGCTGCGCCTGACCGAGATCGAGAACGGGCGCGGCAAGGCAGTGCTGGGTGTGGGCGGCGCGATCGTGGCGGATAGCGACAGCCAGGTCGAATGGCGCGAGGCGGTGCTGAAAGGCGGATTCGCCCGCGCCTCTTCGTCCGAGCTGACCGCGCCGAATTTCGACCTTCTCGAAACCATGCTGTTCACCCCCGACAGGGGCGTTGCGCTGCTCGAACTTCATCTCGAACGCGCGAAGGAAAGCGCGCGCGTACTGGGCCTGTCCTTCGACCGGCACGAGGCGAGAAACCAGATCCAGGCGCTCACCTTCGATCTCGACGCGCCGCACAAGGTGCGTCTCAGGATCGCGCGCGGTGGAGCGATCGCGCTGGAGGCGGGCCCGGTGCCGCATCAGCCGGACCATCCGGCGCGCTGCATTCTGCTGCCCCTGCCCGTCGATCCGGGCGACTGGCGGCTGCGCCCCAAGACATCCCTTCGTGGAGCGGGACGGCATCCTGCTGACCCCGCCGCTCTCGCTCGGCCTGCTGCCCGGCGTGTTGCGGCGCTCGCTGATCGAACAAAGCCGGGCGAAGGAAACCGAACTGACAGTGGCGGACCTCGCAGGCGGGTTCTGGCTCGGCAATGCGGTGCGCGGATTATGGCGAGCGGAATTGACCGAATGACACAGATACGAATCCTCTACGAAGACGGCGAAGCGCTCGTCATCGACAAGCCCTCCGGGCTTCCGATCGAGCGCCCCCGGCGCGGCGGCAAAAGCCTCGACGATCATCTCGACGGGCTAAAGCTCGGCTTCCAGCGCCTGCCGCTGCCGGTCCACCGGCTCGATACCGACACCAGCGGCTGCCTACTGCTCGCGCGCAATCCCAAGGCGCACAAGCGCTTCGCCCGCGCTTTCGAAGATAGGCTGGTCCAGAAGCGCTATCTGATCGAATTCCGGCCGGAAACCGGGCGCACGCACCAGATCCGTATTCACTGCGAGGCAGGTCTGGGCCTGCCGCTGCTCGGCGATCCGGTCTATGGGAACGGTGCGACCAAGGGCGCGGCGCCGCGCACCATGCTCCACGCAGCCGGGCTGACGGTCTTGCGCGAAGGCAAGACTCCGATCGAAGCAGTCGCGCCGCTTCCGGCGGATTTCGCTGCGCTCGGATTTGCCGACAGCGGATCGTAATGGGCAAGATCGCCGACCGCGCGCTGGAGATTGCCGAGGAGAAGTTCATCGCCTCCTCCGGCCCCGGCGGGCAAAACGTCAACAAGGTGGCGACGGCGGTGCAATTGCGAGTCGACGTGTTCCGAATCGGCCTGCCGCCGGACGCCTTCGAGCGGCTGAAGGACATCGCGGGCAGCAAGCTGACCAAGAACGGCGAAATCGTCCTCACCGCCAACGAATACCGCACGCAGGACCAGAACCGCGAAGCCGCGCGAGAGAGGCTGACCATGCTGCTGCGCGAGGCGCTGACGCCGCCCAAGCGCCGCGCCAAGAGCCGGGTCAACCGGGTAGGCAAGGTGAAACGCCTGAAAGCCAAGAAGGAACGCGGCGCGGTCAAGGCAAACCGGGGCAAGGTGGATTGGTAGCAGGACCGCCGGTTCGCACCCGCCCGCTTGACTTTTCCCTGGGAATCACCCAATGGCCCCGGCCTGACCGGCGGCGTTGCGGCGTCGCCCTTTGTTTTTGGCCTGTCGGAAAATCCGAACGGCCCCATCGAAAGTTTTAGGAACACGCCATGGCGAAGCCTGCCACCGTCAAGATCAAGCTCGTCTCGACCGCCGATACGGGCTTCTACTACGTGACGAAGAAGAACCCGCGCAACATCACGGAAAAGATGACCTTCCGCAAATACGATCCCGTCGCGCGCAAGCACGTCGAGTTCAAGGAAGCGAAGATCAAGTAAGCGCGTATTTCGATGAACGGGGGGAACGCCTCCAGTTCAGTGGTGGTTCAATGCTCCGACCCTATCAACGGAGCATGACCCAAGTGCATTCGAAAACGAAACAGCTTGCCGCCGCCCTGACGCTTGCCGTCGGCGCCGCGGTTCCTCTCGCCATGATCGCCGCTCCGGCCCCCGCAGTCGCGGCTGCCGGCGATCTCGACAAGGCGGTGGCCGCCCTGCGCGGCATATCGACCATGAAGGCGAATTTCACGCAGACCGACCGGTCCGGCCAGACCATGGCGGGCCAGCTGACGCTGAAGCGGCCCGGCAAGATCCGCTTCGATTACGGCAAGAGCGCGCCGATGCTCGTCGTCTCGAACGGCAAGAGCCTCTATCTGGTCGATTACGACGTCAAACAGGTCGAACGCTGGCCGATCAGCAGTTCGCCGCTGGGCGCCCTGCTCGATCCCAGTCGCGACGTGAAGCGGTACGGCAAACTGGTTCCGACCAGCCATTCGGGTGTCGTCAGCGTCGAAGTGCGCGATCCCAAACGCCCTGAATTCGGCGTCATCACGCTGATCTTCCAGCGCGACGCGGCCTCGCCCGGCGGCTTGAAGCTGACGCACTGGGTTGCGCTCGATGCACAGAACAACCGCACCACCGTTCGGCTGAGCAATCACCGCTACGGCATGTCGGTGGCGGACAGCGCATTCACCTTTTCCGACCCGCGCAAATCGTCCCGTCGGCCCCGGTAAACGGATGGGCGATGGACCGGCCTTCCGGTGCGTCCACCGGATGGCGAATGTTCATCCTTCAGCAAGCCCGACAGGCCTAAAACTTAATTCACAGGACGGATGAAGACGGGTTCCCCCCTGTTGCCCAGATCTTCACAGATGTCCGTTCTGTCCAAGCGTGACGAACGCAAGAAGGAACCCTCGTGCCAATGCCCCCGGCACGAGGGTTTTTTGTTGGATTATTCCCAGCCAAACGCTTTGCGGATGATGTCGTAGATCCGGTTCTGTTCGATCACGCCGCGTGCGCGCTCGGCACCGGGGCCCTGGGCGTAGAGGGC
>LULJ01000580.1_pt2 | contig 9950 bp, 9 predicted proteins | sample 728171 | NCBI WGS metagenome assembly LULJ01 (sample SAMN03860292, study PRJNA289734) | marine metagenome | biome: seawater column; feature: ocean; material: water; isolation source: Red Sea water column Station 169 - depth 25m | place: Saudi Arabia: Red Sea | collected 2011-10-15 | depth 25 m
TATCTTCAAGTCTAATAAAATGCTTGAGCAAAGAGTTCCAATTCCAATTACTATCTTCAGTCTCCTCTTCCCATTTATTATAATCAGATGGTTTACCTCTCATGTAAACCATACCGTTTACTTTTGATCCTCCACCAAGAGTTTTGGCTTGTGCTATAAAATGCTGACGATTATTTAATTGTTTTTGCGGAATAGATTCATAAAATTTTAAGAATGGACTGTTTTCTAAACCTTTAATCCAACCGGCTGGCATCGATAAAAATAAATTTTTTGTTCTAATACCTTCTTCTAAAATTAAAACAGAGGCGCCATGATCAATTAATTTTGTTGCTGTAATAATTCCTGATGTTCCACCACCTGCAATTATAAAATCATATTTTTTTGTCATATATAAATTTTTCTATTTTAATTTTTTACGTGTTTCTATATTTAATATCAAGATGAAAACTTTAATAGTTAAAGCAGATGATGGTAGAGAATACCAGGTAGATGACCCCAATCGCTTTTATCAGCACCTAATAGATTTTCACTCAGATAATAGTATTGGTAATAATAGTGTTCACGAAGAAAATGACTATTACTTTACAGTAACACCTTCGTTTTATGATACTGTAAAAAAATTTATTGAAAAATAAATATTAACAACCTTAAAAGTTTTGTGATTAAGTTATATTAATAATTGCTGTCTCTAATATTTTAATTGCTTCCCGCATGTCCTTTTCTGAAGAGAACTCTTTTGGGTTGTGACTTAGACCATTTTTTGAACGAATAAAAAGCATTGCAACATTACATAAATCACTCATAGCAGAAGCATCATGAGTTGCCCCTGAAGGTAATTTAAATACTGTTTGATTATTTATCTTAAAAGATTTTATAAGAGTATTCATTAATTGTTTGCTACATAAAACAGCTGATTGTTCATACGTTTTAACAATTTTAAATTGCAATTTTCTTTTTTTGGTAATTTGATGAATGATATTTGATATTTTTTTTTCTATATTTAATCTTTTTTTATTATTGATACTTCTAAATTCTAATACTGCATTACTTTCTGATGGGATGGCATTAGGGACATTTGGTTTATTATGAATTTCTCCAATAGTTATAATTACATCATCATTTTTTTTTGCAATATTTTCACAGATAAGATTAATTTCATTAAGTCCTAGTAATGAATCTTTTCTATAATTAACTGGTGTAGTTCCAGCATGCGATGAATACCCTTTAACAGATAAATTAAAACGTGAAATACCAGCAATACCTGTTACGATACCAAGAGGTAAATTTTTTTTCTCTAATACAGGTCCTTGCTCAATATGTGTTTCAATAAATCCGATAATTTTTTTTCTATCTCTTTTTAATTTTAGAATTTTTTTCTCTGAAAGATTAAAACTTTTTAAAGCATCATTAATAGATATATTATTTTTATCCTTAAGGGACAGATACTCTTTTTTTAGAGTTCCCGCTAAAGCTCTTGGACCAAGTAAAGCAGTTGGGAAACGCATCCCTTCTTCATCAGCAAAAGCTAAAACTTGAACATGAAAAGGTAATTGAATATTTTTTTTTTGAATATTTTTTATAGTCAGTATTGGTAAAAGAACACCCATAATACCATCATATTTTCCACCGTGTTTAACCGTATCCTGATGTGACCCAAGTAATAAAGTTTTTGCTTTTTTGTTTTGTGATTTTAATTCACCAATTAATGTGCCAGCATCATCAATAGAAACAGTTAAACCAGCACCTAACATCCAGGATTTAATAATTTTTACTGCCTGTTTATGTTCTCTTGTAAAAGAATATCTAGTCACCCCAATTTTATCTTGAGAACATGTAGCAATGAGATCTAATTGTTGTTGTATTGTTGTCATTTATATTTGTATTGATTATTTTTAGTGGGAACTGTTTTAGTCCATTCATAATATTTATCTGATGTGACATCTTTTAGTAATTTTTCTAGATCTTTAAGTGGCTGATTAGAATTATCAATTCGCAGCGTTAATGGTGGTCTATCAGCATGAAGAACTAATAGACAAGATGATTTGAGTCCACGAATATCACTACCCTCATCCTCTCCTTTTTTGAGTGTATTTATTAGTTTGGTTGCTAAGTCACCATTCTGTTTTTTAAAAAAATCAACCATCGAAGTTATAACATTTTTACTAGCAAGCATGTTACCAGCAATAACTAAATTTTTTTCTGAATGATGATGATAATAATCAACATTATTTTTACCCGTAAAACTATGAGTATCACCCTTTAAGGTCATGCATGAAAGTTGACGATATTCTTTACCATCATCATTGCTAATAACTTTTTGAATCGTATCTTCCGCGCTTTTACCATCTTTTAAATAATTTAACGATTTTTCTCCCCAAATAGTGCTGGCAGAGGCACCCTGAGATGCACTTAATCCTGAATCTAACGACCCCCGAAGAACCCAACCACCAACACAATAACTGCCTGTAGTAGCAGCTCCACCTATTTCATTCGTTTTCATATCTTTTGCTAATATTGAAAAGGTCATTTGTTTTTCTATCCTTTTTTAGAGAAAATAGCCATTATTTGTTAATTGCTATTAAATAAAATTATTTTAATACAATATTAATTTTCAAGAGTTCTTTACAGAAAATTGAATTCAAATTAGAGGTTTTTTTAAATTATAAGGAGGAAATATGAAAAAAATATTAAGTTTTTTTTCTATTTTAATTACTTTTGTATTTGTTTCTGTAAGTTCAAATGCTGCGCCACTAGTAGTAGGACAAATTGCAGAACCTAAATCATTAGATCCTGCAACAGTAACTGCAGTAAATGATTTTAGAATACTAATGAATGTTTATGATGGTTTAGTCCGTTATAAAGATGGAACACTAGAAGTTGAGCCAGCATTAGCTGATAGCTGGACTATTAGTGATGATGGAACAGAATACACGTTCAATTTAAGAAGTGGAATTAACTTTCATGACGGATCAAGCTTTAATGCTGATGCTGTAAAGTTTAATTTTGATAGAATGTTAGATGAAAATCATCCTTATCATAATACAGGACCGTTTCCGCTATCATTTTTCTTTTCTGCTATTGAGTCAGTAGATGTTATTAACAGCTCTACAGTTAAATTTACATTAAATGCTCCGTATGCACCTTTCTTATCAAATTTAGCTTATCCAACAGGATTAATTGTATCTCCAGAAGGAGTTAAAGCAAATGGTGCTGATTTTGGAAGAAATCCAAGTGGCACTGGTGCTTTTAAATTTGAAGAGTGGAAATCAAATGAAGCTGTAGTTGTTTCACGTAACGATAGTTATTGGGATGGAAAAGCTGGTGTTGAAGCAGTAATTTTCAGACCATTAACTGATGGTAATACACGTGTAGCTGAAATGCTTTCAGGTGGTATTGATCTTATGGTTGAAATTCCCCCAACTTCTCTAAGTGAGTTTAGTGGTAGTGAATATTCAGTTGTCGAACAGGCTGGTCCTCATGTTTGGTTCTTAATTTTAAATGCTAAAGAAGGTCCTTTTGCAAATAAAAAAGTTAGACAAGCAGCAAACTATGCTATCAATAAAAAAGCTATTGTGGAAGATGTGTTAGAGGGAACTGCAGCAATTGCAGCAGGCCCAACTCCACCTGCTTTTGCATGGGCTTACAATGATAGTTTGGAGCCATATCCATATGATCCGGACAAAGCTAGAGCTTTAATCAAAGAAGCTGGAGCTGAAGGTGCTACTCTTACTTTTTATGTAACAGAGGGTGGATCTGGTATGCTAGATCCTGTAGCAATGGGAACAGCAATTCAAGCTGATCTTGAAGCAGTAGGCTTTGATGTGAAAATTGAAACTTATGAATGGAATTCATTCCTTGGTGTAGTTAATCCAGGTTTAGAAGGAAAAGCTGATATGGCAGAAATGGCTTGGATGACTAATGATCCAGACACTCTTCCTTTCTTAGCTTTAAGAACTGAGTCTTGGCCTGATCAAGGTGGATTTAACTCAGGTTATTATTCCAATCCTAAAGTTGATGAATTGTTAAATGCTGCAAGATCATCAACAGATCAAAATGAAAGAGCGAGATTGTATCAAGAAATGCAAACTATTGTTCAAGATGATGCTCCATGGGTGTTTGTAGCAAACTGGAAGCAAAATGCTGTAACTAATAGTTCAGTTAAAAATTTCTCTCTACAACCTTCTTTCTTCTTACTACTTAAAGACGTAGTAAAAAATTAAGGTTCAATAATCTTTTACCAAGACTATTTTTATAGTCTTGGTATAAAACTTCATGCAATACTTATTACAAAGATTAGTTTCTGCTGTTCCGGTTGTATTAGGTATATCCATCATAGTTTTTTTAATTATTTCTCTAATACCAGGAGATCCAGCTACAGCTATTCTAGGTTCGTTTGCAACACCTGATAATGTTGCAAAACTAAATAAAGATCTGGGATTAGATAAAAGTTTATTTGAGCGTTATTTTATATGGCTTGGAAATTTACTACAGGGTGATTTTGGAAGATCTTATTCTTTAAATAGACCAGTTCTAGATGAAATTCTTGAACGCTTTAATGCAACCTTAATACTTTCTGGAACAGCTTTTATTCTCTGTTCTTTCTTTGGAATTATTATTGGAACAATTTCTGCAGCAAGACAGTATACCGTAACAGATAAAATAATAACCTTATTTGTCTTAATAGGTATCTCTATTCCATCATTTTTTTTAGGTATGATGATGATTTTATTTTTTGCAGTTAATTTAAAATTATTGCCAGTATCAGGCATGTATAAAGTTTGGGGTGGAGGTGATTTACCTGATCTTATTAATCATTTAATAATGCCATCAATTGCCTTAGCTTTAGTTGCAACTGGTGTAATTGCAAGAATTGCACGAAATGCTGTATTAGAAATTTTACGGCAAGATTTTATAAGAACAGCAAGAGCTAAAGGTGTTGGAGAAAAAAAAATACTTATTAAACACGTGTTAAGAATAGCAATTGTTACAATTTTACCTGTACTTGGATTACAAGCAGGGTTTGTTCTCTCTGGATCTGTCTTTATAGAAATGGTTTTTCAATGGCCAGGTGTTGGGCGTATGCTTGTAGATGCTATTTTAAAAAGAGATATTTTATTAGTTCAAGGTGGTGTGTTGTTTGTTGCTATTTGTTATGTATTTTTTAATATAGTAGTTGATTTACTTCAGCGCTACTTAGATCCAAGAATTTCCTAATGATTAATTTTTTAGTATTAATTGCAAGAAATAGATTAGCTTTATTTGGAGGATTATTTTTATCGTTTATTATTTTACTATGTTTAATTACACCCCTACTCCCTTTGTACGAACCAAATGTCATCGACACACCTAATAGATTTAAATTGCCATTAGAAGTAAGTAATTTACTTGGAACAGATCATCTTGGAAGAGATTTATTATCACGTTTATTATGGGGAACACGCCTAAGTTTACTTGTAGGATTTTCTGCTGCACTAATTGCAGCTATTATTGGATCTATATTAGGAGCAATAGCTGGATACTATGGGAATAAAACTGATAATATTATTATGCGTTTTGTAGATGTTTTGATGGCATTCCCATATATTCTTTTAGCTTTAGCTATCGTTGCTGCTCTTGGTCCAGGGCTCTTTAATGCTATGATTGCTGTAGCGCTTGTCAATATACCATTTTTTGCAAGAAATATCCGAGGTGTTACTGTAACAATTGCTAATCAAGAATATATAGATGCAGCTCGTTTATCTGGAGCAAGTAATTTTAAGATTTTAATATTTGAAGTTTTACCAAATATTCTACCTGTTATTATTGTAGCCATATCTACAACTGTTGGTTGGATGATTTTAGAAACAGCGGGTTTATCTTTTTTAGGATTAGGCTCTCAACCACCTCAAGCAGATTTAGGCTCTATGTTAGGAGAAGCTAGAAGTGCACTTATTACAAAACCTCATACATCATTTATTCCAGGTATTATGATTTTTTTAATTGTAATGAGTATTAATCTGTTTGGTGATGGTATAAGAGATGCGCTTGATCCACGGTTAAACAAAGGACAACTATCAAAAATTCAACCTACAACTAAAAAGAAAAAATACCTCTCATCTTTTGTTAATAAAGAAGAAAGTATTCTATCTGTTCAAAATTTGAGCACTCAATTTTCTCTTAATAACTCAGAGTATTATGCCTCTAATAATATTTCTTTTGATTTAAAAAAAGGAGAATGCTTAGGGATAATTGGAGAAAGTGGCTCTGGAAAATCTGTAACTGCATTATCTCTCACTAGTTTAGTAGCTTCACCACCTGGGGAAATTACAGGTGGTCATGTTGTTTATAAGAAAAATGATGTGATTGATTTAAGTTATAACGAATTAAGAAAAATTAGAGGAAATAAGATTTCATACATATTTCAAGATCCACTTTCAACTTTACATCCTTTAATTAAAATTGGCGATCAAATTGTAGAGGCACTTGAGACACATCACGGTAAAGATAGTTCGCATTTTGATAAAGTGAAAAAATTATTAATTGATGTACAAATTCCCAATCCTGAAATAGTAATAAATTCATATCCGCACGAAATATCAGGAGGTATGCGTCAAAGGGTAAGTATCGCAATAGCATTAAGTAATGACCCTGAAATTTTAATAGCAGATGAACCAACGACTGCTTTAGATGTAACAGTGCAAGCTCAAATATTAAAAATTTTAAATAACTTAAGACAAGAGCGATCACTATCTATAATTTTTATTTCACATGACTTTGGTGTTATTTCTCAAATTTGTAATAGAATTATTGTAATGTACGCTGGTGAAATCATAGAGCAAGGTGATGCAAGTGAATTACTTAAAAACCCAAGACATCCGTATACAGCTTCATTAATTAAATGTGTGCCTCAATTAGGTGACTCAAAATCAAACTTACATTCTATAAAAGGATCACCTCCTTTATTAGATAATTTACCCAATGGTTGTAAATTTGCAGATAGATGTAATCTTAAAAAAGAAGAATGTAATAAAAATAACATAAGCTTAAAATCTTTAGACAGAAGAATGGTAAGATGTCTTTATCCAATAACTAATCAATGAAAAAAATATTAGAAACAAAAAACTTAACAAAGATTTTTAAATCAAAAAAAACATGGTTTGGAAATGAAAGGAAAATTCACGCCGTAAACAATTTAAATATTTCATTAGATGAAAATCAAACTTTAGGAATTGTGGGTGAATCAGGATGTGGAAAATCTACATTAGCAAGAATGTTAGTAGGCTTAATTGATTCAACAAGTGGATCTATTAATCTTTTTGATAAAAACATAAATGACTATTCCAAACTCGATATTGCAAAAAATATTCAATATGTGTTTCAAGATCCTATTAGCAGTTTAAATCCCAGAAAGACAATTTATCAGTCTCTTGTTGATCCATTAGATAACTTAACAAATTTAAATAACGTAGAAAAAAAAGAACACATTTTAAATATATTTAAAGAAGTTAATCTTAATGAGAATTTATTATATAGATATCCCCATGAGTTTTCTGGTGGGCAGGCTCAACGAATTGCTATTGCTAGAGCATTACTAGCAAAGCCCAAGATTATTGTACTTGATGAGCCTGTATCTGCTTTAGATGTGTCAATTCAATCCCAAATTTTAAATCTTTTAAATCAGCTTAAGGAACAATTTAATTTATCTTATATCTTTATTAGTCATGACCTAAGCATTGTTGAAAAAATATGTGATAAAGTATCGGTAATGTATTTTGGATCTATTGTAGAAGAATCTGATTCTAATACAATTTTTTCCAAGCCTCGACATCCTTACACTCAATTACTAGCTAACTCTGTTCCATTAATAAATAAAAAAGTAGACTATAAAATTCAATATACGGAATTGCCCGATCCTAGTAATCCGCCAATAAATTGTTCTTTTTATGAAAGGTGTTCTGTTAGAAAAGACAAATGTAATAAAGAACAGCCCACATTATTAGGCAATCATAACAAAGTTAGTTGCTTTAATCCTTTAGGTTATTAAAATTAATAAGTTTTATTAATTAATAATCAACAAAAAAATTGCCCTGACCCTATAGATAGTAAGTTCTTGCAATAAAAAAATTTATTTTTTTAATTGATTAATAAAGTAAATAAATAATAATCCATTAAATGCCCAAATAAAACAAAGAGCGATAACATTAAAAGTTAATCCAAATGTTTCTGCTGTAAAGCCGATTATAGCTGGTCCTATTAGAAAGCCAGAGAATGCAATTGTTGTGATATTTGCTGCAGTGATTGATATACTTTCATTAGTATATTTTAATCCTTGCATTAAAACGACTGGATAAAAATTTGATGTTGAAAGAGCAAATAAAAATACTGCTAAAATGATAATATAAATATTTGCAGTTAAAATAGAAATAAAGAAAATCAAACAACCGACTAAACCAAAATACCCTGCTGCAAATTTTACACCATAAGCATTAACAATTTTTTCACCATAAATTCTTCCTATAAACTCCCCTCCTCCCCAACAAAGAATTGATAATGATGCTACGTACAATGAAGCATTAAGATCTCTTTTTAACCATAATGGTGTCCATTCTAGCATAATACCAACAGTACCCATGAATATTGCTAAATTTAATCCAAAGAACAAAACCTTTCTTTCAGGAATTTTAAATTTAGCTAACTTTTCGTAGTAATCATTTCCAGAAGATAAACCAAATATAAATGTTAGAATACCAATTAAAGTTAAAAAGAATATTAAACCTATAAAAATATGTGGTGGGTATAAATTTAAATAAAAAAATAAACTTGCAAAAATGCCACTAATAATAAAACCAAAACTAAATGAAGCTTGCTGATATGTTTGATAAATTCTTCTGGTTTTATTTTCAATAAAGTTAGTACTACTCGCAATTGTAGGAAAAATTAAACCTGCAGCTATCGATAAAGGAATACTGGATAAAAAAAAATTTTGTATGTTGCTAGCAGTTATAAATATATAAGGAAATATTGCAAAACTCAATTGACCTAACATTAAAGTTTTAGTTGTTCCAATAATTGGAACAATCACTCTTCCTGATATTTGACTAAATATAAGTTGAAGAACGGCAAAAATTGTAAACCAAATTCCTAAGTCAGTTTCTTTAATTCCAACTCTGTCAAATAACCATGGAATATTTGTGACAGTAATTCCCCAAGTAAAGGCCAAAGCAAAACCATTCAAGCATATTGCAAAAAATGCTTTTCTATACATTCTTACCTAATACAATTTATTAAATTTAAGAAATTGTTGAGGTATTGTGTTTTATAATACCTGATATTTCAATTATTTCAGAAGCGACTCCACCAGATTTTTCAGCATGTTCTTTAATGAGATCTTCAGAAGCAGCATTATAAATACAATAAATTGCATCATTTAGAACATAACTTTGTTCTTGTTGTATTTCTTTTCCTTCCTCTCTCATTTCAATAAGTACTTTTTCAGACTCTTTAGCCCCTTTATCAAGATCATTAGAAGGAGTTTTGGAAACTCCAGGTATTTCTCTTTTAATTAAAAATTTTTTCATATATTTTTCTTAATATTATTTTGTAATTGTTACAATATTATTAAACTATTAAGTTCTAAGAGTAGTTTTAGCTACAATAATTTAGGTATTAGTTTAGAAAAAAAAATAATATATAATTATTTTGATGATTTTTTATCTTGTAACACCACTAATATTGATTTTTGCTAGTTCTTTAGGATTAATCATTAATCCATCTTGGTCAATTTCACCTTTTATTTGGGTTTTCGTATTGGTTCCGATTATTGACCTTGTTTTACCATACTTAAGTAAAGATGATGTTGAGTTAAATGAAAGTGTATTTCACAATTTTTCTATTTTAATCGTACTCCCCTGCATTTTATTTTTAATTATATTAGGTTTAATTGTTGTTTCTGACTCTAGTATCACTTTATT
>LULJ01002462.1_pt1 | contig 9947 bp, 8 predicted proteins | sample 728171 | NCBI WGS metagenome assembly LULJ01 (sample SAMN03860292, study PRJNA289734) | marine metagenome | biome: seawater column; feature: ocean; material: water; isolation source: Red Sea water column Station 169 - depth 25m | place: Saudi Arabia: Red Sea | collected 2011-10-15 | depth 25 m
CCTCTATCTGGCCATTGCGGGGCGCAATATCCCGGTCTGGGTGTGGATATTCCTTGCCGTGCTGGTGATCTACGGCGCGTATTCGACTGTGCGAGATACGCGCCGCAAGATCGCGGCGAAGGATACTCCGCCTACACTCTGAACTTCGGAATGCCCTTGCTCGAATCCAGCTCGGGAATGATCCGGTAGCGCGACAGCACCAGGCTGAAGAGCCCGAACAGCAGCAGTCCAACCGCTACCAGCGTGAAGACGATCCCCTGACCGGCAAGGGAGGCGACTGCATCGCCCAGTGTTTTGACCTGACCGCTGCCTGCGGACAGGAAACCGGCCTTGAACAGCGACCAGCCGATCACGGCATATACTACGCCGCGTGCCAGATAACCCGCCCCGCCGATCCAGCGCGTGGCATCGGGAGCGTCACCTGCGATGCGGTGCATGAATTCGCCGGTGATGCCCTTCTTCGCCTGGAAGATGGCCGTCACGAAGAAAGCGAGGCCGAGCAGGCCCAGCACGATACCGCCGAACTCCATCGACAGGATGCCGGATGCCGCTTCCTGCGCGCCGCCACCGCTCTGGCCTCCGCCGCTGCCGCCGGTGCTATTGTCGCTGGCGAACTTATAGGCCGAAAAGGCGAGCGCAAGGTGGCCGATGCCGCTGCCCGCATGGCCGAGGCGCTTGCCCCAGCCTTTGGCGTCCGAACCGTTGTTTTCGATATCGAAGAAGGTCGAAGCGAACCGGAACAAGGCGTAGGCGGTCAGGCCGACGACCATGAGCCACAGGATCGCGTTTCCGGCCGGGTAATCCTCGATCGCCAGGAAAATACCGTTCGTTCCTTCGGCAATTCGGTCGGCACTGGTCAGCGCGATCAGGCCGAGAACCGAATACAGGATGGCGCGGCTGAAATAGCCCACGCGCACCAGCCAGCTGAATTTCTCCGATTTATCGACCATTATTGTCTCCCCGTTAATGTCGTATGGCACGCCAACGGACGAGAGCGATAATGGTGCCGGTCGGCCTGGACTAGACGTTGAATTTAAACATCATCACGTCGCCGTCCTGCACCAGATACTCCTTGCCTTCCTGGCGCAGCTTACCCGCCTCGCGCGCCGGACTCTCGCCGCCGAGCGTGACGTAATCGTCGTATGCGATCGTCTCTGCACGGATGAAGCCACGCTCGAAATCGGTGTGGATTTCGCCTGCCGCCTGCGGAGCCTTTGCGCCCGCCGGGAAAGTCCAGGCGCGCGCTTCCTTCGGCCCGGCGGTGAAGAAGGTCTGAAGGCCCAGGAGCGTGTAGCCGGCACGGATAATCCGCGAGAGGCCACTTTCTTCCAGCCCCAGTTCGGACAGATATTCGCGCCGCTCTTCGGCTTCCATCGCCACCAGTTCCGCTTCGATGGCAGCGGAGACGACGACCGCCTGCGCGCCTTCACGCTCGGCCTTGGCGAAAACTTCCTGCGACAGCGCGTTGCCGCTTGCCGCATCCTCTTCGGCCACGTTGCAGACGTAGAGCACAGGCTTTGCAGTGAGCAATTGCGCCTGCGCGAAGACGCGCGCTTCCTCCTCGTCGTTCGGTTCGACGAGGCGGGCGGGCTTGCCTTCGCGCAGCAGCGCCAGCGCCTGGCCCAGCACGCTGGCGATCAGCTTGGCTTCCTTGTCGCCGGCCGTAGCGCGCTTTTCCGCATTGGGAACGCGCTTTTCCAGGCTTTCCATATCGGCGAGCAGCAATTCGGTCTCGACCACTTCGGCATCGGCCAGCGGATCGACCTTGTTCGACACGTGCTGGATGTCGTCATCCTCGAAGCAGCGCAGAACGTGGACGATCGCGTCGACTTCGCGGATATTGCCCAGGAACTGGTTGCCGAGGCCTTCGCCCTTACTCGCCCCCTTAACCAGGCCTGCGATATCGACGAAGGCAAGCTGGGTGGGGACGGTCTTGGCCGACTTCGCGATTTCCGCGATCTTGTCCAGCCGTTCGTCCGGCACCGCGACCTGGCCGACATTGGGCTCAATCGTGCAGAAGGGGTAATTCGCGGCCTGTGCGGCCTGCGTTTCGGTCAGGGCATTGAAAAGGGTGGACTTGCCGACATTCGGCAGGCCGACGATCCCGCAGCGGAAACCCATCGTAAACTCCGATAAATGGTGTGGCTCGCGCCCTTAGCGACGGTGCGCGCGAAAGGCCATAGCCCGGTAGGGCCGGGACGGGGGAAGATCGCGGCGGACGGCCTTGGCGAATCCCCACGGAAACCGCATATGAAGGCCATGCCCTTCAAGCCCTTCGTACCCTTGCGCGTCCTGTCAGCCTATTCGATGCTGGAAGGCGCGATCGAGCCGAAGGCGATGGCGAAACTGGCGAAGGAGCGTGGATTTCCGGCGATAGCGCTGGCGGACCGCAACGGCCTCTATGGCGCGGTGATGTTCGCGAAGGCATGTTTCGACGAGGGGATCCAGCCGATCGTCGGCACCCTGCTCGGGGTGGCGCGCGATAGCGAGGGAAAGCAGGTCGATTATCTACCGCTCTACGCGCAGGACGAGACCGGGTACGACAATCTCTGCCACCTCGTCTCGAAAGCGCATCTCGACCGGCCGCTGGAATTCGAACCGCATATCGGGCTTGGCGATCTCGAAGGGCATAGCGAGGGGCTGATTGCGCTGACAGGCGCGAGCGAGGGTGCGGTGACGCGCCTGCTCGCCGAAGGGCAGGCGAACCATGCGGCGGATTATTGCGACCGGTTGCAGGCGCTTTTCCCGGAGCGGCTCTATGTCGAGCTCGCGCGGCGCGGCGATCGGATAGAGGAGGGGGCCGAGGCGGCGCTGATCGAGCTTGCCTTTGCGCGCGATCTCCCACTGGTGGCCACCAATCCGGCCAATTTCGCCGAACCGCACATGCACAAGGCGCATGACGCCATGCTGTGCATCGCCGGTTCGACCCATGTCGATGCGGACGATCGTGCGCGCTCCAATCCGGAAGGCTTCGTCAAGACGGCGAGCATGATGGAGGAGGCCTTCGCCGACCTGCCCGAGGCGACGGCCAACACCCTGGTGATCGCACAGCGCTGCGCCTATGCGCCGCCGAACCGCGCGCCCATCCTGCCGAGCCTCGCAGGCGATCTCGAAGGCGAAGCGCGGATGCTGGCCGACGATGCGCGCAAAGGCCTCGCCGCGCGGCTGGCGCTGTACTACCCCGATTGCAGTCCCGCCGAGCTTGTAAAAGCCCTGGAAGCGACAGGCGAAGCGCGGCAGCCCGCCATCGACCGGCTCAAACCGAGCGGCGTGGGGCAGGAATTCCTCGAGTACGCCGAACGGCTCGATTTCGAAGTCGGGATCATCAATCAGATGGGCTTTCCCGGCTACTTCCTGATCGTTGCCGACTTTATCAAATGGGCGAAGGATCACGATATTCCGGTGGGGCCGGGGCGCGGCTCGGGTGCCGGATCGCTCGTGGCCTGGGCGCTGACGATTACCGATCTCGATCCGATCAAGCTCGGCTTGCTGTTCGAACGCTTCCTCAATCCCGAGCGCGTCTCGATGCCGGATTTCGATATCGACTTTTGCGAAACCCGTCGCGGCGAGGTGATCCGTTACGTCCAGAAGAAATACGGGCACGATCACGTCGCGCAGATCATCACCTTCGGTAAGCTGAAAGCGCGCGCTGTGTTGCGCGATACCGGGCGCATCCTGCAAATGCCCTATGGTCAGGTCGACCGGCTTACCAAGATGGTGCCCAACCATCCGACCGATCCCTGGACCTTGCCGCGCACGCTCAACGGCGCTGCCGATTTCAAGCGCGAATACGATAACGACAACGATGTGAAGCGGCTGGTCGATCTGGCGATGCAGCTGGAGGGTTTTCCGCGCAATTCCTCCACCCATGCGGCGGGCGTGGTGATCGGCGATCGCCCGCTCGCCCAGCTGGTGCCGCTCTATCGCGATCCGCGTTCGGACATGCCGGTGACGCAGTACGACATGAAGAATGTCGAGAGCTCGGGGCTGGTCAAGTTCGACTTCCTCGGCCTGAAGACGCTGTCGGTGCTCAAGTCGCCCGGGCCCGATGGACAATATTCCGCTGTTCGGCCAGCGTAAGGCGGGCGAGGTGGAGATCGCCTATCCGCATCCCAAGCTAGAAGGCATCCTCGCCGAGACATACGGGATTTTCGTCTATCAGGAACAGGTCAAGCAGGCCGCGCAGATCCTTGCCGGATACTCGCTCGGCGATGCCGACCTTCTGCGCCGTGCTATGGGCAAGAAGGTGCAGGCCGAGATGGACGCCCAGCGCCACCGTTTCATCGACGGGTGTGCCGAAACGAGCGGAATCGATGCGAAGAAAGCCAATGAACTCTTCGATTTGATCGATAAGTTTGCAGGGTACGGCTTCAATAAATCGCACGCTGCGGCCTATGCGCTGCTCGCCTATCAGACGGCATGGCTTAAAGCGCACTATCCCGAGGAATTCTTTGCCGCTGCCATGTGCTTCGACATGCACCAGTCGGAAAAGCTGGCGATCTTCGTGGACGATGCACGGCGCTCTCCCTTGCGCGAAGGCGGCGTCAAAATCGCCCCTCCGTGTATCAATCGTTCCGAAGCGGAGTTCACCGTGGAGCAGACGGATGACGGCTATGCCGTGCGTTATGCTCTGGCGGGCATTCGCAATGTGGGTGAGCGGGCGATGGAAACCATCGTGGCGGAACGGTCGCCAATTGCGATCTCCTCCTCGCAGTCGCCGATGCGGCGGCGCGCGAGCGGTCGAGCGGGCAGGCGGGTCTGTTCGGAGGCGAGGAGCAGGCGAATTCGGACCTGCGATTGAAGGAAACCGATCCTTGGCCGCGCGCCGAAATGATGGAGAGGGAGCGTGAGAATTTCGGCTTCTACTTCTCCGATCACCCCGTCCAGGCGTGGCGACAGGTCGCCTCTGCCAATGGCGCGCGCAGCTATGCCTCGCTGATGGGCGGTGGCGCGCCCGCCGGGGGAAGGGCGCCTGCCGTAATGGCCGCCATGGTGGAAAAGGCGCATAAGAACACAACAAGGCGCGGCAAGCCGTTCGTTCGCGTCGAATTTTCGGACGCATCCGGCCAGTTCAGCGCCGCCTGCTTCGAGGAATCCATGGTCGACAGCTTCGTCAAATGGGCGGAAGACCAGACCTGCATCTTGCTTCAGGTCGAGCTCGACAGCCCGAGCCCCGACGAACCGCCCCGGATTACCGTGCGCGGGGGAACGCCGCTGGAGGCGGTGTCCCAGAACGCGCGGATGACGCTGACGCTCGACATTCTCGATGCAGGGGCGCTGGCGATGCTCCAGGCCGAGCTGGGCAGCGCGAAGGGCACGGGGGAGGTCGTCGCGACCCTGCGCACAGGCACCGCGATCGAACCGACGCTGTGCCTTGGCCGTAGCTTCGCCCTGGACGGCGAGCTTGCCGAACGCTTGGCAAGCGCGCCCGGTCTTGCCAAGGTGCAATTAACGACAAGACGCAGCGGAGGGCATTTGCGCCTCGTTGCGTGATAAACGCAAGGAGAGGCGAAAAATGTCGACGGGATTGGGAGCCATGCAGGATTGGTCCATGCGCGTGACGCATGTGATCGACCACGCCGCGCGTGAGGCGGGTACGCGGGAAATCGTCACGCATTGGGCCGATGGCAGCGAGACGCGGACCGACTGGGCCGGAATTCGCCGTGACGCGCTGAAAATGGCGCAGGCGCTCCAGGCGCTCGGCCTGAAACCCGGCGACAAGGTCGCAAGCCTCGCGATGAACCATTCGCGCCATCTGGTCAGCTGGTACGGCGTCGCCGGGATGGGCGGCGTTCTGCACACCGTCAATCCGCGTCTGTTCGAGGACCAGCTCGAGTATATCGTCAACCACGCGGACGACCGCGTGCTGCTCTACGATGCCATGTTCCAGCCGATCGTGGACAAGATGCGTGATCGCTGGCCGCAGGTGGAGCACTATATCTGCTTCGATCCTCCCGCCGGATCCCATGCGCGCGATTTCGAGAGCTGGATCGCGGAACAGGACGGCGATTTCGAATGGGTCGATGGCAGCGAACGCGATCCATGCATGATCTGCTACACCAGCGGCACCACCGGCAATCCAAAAGGCGTGCAGTACGAGCACCGCTCGACCATCATGCATGCCATGGCCGGCCTGCAGCCCTCGGCGTTCAATTTCAGCGGCTCCAGCGTGATGCTGCCCGTCGTTCCGATGTTCCACGCAGCTAGCTGGGGCCTGCCCTATGCCGGCGCGATGGCGGGGATCAAATTCGTGTTCAGCGCGGTAAACGATCCGGCGGTCCTGCACGATCTGATGCTGCGCGAAGGCGTGACCGACAGCGCGGGCGTGCCGACAGTATGGCTCGCGCATTTCCGGTATTGCGACAAGGAAGGGCTTGACCTGAAGAACGGCACCCGCGTCCAGCACGCCTGGGGCATGACCGAGACGAGCCCGATCGGCACGGTCGGCGGGCCGACGGCGAATTGGGAGGAGCTCAGCTTCGAGGAAAAGGTTCTCAAGACCATGAAGCAGGGGCGCCCGATCTTCGGCGTGGAACTGCGCACGGTGGATCTCGACGACTTCACGAAGGTTCTGCCCCGCGATGGCGAAACGTCGGGGGCCTTGCAGATCCGCGGTCCGTGGGTCGTCCAGCGCTATTTCAAGGCGGAAGAGCCCGCGGTGACGGCCGATGGCTGGTTCGACACCGGCGATGTCGGCATCCTGCACCCCGACGGGACGCTCCAGTTGACCGATCGCACCAAGGACGTCATCAAATCCGGCGGCGAATGGATCAGTTCGGTGGAACTGGAAAACGCGGCGGTGGGCCATCCTGCCGTGGCCGAAGCGGCCTGTGTCGGAATGCCGCATCCCAAATGGGACGAACGACCCGTGCTGTTCGTGGTCCGCAAGGAGGGCATCGATTGTTCGGGCGAGGAGGTGGTGAATTTCCTGTCCGACAAGGTCGCGAAATGGTGGCTGCCCGATGCGGTCGAATTCGTCGACGATATCCCGCACACCGCGACCGGCAAGATCAGCAAGAAGGATCTGCGCGATCGCTTCGCCGATTACCGGCTGGATGCCTGACAGGAAATCGTGATGACAGAGACCTATATCGATCCAAGCCGCGAGAATTTCGAGGCCTTCAAGACCCTGCCGCGCGATACGCCGATCCACATGCTCAACCTGCTCCAGTATCGCGAGCAGGCGGAGTATCCGGAGGGCCATGAGAATGCAGGGAAGGGCTGGTCGGGACGCCGCGCCTACGAGGAATACGGCAAGACCAGCGGACCGATCTTTCGCCGGGTCGGCGGCCGCATCGTCTGGCGCGGAGTTTACGAAACGGTGGTGACGGGGCCGGAGGCGATGCGTTGGCACGATGGTTTTATCGCGTCCTATCCAAATGCATCCGCTTTCTTCGAGACGATCAAGGACGCCGACTATCAGGCGGCAGTGATCAACCGGACGGCGGCCTTGCAGGACAGCCGCCTCGTGCGTTTCGGGCCGGGCGAGGAGGGCGAGGGCTTCTGAGGGTTCACAAAAGCCGCATCTGACCACCCACTTCGGGTGGGCGGAACTGGGTACAGTCGAGCTCGAACTTGCCCTTGCCGATGCCGGCACGCTTGCAGGCTACGCGAAACCGTGCCCGGAACAGGTCGGCCCATACGCCGGTCGGGTTGAGGCGACTGAAGAAGCCCGGATCGTTATCCCGTCCGTCTCGTATCGAGCGGACGATGCTCATGACCTTGTCGCCACGTTCGGGGAAGTGGACCGAGAGCCATTCCCGAAACAGCGGCGCGGCTTCGTGGGGGAGGCGCAGCGGTATCCAGCCCGCGCTCGCGACTTTCAGGGCAGCCGCCCGCTCGACGATTTCTTCCATGAACTGGTCGGTGATGGCCGGAATTACCGGCGCGATCGAGCAGTGGGTGGGAATGCCTGCCTCTGCCAGTGCTCGTCACGGATATTCCGACCGCGACCAATCGGTGTCGCGCCAGTTCTTCTATCAGGTCCAGATCTGCGAGAACTCGATTCGACTTGGTCGTGATCGTGACCGGATGGCGCGCTTCGAGGCAGACCTTCAACACCTCCCGCGTAATCCGGTAGCGGCCTTCGATCGGCTGGTAGGGATCCGTATTGGTCCCCATCGCGATCGGTTTCGGACTGTAACGCGGCTTGGCAAGTGTCTCGCGTAAGAGATTGGCAGCATTGGGTTTGGCGAACAGCTTGGTTTCGAAGTCCAGTCCCGGCGAGAGATCCTGATAGGCATGGGTCGGGCGCGCGAAACAATAGACGCAGCCATGCTCGCATCCTCGATAGGCGTTGATGGAGCGATCGAAAAAGATGTCGGGCGAGCGATTGAAGCTCAGGATTGTTTTCGAGCGCTCCTCGATCACTTCGGTCCGGAGTCTTACCGGCGGCCCGTCCAGTGCCTCCATATGATCGCGCCAATCGCCATCGGCCTCGCGCGTTGCGAGACCGAAGCGGGTCGGCACGTCAGCGGATTGCGCGCCACGTCCGGCGACGGCGGGATCGATTCGGCGTTCCATATGGGGCGGAACATAAATGGAACGAAACGCATTTGCGAGACCCGAATGTACGGCCTTCGCGCTGTCAGCGTTCCCGCAATCTCGGCATCAATTCGACGAAATTGCAGGGACGATGACGGCTATCGAGTTGAGAGGCGAGGATTTTGTCCCAGCCATCCTTCACCGCGCCGTTCGATCCGGGCAGGGCGAAGATATAGGTGCCCGTGGCCACCACCGCACAGGCGCGGCTCTGGACGGTGCTGGTGCCGATCATCTCGTAGCTGATCCATCGAAACAACTCGCCGAAACCGGGAATGTCCTTCTCCTTCACGCGATCGAGCGCTTCGGGGGTCACGTCGCGGCCGGTGAGACCCGTACCGCCGGTGGTGATGACGCAATCGATGGTTTCGTCGTCGATCCAGGCTTCCAGAAGGTCCACGAGCGCCTCAACGTCGTCCCGCAGGATTTCGCGGGTCGCCAGTTCATGGCCCGCCCGCGAAATCCGTTCGGCGAGGATATCGCCAGATGTGTCTTCCGCCAGGCCGCGCGTGTCCGAAACCGTCAGGAGAGCGATGCGGATCGGTTTGAAAGTGCGGCTTTCGTCGATGGGCATTTTAGCGCTCGCTCGGAAATTGGGGCCATTGGTTCTGGGCCAGCGCGACGCGGCTCGGCGTGGGCGCATCGGCCTGGCGCAGATACATCCAGTAATTGCGCATCACGATATTCACGTAGGACCGCGTCTCCCAATAGGGGATCGATTCCATCCACGTCAGCGGATCCCCCTGGTCGCGCACTTCGCTGTTCCAGCGGGCGACCGGAGTGGGCCCGGCGTTGTAGGCCGCCATGACCTTGGGGAGATGTCCGCTAGAGTATCCCGACTGGGCGAGAGCCTCCAAGGCCCTCTGCCCAAAGGCTAAATTTATTGAAGCTTCCTTGAGGTTCGCATCTGCCGAGAGGTTGATCGACGCGGCATATTCGCGCGCGGCGATGGGGCGGATTTGCATTAGGCCGATCGCATTGGCTCCGCTCACTACCGTCTCGCGAAAATTCGATTCCTGCAAGGCGTGGGCGAAGGCGAGCGCCGGGTCGACTGTCCATCCCCCGCGCGGAGTCTGGTCCGTTACCGGCCAGCGCAGGCTCGGCGGCGGGGCAGTCTTGGCGGGCGCATTGTAGGCCATGAAATTCTGGGCGCCCGGCAATCCGAGTGCGCGGGCAAGCCGTGTAAGGGCCTGAAATTCGTCCGGATCACCGTAGCGCGCCTGATAGACCAGCGCATCGGATGCGGCCTCGCGCCGGTTCAGTTCGTTGAGCATGACGGCCTGCCGTGCCGCCGGTTCGTCCGATAGAAGCTGCCAGTCCTGCGCGGTCAGGTCCGGGCGGGTGTGATCGCCGGGCAGGGTCTGGCCCAACTGCTCGCGCGCCAGCATACCGTAGAGCGTTTCGGT
>LULJ01001093.1_pt1 | contig 9907 bp, 8 predicted proteins | sample 728171 | NCBI WGS metagenome assembly LULJ01 (sample SAMN03860292, study PRJNA289734) | marine metagenome | biome: seawater column; feature: ocean; material: water; isolation source: Red Sea water column Station 169 - depth 25m | place: Saudi Arabia: Red Sea | collected 2011-10-15 | depth 25 m
AGACTTTTTTGCAATTTGGTAATGAACTTTTGGAGGGGTTAGATTTAATATTATTTCAACCTGTTTATCTTTAAGTAAATTACTTACCGAAACTGCTTTAATTTTATAAATTTTAGCACATTTCTTAGCTGCTTTTTCTTTAACATCTGCACATTTAATGATTTTAAAATTTTTGAAATATTTGTGAGCTCTGAAATATGTTTCTGCGATATGACCACAACCAATTAAGCCAACTTTAAATACTTTGCTCATTAGGGTTATACTCCCTGTCTTTGTTTTGCTTTACCTTCTTTGTGTAATTTTAGAGCTTTTTCATTTTCTTTGGTTTTGGGAATTTCTAAAGTTGGACTTTCCCAATAAGCTGATCCTTCAAGCCATTGATACGAATGAGTTTTGATTGAAATAACGTAAGTCACTTTTGATTTCTTCGCTCTTTTGAAAGCTTCCTCTAATTCACTGATAGAACTTACCTCTTCAGACTTTGCCCCCATACTTTCTGCATGTTTTGCAAAATTTACTTTTACTAAATTTGAAACATTTGAACTCTCAAACAAACAATTAAATTCTTTTCCACCTTTAAATAATTGAAGTCTATTAATGACAGCGTGACCACCATTATCACAGACAATTACAATTAGTTTATTATTAGTTATTACAGATGAATATATATCTGAATTATAAAGTAAATATGATCCATCACCTACAAATGTGATAACTTCTTTGTTTGGGTTGGCCATTTTAATTCCTAAAGCTCCAGAAATTTCATAACTCATACAACTAAAGCCCCACTCTGTTTCATGAGTATTAAGTTCCCTTGGTCTCCAAATTTGAACAACTTCACCTACCAAACCTCCAGCTGCAGTGACAGCGATATCACTTGGATCAGAGTTTCTATAAATTGCACCAACTGCATGAGCATAACTTGGAAGTTTTTGATTAGTTGGTCCACTTTCTTTATCAACATATTCATTCCAAGATTTAAGTTCATCTCTGGATTTTTTATGCCATTCCTCGGATGCTTTCCAATCACCTAAAGCTTGTGATAGTTCATTTAGAGAAACTTTTGCATCTCCAATAATTGATTGTGCCATATGCTTACTAGCATCAAATCTTGCAACATTAATTGATACTAGTGAAAAATTTGGATTTTCAAAATTGGACCATGACCCAGTTGTGAAATCTCCTAACTTAGTTCCAATAGCAATCGCTAAATCAGTTTTTTTTGCAAAGTTATTTGCCGCTTTTCCTCCTAAACCTCCAATAGGTCCTAAAAAATGAGAATGATCTCTTTTCATAGAAGAATAACCCATTACAGTTTGTGTTACAGGTATATTGTGTTTAACTGCAAAAGTAGAAAGTTCCTCCATTGCATCTGAGTAAAAAACACCTCCACCAGAAATTATGATTGGATTTTTTGATTTTTTAATTTTTTCAGCTGCCTCTTTAATTTGAAAATCATCAGGTCTTGGTCTTCGTATATTATGGATTTTTTCTTTAAAAAAATCTTCAGGATAATCAAAAATTTCTCCTTGTATATCCTGACATAAAGATATGCATACTGGACCACAATCAGCTGGGTCTAATAAAACTTGTACAGCTTGGGGAAATGTTTGTAAAATTTGTTCTGGTCTGGTTATTCTATCAAAATATTTTGTAACTGGTTTAAAAGCATCATTTTGAGTAATTCCTGGATTATTAAAATGTTCTACTTGTTGTAAAACTGGATCAGGCATCCTGTTTGCGTAAGTATCACCTGGAAGAAATAAAATTGGCAGTCTATTACTCATCGCAACTGCTGCAGCTGTTACCATATTTGTAGAACCAGGACCTACAGAACTTGTTGCTACAAATACTTGTTTTCTTCTTTTTGCTCTAGCGTAAGCAATTCCTGTTAAAGCCATGTTTTGCTCATGATGACCTCTATAAGTTGGAAGTTTATCTTTATTTTCCTCTAAAGCTTGTCCTAAACAAGCTACATTGCCATGACCAAATATTCCAAAAGCACCAGCGAATAAAGGTTCTTTTTTACCATCGATAAGAATTTTTTGAGAAGTCAGGAACTTTACAATTGCATGAGCACATGTAAGCTTTATTTTTTTCATAATTGTAGATATATTCTCTTAAAATTTCGCTTAATTAACCATAAAATAAAAATTATGTATAGTAAATTTGGGCAGTTCATTGATGGTAAGTGGCAACAAGCGGAAAAAAAAGAAACTTACGATGTTATAAATCCTGCTACGGAAGAAATTATTGGCCAAGCGTCTAAAGCGTCTTCAGCAGATGTTCAAAAAGCTCTTAAATCTGCAGAGAAAGGTTTGGAAGTTTGGAAAAACACTTTACCTTGGCAGAGATCATATATTATTAGAAAAATTGCTGATCTTTTAAGAAAAAAACAAGATGTTTTAGCAAAATGGTTAACGATTGAAGTTGGAAAACCTTTAGCAGAGGGAATTGGCGAAACTGGTGGGGCTGCTGATATTTTTGAGTGGAATGCTGAAGAAACAAAAAGAATTTATGGACAAACAGTCGAAAGTCGATTTCCAGATACCAGAGTTCATGTTTATTATCAGCCAGTTGGAGTTGTAGCAGCTTTAGTGCCATGGAATTTTCCTTTAATTCTAGCAGCAAGAAAAATTTCAACAGCATTAGCTGCCGGATGTTCAGTAATTTGTAAGCCTGATGTAATTACTCCAGGAACAGTAATGGAGTTGGTAGATATTTGTAAAGAAGCGGGAGTCCCTCCTGGAGTTGTAAACTTATTATCAGGAGATCCTGAAAGTATTTCAAATGAGTTGTTAGAATCTGATATTATTAAAAAGGTTTCAATTACTGGATCAACAAGAGTAGGTAAATTAATCTTAAAAAAGGCCGCAGACAAAGTTCAAAGAGTCACAATGGAGCTTAGTGGACACTCACCTTTTATAGTTTTTGATGATGTTGATATAAATAAAGTTGCAGATATGGCAATTACTGCAAAATTTAGAAATAATGGTCAAGTTTGTATTTCACCTAACAGATTTTATATACAAGAAAATAAAAAAGACGAATTCATTAATGCGTTTATTGAAAGAACAAAAAAATTAAAAATTGGTAATGGTTTAGATGAAGGAGTTCAATTAGGTCCTTTAACAACTGCAAAAAGATTAGGAGAAATTGAAGAATTAGTTGAAACAACTAAAAAGGAAGGAGCAAAAGTTTTATTGGGTGGAAAAAGACCTCAAGGTTTTAACAAAGGATATTTTTATGAGCCAACAGTTTTTGACAATGTAAAGGACAATTTTACAATAATGAAACAAGAACCATTTGGTCCATTAGTTCCGATATTGTCATTTAAAACTTTTGATGAAGTAGTTGAGAGAGCCAATGATAATGACTTAGGATTATGTAGTTATATTTATACAAATTCTATGGATAAAGCTCACAGAGCTTCAGAATTAATGGAAACTGGTACGGTTGCGGTTAATACTCCTGCAGTTGCGATAGCTGAAGCACCTTTTGGCGGAATTAAACAAACTGGATATGGACGTGAAGGCGGTTCAATGGCAATTAAAGATTATCTCAATATAAAGTACACTCACCTTGGTTTGAAATCTTAAAATGAGGCCAAATAAAATAAAAAAGATGATGAATGATGGTGAGCAAATAATTAATGGCTGGTTACAAATTCCTAGCTCTTTTTCAGCGGAAGTAATGTCTCATCAAGGTTGGGACTCGCTTACAATTGATATGCAACATGGTGTTATAGATTATCCAAATGCATTACAAATGCTGCAATCAATTTCATCTACAGATGTTACTCCTTTAGCTAGAGTAAACTGGAATGAACCAGGACAAATAATGAAAATTTTAGATGCAGGGTGCTACGGCGTAATTTGTCCAATGGTCAGTAACAAATTTGAAGCAGAAAAATTTGTTCAAGCATGCATGTATCCTCCTAGAGGGTATAGAAGTTTTGGACCAATTAGAGGATTAATTTATGGAGGTTCAGATTATGGAGATTTTGCCAACGATGAAATTTTAAAAATGGCAATGATAGAGACAAAAGAGGCCTTGGATAAATTAGATGAAATTATGAGTACGCCAGGAATAGATGGAATTTATATCGGACCTGCTGATTTAAGTCTGGCCATAGGTCAAAAACCAGCTTTTGATAATCCTGAAGGAAGTCCAACTTATGAAAAGATTTTGAATATCTTGGAACATGCAAAAAAAAATAAAATTTTTGCAGGTATTCATAATGCTAGTCCAGAGTATGCAAAAAAAATGCTTAATTTAGGATTTAATTTAGTAACCATTGGATCGGATCAAAGGTATATGAGTGCAGGTGCAAAAGATGCTGTATCTAAATTAAAATCAATCAAATCAAAAGAAGACTCTAAAACTTACTAAATTTAAGTGTCAGATAAAAAAAAAATTTTGATAATTCAACCTATTCATAAAGCGGGAATAGATCTTATAAAGAATAACCCAAATTATGATTATGAGATTATTGAAAATTTAGATGACAAAGATATTAAACAAAAAATTTTGGAGTGTGATGGTCTATCAATTAGAACAGCAAATTTATCTAGTGAATTAATTAATATATCAAAAAAACTTAAGATTATATCTCGCCACGGCGTTGGGTACGACAATATTGACCTCAAGTCCTCTAAAGAAAAAAATATCACCTTGGCAATTACGGCTACAGCAAATGCTGTTGCTGTGGCAGAACATGTTATGTTTATGTTACTCAATATATCGAAGAGAAAAAACATGTATGATGAAGCTGTTAAAACAGGAAATTTTTCTAATAGAAATAAACTTCCAAAAACAATTGAACTTTGGAAAAAAAATATTTTAATTGCTGGGTTTGGAAGAATAGGTCAATCTTTAATTAGAAGATGCAAAGGATTTGAAATGAATGTTTTTGTTTATGATCCATTTGTTTCAAAAGATATTATTGAGGAATTGGGTGGAAAAAAAGTTGAAGATCTTACAGAAGTGGTAAAATCTATGGATGCCATTTCTTTACATATGCCTCTTAATGAAAAAACGAAAAATATTATTAATTATGACTTACTTAAAACAATGAGGAAAAATTGTATAATTATTAATGCTGCAAGAGGTGGAATGATTAATGAGAATGACTTAGATAAAGCATTAAATGAAAGTCTTATATTCGGTGCAGGTTTAGATGTTTTTGAAACAGAACCACCTAAAGAGGATAATCCTTTGCTAAAAAACAATAAAGTTTTTTTAAGTCCTCATACCGCTGCATTTACTGAGGAATGCATGATAAGAATGGGAAAAGAAACAATACAAAATATAATTGATTTTTTTGAAAAAAAATTAGACAAATCAAAAATTATTAAACTTTAATTATGCGAATAAATTTCAAAAATTTTGGACTATTAGAAGCATTAGTGTTGTTGTCGTTAGTATATGTGGTTGGGATGTTGATTTGGACCGCAAGTACAAGGCCCGCAGTTGAAGCAAAAGCTAACTTAGTTAAAGAAAATCATAAGAAAGTAGTCGATTTTATCAATGGAGAAATAAATAATTGCGGGAATAATGATGAAGGTAAATTGACTGTTTGGGGTGATCCCTGCAATGGCGAATGGTCTTCATCTAAAGTTGTGAATTATATAAACAAAAATCTTAATATAGAGAATCCTTTTTCAGAGGATACTAAAGTAAAAACTGATCCTGATCCTAGAATTAAAGCAGAAGGTAAAGCTGGGCAATCAGTCGAGATGGGTGTTATATTTGTGATGTCATCAAATTTTTTACCTGATCCTGGATCTGAATGGGTTGTGGGTACTTGTTTTAAATCTCCATGTGTTGCTGCTGGAAATAATGAACTAACTTCACTCTATAGATAATCAATTTTTATAAATTTCAATTTCAGATTTTTTTAATGTATCTGTAAGATATTTATAACCAATTTTTGCATATTCTAACGGATTTGCTTTTGCCGGATCTTGCTCTGCCTCAACTACTAACCATCCTGAATAATTATTATTTTTTAATACATTAAATAAAGGTTGATAATCAATACAACCATCTCCTGGTACTGTGAACGCTCCCTCTAAAAAAGCAGCTCTAAAACTTAAATCCTCTTTTAAAGATTTTTCAAGAACTTGTTTTCTTATATCTTTACAATGGACGTGCAAAATTCTTTCATGATAATTTTGTAATATGGATTTTGAGTCCCCTTTTGCAAATAACATATGTCCTGTATCTAATGTTAATTTTACACTTTCATGAGTATTTTCTATAAGTCTTTCAGTATCTTTTTGAGTTTCAATTACTGTTCCCATATGATGATGATATGCCAAAGGCATCCCTTGATCCTCTAAATATTTTCCTAGTTCAGAAATTTTTTCACAAAACTTCTGCCATTCGTCCCTTTCCATTTGAGGCCGAGTTGATAATTTTCTGTTAGGATCTCCTTGTATAGAGCCAGAAACTTCCGCAAAAACTATACAAGGTGCATCACAATCTTTAAATAAATTTAGTTGTTCTTGAATGGATTTTTTTTCTTCCTCAACAGAATTTTTTCTTAGATTAGCACCATACCATCCTGAGCAAAGTTTAAGATTAAATTGATCTAATTTTGGAATTAATTCCGAAGATTTCTTTGGAAATTTTCCACCAGACTCTATGCCTATATAGCCTGCTTCATTGGCTTCTTTTAAACATTGTTCTAATGTAGTTTCACCACCTAACTCGAGCATGTCATCATTACTCCATGCAATGGGTGCAACTCCTAATTTTACTGACATAAGAAATTTTTTTAGTTAAGTTATTATTTTAATACAAATTTTAAATGATTGATATAGCTTTATTTGGACTTGGTAGAATTGGTATTATGCATGGAAAAAATTTAATGCGTAGTAAAGATTTTAATCTTAAATATATTTATGACATTGAACAAAAATTATCTAAAAATGATCCTGCCCCACCAACTATGAAATATCTAAAAGAATCTGGTGGTATTTTTAGAGATATGATGATCCATGATTTTGATCTTGTTAGATTCTACCTTGGTAATGATGAGCCTGCAAAAATAATAGCCTCTGGTAGCAACATATCAGACAAAAGATTTGATAAAATAAAAGATTTTGAATTAGCATCTACCATAATTAGATCTAAAGCTGGTGTTCAGTGCATAATAACTAATTCCAGACATTGTAGTTTCGGTTATGATCAAAGAATAGAATTATTTGGATCAAAAGGTATGTTAATTTCAGAAAATAAAAGACAAAACGAGACATCTTTATATTCTGCACAATCAACTTCGAATAAATCTCCTTTGCTTAATTTTTTTATTGAGAGGTATAAAGATGCTTATAAAAATCAACTAAAAGATTTTGCAAAATTTATTAGAAAGAAAATTCAACCTCTTGCAGGATTTGAAGAGGGAAGAAAAGCTCTGATAATTGCGAATGCAGCTCAAAAATCTTTACAATCAAAAAAGTTTGAAAAACTTAATCTTTAATTGAATCAACCCTAAGTAGAATACAACCTGTCTGCTTTACAACTAAATGATATTTTGATTAGATTTTATTTTTAAAAGTTAACTTTAATTAGAGGGAAATAATGAAAACAATAAAAAACTTTATATTGGCTTTAGCTGCATGGGCAGTGATGTCTGTATCTGCTTTAGCTGTAGATATAATTGTGGTTTCTCATGGTCAAGCAAACGATCCTTTCTGGTCAGTTGCTAAAAATGGAGTTGATGCTGGATGTAAAGACATGGGAGTGTCTTGCAAATACACAGCACCAGCTACTTTTGACATGGTAGAAATGGCAAAATTAATTGATAATGCTGTATCACAAAAACCGAAAGGTATAGTGATCACATTACCAGATGCTGCTGCTTTAGGAAAATCAGTTAAAGCTGCAATAGCTGCTGGTATTCCTGTAATATCAATGAACTCTGGATCTGATGATTATGCATCTTTAGGAATTAGTGCACACGTTGGACAAACTGAGTTTGAAGCAGGTGTAGGTGGTGGACAAAAAATGAAAGCCGCTGGTGGAAAAAAAGCATTATGTGTTAACCATGAGGTAGGAAACGTTGCACTTGATAGAAGATGTGCTGGTTTCAAAAAAGGTTTTGGTGGATCTGTTGATATTTTAGGTACTTCAAATGACCCAACAGAAATTCAAAAAGCTGTTGCTGCAAAATTAGGTGGTGGCTATGACACTATTCTAACTTTAGGTGCTGGATTGTCTGGTGAAGCAGCTTTGAAAGCACTCGAGTCTGCTGGAAAAGTTGGTTCTGTAAGATTAGGAACATTTGATATGTCTCCAAATATGTTAAAAGCTGCTGCTGCAGGAAAAGTAGAGTTTTTAATTGACCAACAGCAATATCTACAAGGATATTTACCAATAGCTATCTTTGGACAATATATGAGATGGGGAACAATGCCAGCAGGTGTAGTAATGACTGGACCTGGGTTTGTTACTCCTGACAATGCGTCTAAAGTAATTAAATGGGCAGCTCAAGGTTATAGATAAAAATATGAATTAAAGGCCTGACTAATATTAGTCAGGCCTTTTTTTTAATCATCTTTAAATTATAATTTTTATATGTCTGTAAAATCAGAGAGTATTCAATCTAAAAAAGATAGTGGACAAGATGAAAGACTTAAAAAAATTTCACCTCTTAGAGTTTTATTAAACAGACCAGAGCTTGGTGCTTTGGGTGGCTCAATTTTAGTTTTTATTTTTTTTGGAATAGTTGCTGGTGACACTGGAATGTTTAGCGCTTATGGGACATTAAATTTTTTAGATGTTTCAGCTAATTTAGGAATTATTGCTATTGCTGCTGCAATGTTAATGATCGGTGGAGAGTTTGATTTATCAATTGGTTCAATGATTGGTTTTGCAGGAATCTGTATCGCTATACCTGCAATTTATTGGGGCTGGCCTTTATGGACGAGTATTATTTTTGCTTTTGCTATGGCAATACTGATTGGTTATTTCAATGGTATAATGGTGGTAAAAACTGGTCTTCCATCCTTCATAGTAACTCTAGCAATGTTGTTCATTTTAAGAGGGGCAACTTTGGCTATTACGAGATTAATTACAGGAAGAACTCAAGTACCAGGGTTAAGAGTTTTAATAGAGGATGATCCAATTGCTTGGTTGTTTGCAACAGATACTTTTCAATGGTTATTCACATGGCTAGGATCGATGAAATTAATTGCACTGAGAACTGACGGTACACCATTAGCTACAGGTATTCCACCATCAGTAATATGGTTTATTGCTCTTACATTATTTGCGACTTGGATACTTATGAAAACTAGATATGGAAATTGGATATTTGCATCAGGTGGAGATAAAGTTGGTGCTACAAATGTTGGTGTACCTGTTGGAAGAGTAAAAATAAGTCTATTTATTGGAACAGCTGTAGCATCGACAATATTTGCTTGTATTCAAGTTTTAGATGCAGGTTCTGCAGATACTATGAGAGGAACTTTAAAAGAATTGGAAGCAATAGCAGCTGCCGTGGTTGGCGGTTGTCTTTTGACTGGAGGTTATGGCTCTGCCATCGGAGCAGCATTGGGCGCTATTATTTTTGGCACTGTATCAATGGGAATTTTTTATACAGATGTCGATACTGATTGGTTTAAGGTTTTTTTAGGCGCAATGATGTTAATTGCAGTAGTATTCAATAATTATATTAGAAAAAAAGTTACGGAGACTAAGTGATGTCTGAATATTTAGTTCAATTCAATAATATAAGTAAATTTTTTGGTAAAGTAATTGCTTTGAAAGATGTCACTATGAAACTAAAAAAAGGCGAAATAATGTGCTTACTTGGTGACAATGGAGCTGGAAAATCTACTTTGATAAAAACTTTAGCAGGCGTTCATAAGCCTGATGAAGGTGAAATTATTTTTGAAGA
>LULJ01001359.1_pt1 | contig 9899 bp, 10 predicted proteins | sample 728171 | NCBI WGS metagenome assembly LULJ01 (sample SAMN03860292, study PRJNA289734) | marine metagenome | biome: seawater column; feature: ocean; material: water; isolation source: Red Sea water column Station 169 - depth 25m | place: Saudi Arabia: Red Sea | collected 2011-10-15 | depth 25 m
ACGACAATCTCAGCAACGAGAAATGACGTAGCAATCCAGGTGCCTTCGGCGCCTGTGGCACCGATCTCGCCCTGAATGACGGGGAGTGCGGAATTGACGATTGATATGTCCAGCGTCGCGAGCATGGCGCCAAGCGCGCCCGCGGCCACAGCGACCCAGGCAGTAACGTCTGCGTTCTTTCGGCTCCCGGCCGGCCCGATCGAAGTGTCCTGCGCTGCCAGTATCTCGGTCATTGAGTCCGACTCGAGATCTCTTCCAATTCGCCGGCAGCATTCCGAGTGTCGACCGTAGCCACTACCGACATGCCGGGAACGAGCAGACGCCGCACTTCAGGGGGAGCATCGATAGCGATGCGGACGGGTATCCGTTGAACGATCTTGGTAAAGTTGCCGGTGGCATTTTCGGGGGGGAGGATGGAAAATTCCGCGCCCGTTCCCGGCGATATGCTGTCCACTCGTCCCGCGATCTCAAGGTCTGGCAGGGCGTCAACTTCGAGCCTGACGCTCTGGCCGGCCCGGATGAGGCCGACCTGCGTTTCTTTGAAGTTCGCGGTCACGTAGATCGCGCTCACCGGAACCACCGTCATCAAACGTTGACCCGGTTGCACGAACTGGCCCACCCTGACCGAGAGATCGCCGACGCGGCCGGCCTTGCTGGCGCGCAGCAAGGTCGATTCAACCGTAAGGTCGGCTGTTTCCAGCTGAGCGCGAGCAGCGTCCGCCTGCGCCTGGGTCTGGCTGATCTGCTCGAACAGGGTCCCCCGGCGAGCGGTCGCGGCAGCCACCGCCGCCTGCGCAGCGGCGAATTCGGCCCGCGCCTGCCGCGCCTGCGCCTCATACTGGTCTAGCTTTTCCCGCGGTTCGGCTCCTGTCGCTGCAAGGGGCCGATATCGCGCCACCTGGTCGTTCGCGAGGTCCAGTGCCGCGCTCGCGGCGGCGAGTTGGGCCCGCGCCTGGCGAATGGCTGCATCCTGTTCGGATACCTGAGAACGGATTGTGTCGGCACCGGCCAGGGTCGCAGCGATCTGTGCGCGCGCCTGCTGCGCTTGCGCCTGATAATCCCGCAGATCCAGTTGTACGAGGGCTCCGCCGCGAGCTACTTGCTCGTTCTCCCCTACGAAGACCTCTTCGACGTATCCCGCTACCTTGGAAGAGATAACGACGCTGTCGGCAGCGACATAGGCGTTATCGGTCGACTGCATGTACTGTCCGTAGGTTACGTGCCGGTAGTACCACCAGATCCCGCCAAGCAGCACGGCAAGACCAACGATGATTAGCACGATGCGCAAGCTACGCCGCGATTGCGGTTTCGTTGGGGTTGTGCCCTCCTGCTCCGGTTGGTTGGAGTTATCGGTCATCTGACTCTTTCGGCAGCCTCAGTAAAAGGTGAACGCGTCTCGCGCCCTATGAGCCGTGAGACAGATAGTAAAGGCATTTAGCAGTTTGCATTTGGGCATCCGAGGCTATCCGACTACACAGCGCTATGGATGAAAAACCAGATACCATGTCACGGTCTCAGCGTCGGCAGAAGGTCATCACCGATGATGACCGCATTCTCTATCTTATGGACGAGATCAGTCGCGGCGCGCGCAGAGTGTACGATGCGAGGGTCGCCAGGATCGGTCTCAATCAGACACAGTGGAGGATCATCGGACAACTTCTTCGCGATCCTGCCCTTACGCAGGCTGAAATCGCCAAGAAACTGGAACTGGAATCGGCGACCATCGGCCAGGCGGTTGCAGGTCTTTGCGCACGCGGGCTGATGAAAAGGCTTCGAGCTGAGACGGATCGGCGAGCGTGGCAGCTCATCCTCACGGAGCAGCTTGACGATCTGCTGCCCGAACTGAGAGGCTCCGCGGATAGGCTTCATGATCTGCTTTGGCGCGACATTGCCGCCGACGAGAAGCAAACGTTGCAGCAGATTCTTGCAAGGGTATCGGAAAATCTGGACCAACTCCGGGCCGAGGCTGAGTAATATCATGGCATCGCCCCCGGAAAAGCCTATCAGCAGCATCGCTCGCGCCGCGGAGATTGGCCGAATCTTAATGAGGCACGGTGCGAAGACTCTCGCCGGAGCCCTCGGATTTATTCCCTCTTCGAGCAATGTCATCGATCCTCGCGAATTTCGTCCGGCCGCAGTTGTCGCGTTCCTCCGTGACATCGGGCCAGTCGGCATAAAGCTGGGGCAGCTCCTCGCCACCCGAAGCGATCTGTTTACCGAACACTGGATCACTGCATTCTCAACCCTGCACGATCAGGTGTCGCCGGTGCGCTTCGCAGATATCGAGCCCGTACTTGCTTCAAGCTGGGGTGAGGACTGGCGGAACGACTTTGCGCAGTTCGACGAACAGCCTCTGGCGTCCGCCTCGATTGCACAGACCTATTCCGCCAAGCTACGGGACGGTAGCGAGGTCATCGTGAAAGTTCGCCGCCCGGGCACCGCCGCGCGCATGGAAGCCGATGTGCGCCTGCTTGTGCGTCTTGCCGAGATCGCGGAAGCACGCTCGCCTGACATCGCGCGTTACCGGCCAGTCGAGTTTCTGCGGACCTTCGGCCGCAATCTTGCCTGGGAGATGGACCTCGCTGCGGAATCCCGAGCCTGCGAGCGGATCGGCGCATATCTCGAAACCATCGGCGTCAGGACCCCGGCCATCCATTGGGAACTGACCGGGCTGCGGGTGAACGTTCAGGAACGCCTGTACGGCAGGCCCGCGTCTTCGCTGGGCGCCTCATCGGGCGATCCGGAGGTGGCGGCGTTCGCCAAGTGCTATGCCAACGCAGTCCTGCGCATGATTTCGGATCGGTCGGGACGCTCACCAAGGCCAGGCGCGACGAGATCGTCCGCCTCGTGCTTGCGATTGCTGGTGAGGAAACCAGCGATGTCGCGGATGTCCTGCTCGCATGGGCGGGGGAGCCGAAGGTGGATCGCGATGCGCTCGCGGTGGATCTGGATCAGTTGATTGGAGAGTTCAGGGGGACCGTGCTATCTGGCATCGAGTTCTCGCAGATTTTTTCCCGCGTTTTCGATCTGTTGCGGGATTATCGACTGGTTCTGCCACCTGATCTGGCCATTCTTCTGCGTACCTTGTTGACTGCAGAGGGCTTCGTCCGATCGCTGGCACCGGACTACAACATCGCCGAAGAGACCCGGCCGATCATGACGGAGCTTCTCGCCGAGCGGTTCTCGCTCGGCAGCGCTCGGTGAAGAGACTTCGCGGTCAGCTGCTGGGGTTGTCGGCGTCCTTGCCCGACATACTTGCCACTGCGAACTCGATCGCAAAGTCAGGATATGTGCCGGTTCAGCTCGATCCGCTCAGTATCGAGCAGCTCGCTGGACTTCGCAATGAGCGTCAGTCCTTGAAAGGCCCTCTAGCTGCCGCATTGATCATAGCTAGCGCGTTGCTTGTCGATCAATCCTGGCTTCTGGCTGGCGGCGCGCTTGTGATTGCTGGGGTGGTGCTCATCCGAAAGTCATAATGAAGGAGCAACTTAATTCGTGCACGGTCACGATACGGCAAAGCCGAACTTAACGAGGATTTCATGCGCCTCACTTCAGCGACCAAGACGCATCGCGAAGAAAATTTTTCGACCTATTGCGATTGAAGGCTTATTTTCCTCAATCAGACGAAACTTTGGAACGGCAGCTTTCAGGCGTGTCCTCGCCTGACTTTATGGCCGCTATGAGGGCGCAAAGCGGTCATCTCAGGAGTGAAAAGGTAGTGCCTCCCCTGCCCCACGTCGGTCATTTCCGTTCGAATCCTCACGCGGGACTCGAACTCCACCGTTTGACCGGGACCTCTGCGATGTATTTCGCCATGAAATGTCTTGAACAAGCCGTTGTCCTAGCGTCAAAATCTATCCTTCGGCTCGCATTCGCGGGTGGGGGTATCACCTAACTCACCCACAGCGGGAAATACCCCCAAAATACCCCCACAAAGCCTCCGGCTTCAAGCGAACACATGCGGACGCATACGGACACAAGCGGACTGGCGTGGTAGCACATCAGCTATCGAAATCAGGGATTTGGGTCGAAAATCCGGACGCATACGGACACAAGCGAACCTATACGGACGCTATTTCCTGGTAGCGGAGGAGGGACTCGAACCCCCGACACGCGGATTATGATTCCGCTGCTCTAACCACCTGAGCTACTCCGCCCCATCGGCGCACACCGCAAGAAAGTGGGTGTGCGATAAGGGTGCCCGGTGAGCCTATCCGACCCCGGGCAGGCGGCGCGTTTAGGGCGATGGCCGGATTCGGTCAACCGGGAAAAAGAGACCGAACTACGCGGCTCAGCCGCGAAAGGTGAAGCTGCGCACCAGCTCCCACGGACCGCCCTTGTAATGGAAGAGTGAGAGGCCGGGAAAGGCGAAATCACGCGGGTTCACCGTGCCCGCCATCTGCGCCTGCAGGACCTTGGCTTCCTTCGATGTGACCTTGTTCTGGATCGTCACATGCAGGCGGGGGCGATGCTGGTCCTGCGCGGTCAACATGCCGTGGAAATGGTCGGCGATATGATCGCGCAGGCTGAGCATGTCGGGGCTCGACAGCTTGAGCGCGGTCCCACCGCCCAGCGACATCAACCCTTCCAGCCGCGCGGGCACCGGAGCCACCTCGCCCACCAGACGCGCGAGGAAGCTGCGCGCTTCCGGCTCGCATTGTGCAGGGATTGCGTGAAACAGTGTGACATGCGCTTCGAGATAGTTGCGCTCGGGCGGGAAATGCTCGTCGCGCAGACCGGTCGCCCAGCTATGGAGATCGGGCGGCAATTGCGCCGTCAGGATCAGGGGCGCATCGCTCACATCTCGCCCCGTTCGCGGCGCAGGGCGAACCATTTTTCGACGTTGCGGTTATGCTCGTCGAGCGTCTGGGCGAAAGCGTGGCCGCCCGTCCCGTCCGCCACCATGTAACGCGCATCGGTCTTGGCGGGGTTCAGCACGGCGGCGATCGCTTCGCGCCCCGGATTGGTGATCGGCGCCTTGGGCAGACCCGTCATCGAATAGGTGTTGTAATCGTTCACCGCCGCGATTTCGGACTGACGGATGCGGCGGCCCAGAGGCTTGCCCTTCGTGATCGGGTAGATGATCGTCGGATCGGCCTGCAGCAGCATCCCGTCCTTCAGGCGATTGGAATAGAGCCCCGCCACCATGCGCCGCTCTCTCGCGACGCCGGTTTCCTTTTCCACGATCGAGGCAAGCGTCACCGCCTCCTGAATCGTGTCCACCGCGATATCGGGCCCGCGCTTTGGCCAGGCTTCGGCGAGATAGTTCTGCATCGCCGCCTGCATCCGCGCGAGCACCTTTGCGCGCGGTTCGCCGCGCTCGAAATCGTAGGTGTCGGGAAGGATCGATCCTTCGACCGGGACCGGAATTTCGCCGGTCAGAAGCGGTTCCGCCATCAGGCGCTCATGCACCAGGATCGACGGCGTGCCTTCGGGGATCGTCACGAAACGGCGGATCGGCTGGCCATGCTGAAGCGTGTCGAGCATGCCCGCAGGGCTCGTACCTGCGGGCAGCAGGAATTCGCCCGCCTGCACCGGATCGCCGCTGCCGAGCAGCTTGGCGCGCAGCAGAAAGCCGTTCGCCGAATCTATCGCACCTTCCGCCGCCAGCTTGTCGGCGACCGCCGTCAGCGTGGAGCCGGAGGCGACGGTGAATTCGCGATCCTCGTCGAGTTCCGAAGTCCCCCACCAACCAGCCACCAGCCAGACGATACCGATGAGCGCGACCAGAACGGCCACGCTCCCCGCCAGCAGGCCGATCCGCTTCATGTCAGTCGACCTTCTTGACCACCAGCGAAGCGTTGGTGCCGCCGAAACCGAAGCTGTTGTTGAGCGCGGCGTTCACCTCGCGCTTCTTGGCGGTGTGGGGGACGAGATCGACGCCTTCGGTCCCCTCGTCCGGATTGTCGAGATTGAGCGTGGGCGGCACGATCTGGTCGCGGATGGCCAGCATACAGAAGATCGCCTCCACCGCGCCCGCACCGCCGAGCAAGTGGCCGATGGCGGATTTCGTGCTGCTCATCGAAGCGCCGCACAGATCGTCGCCCATCACGCGCTTGACCGCGGCGAGTTCGATCGTGTCCGCCATAGTCGAAGTGCCGTGCGCGTTGACGTAATCGATATCGCAGACATCCAGCCCGGATTTCTTCAGCGCCATGCGCATCGCCAGTTCCGCGCCCTTGCCTTCGGGGTGCGGAGCCGTGACGTGATAGGCATCGCCCGACAGGCCATACCCGACCACTTCGGCGTAGATCTTCGCGCCGCGCGCCTTGGCGTGCTCGTATTCTTCGAGCACCACCACGCCCGCGCCTTCGCCCATGACGAAACCGTCGCGGTCCTTGTCATAGGGGCGGCTGGCTTCCTTCGGCCGGTCGTTCATGCTCATATTGAGCGCGCGCGCCTGCGCGAAGCCTGCCACGCCGAGCGGGTTGATGGTGGATTCCGCCCCGCCCGCCAGCATGATGTCGGCATCGTCCAGCGCGATCATTCGCGCCGCGTCGCCGATCGAGTGCGCGCCGGTCGAACAGGCGGTGACGACGGCGTGGTTCGGACCCATCAGGCCGTATTTGATCGAGACCTGCCCGCCGATCAAATTGATCAGGCGGCCGTGGACGAAATGCGGGCTGACGCGCCCGGGGCCGCGCTCGGCGAGGACCAGGCTTTCGCTCTCGATACCCGGAAGGCCGCCGATGCCCGACCCGATCGAAACGCCTGCGCGTTCCTTGGTCGCCTGGTCCATATTTTCGAGGCCCGCATCCTCGATCGCCTGCCCTGCGGCGTCGATGCCGTAGACGATGAAGGGATCGACCTGGCGCTGGACCTTGTGATCCACCCGCTTGTCCGGATCGAAGCCCCAGGGGTGATCCTTGGGCTTCACCTCGCAGGCGATCAGGCATTTCTGGCCCGTCGTGTCGAAACGGGTGATCGGCCCCGCCCCGCTTTCGCCGGCGAGAAGATTGGTCCAGGTGGTTTCGACATCGCCGCCCAACGGGGTGACGAGGCCCAGTCCGGTTACGACGACGCGGCGCATAGGAACTCTCCGAAAAATGCAACAGGCCCGGCCCGGCGAGGGGCTCGGGCCTGTCCGATCCCGCCCATGACGGGCGGGTTAGCCAGAAGGGCGATCAGCCCTTGTGCTCTTCGATATACTTGGTCGCGTCGCCGACGGTGGTGATCTTCTCGGCCGCATCGTCGGGGATTTCCACGCCGAATTCTTCTTCGAAGGCCATCACCAGTTCCACGATGTCGAGGCTGTCGGCGCCCAGATCGTCGATGAAGCTGGCATCCTGCGTCACCTTGTCGGCTTCCACGCCCAGATGTTCGACAACGATCTTCTGTACGCGCTCGGCAGTATCGCTCATTTTATTCCCTCTCGAAAAATGGGAGTTTGAAAATTGGCTTTCGCCCTAGTGAACGGGGCGGCGCAGCGCAAGGGCATCTCGCCCCGTTGTCGGACCAAGCGCAGAACCGATGCGACGTCCCGCGCATTGGTATCGTACTACCAACCTCGTGAAGGGACGCAAATCAATGACTTCCACCGTATTCAAGAGCCTGGCCGACACCACCTTCGATTCGGTCGAAGGCAATCGCAAGGCGCACGAAAAGGCCAAGAGCGCCCAGCTGAAGCAGGCCCTGCAGCAGCGGCTCGAGAAGCGCCAGCAGACTCTCGGCGTACTGAACGCCCAACTCGAGCGCCAGGGCGACGAACTCGTGACCAAGGGCACGGCCACGGGCGGCCTGCATCGCCTGTGGGTCGATATTACCGACCTGTTCGAGAATGGCGACGAAGCCGCTGCCGAGCGTGTCGAAGAAGGCGAGGATTACATCAAGGACAAGTTCGAAAAGGCGCTGGAAGGCGACGATCTCGAAGCCGGTGAGCGCGCGATCGTCCAGCAGTGCCTGGCCGAAATCAGCGAAGGCGAACGCTTCGGCGACATGATCGAGAAACAGTACGACTGACCGTCGGACAGCAATTCAAAAAGAAAGGGCGCGGATCGAGTTCCGCGCCCTTTTCGTATCAGGTATCTATCAGCGGCCGTCCGTCAGCCGTCCTGGGCCTGCGGATCTTCGTCGCGCACGGTGGCGTTCGTGTTCATATCCGTGCTCTCCCCGCTGCGCGCGGCTTCGGTCGCCTCGCGCGCCTTGGGCGACAATTGGATGTTCAGTTCGCGCAGCTGCTTGGGGCTCACCACGCTCGGCGCGCCCATCATCAGATCCTGCGCGCGCTGGTTCATCGGGAAGGCGATGACCTCGCGGATGTTCGGCTCGTCCGCCAACAGCATCACGATCCGGTCGATCCCCGGCGCGGAGCCGCCATGCGGCGGCGCGCCCAGCTTGAACGCTTCGATCATGCCGGAGAAGTTCGCGTCGACCTCCTCCTGCGAATAGCCGGCCAGCGCGAAGGCCTTGTACATGATTTCCGGCTTGTGGTTCCGGATCGCGCCCGAACTCAGCTCGTACCCGTTGCAGACGATGTCGTACTGCCACGCCTTGATATCGAGCGGATCCTGCGTCTCCAGCGCTTCCATCTCGCCCTGCGGCATCGAGAACGGGTTGTGACTGAAATCGACTTTCTTGAGGTCTTCGTCCCACTCGAACATCGGGAAATCGACGATCCAGCAGAACTTGAAGCAGCCTTCCTCGATCAGGCCCAGCTCTTCCGCAACGCGCGTGCGCGCGGCACCGGCCAGCTTGGCGGCGTCCTTTTCCTTGCCTGCGGCGAAGAACAGCCCGTCGTTTTCGCCGAGGCCCAGCTCGGCATAGAGCTTCTCCATGCCTTCGGTACCGTGGTTCTTGGCGATCGGGCCGCCGAACTCACCCTGCTTGCGCGTGACGTAGCCAAGGCCCGCAAAGCCTTCCTTGCGCGCCCAGTCGTTCATCTCGTCGAAGAACTTGCGGCTCTTCTCGTGCGTGTTCGGCGCGGGGATCACGCGCACCCGGCCCCCGCCGCCGACGATCTTTTCGAACAGGCCGAAGCCCGAGCTGGTGAAGTGCTCGGTGACGTCCGAGATGATCAGCGGGTTGCGCAAATCGGGCTTGTCGCTGCCGTATTTCAGCATCGCTTCGGCGTAGGGGATGCGCGGGAATTCGCCCGCGGGCGTCACGCTCTTGCCGCCGGAAAATTCCTCGAACACGCCTGCAAGCACCGGCTCGATCGTGTTGAAAACGTCTTCCTGAGTCACGAAGCTCATTTCGAAGTCGAGCTGGGAGAAGGAAATAACGGTCGAAGCCCGCGACCATCAGCAGCTGCTTGAACATCTGCGGCGCCTGCGGCAGCGCATAGAAGCGCCCGGCGTGAAGGCGGCTGGGCACCAGATAATCGCGCGCGCCTTCCGGGCTGGATGCGCCCAGGATCGGCGTCTGGAATTCAGAGAACCCCTGATCGGTCATGCGGCGGCGCAGGCTCTGGATCACCTGGTTGCGCAGCATGATATTGGCATGCACCCGCTCGCGCCGCAGATCGACGAAGCGGTATTTGAGGCGGATGTCCTCGGGATAGTCTTCCGCCGAATTGACGATCAGCGGCAGGTCCGATGCGCGGCTCTGCACTTCGATGGAGCGGGCGAAGACCTCGATCTCGCCGGTCGGCAGATTGGCGTTCACAGCCGCTGCGTCGCGCGCCTTCACCGTGCCATCGATGGTCACGACGGATTCGAGCTTCAGCTTTTCGAGAACCGGCAGCGCCTCGCTGTCGCTGTCGGCAACGATCTGGGTGATCCCGTAATGGTCGCGCAGATCGACGAACAGGACGCCGCCATGATCGCGCTTGTTGTGGACCCAGCCGGACAGGCGGACGCTCTGGTCGACATCGTCCTTGGTCAATTGGGCGCAGGTGTGTGTGCGATAGGCGTGCATCGAAAAACTTTCCAAAATCGGTGCTATGGCGCTAGGGGCCGCAT